>LSQX01015258.1_pt1 | contig 23243 bp, 20 predicted proteins | sample 654561 | NCBI WGS metagenome assembly LSQX01 (sample SAMN04489861, study PRJNA283612) | anaerobic digester metagenome | isolation source: 4 biogas reactors fed with cattle manure at either 37C or 55C with and... | place: Denmark: Kongens Lyngby | collected 2014
ATGCCAGGGACACCATGGCCGGCCCAGCCAGCTTGGTGATGTACTTCGCAATTTCGACGATCCCTATGCCGTTGGCCACTCCCTGCAGAAAAAAAGTTGCCGTTAAAAGCTCGGGCGACGGACTTGTACTGTACCAGAGAAAGCGCGCTGCGGAAGCGACCATGGCCAGCAAGACGGCGCGTTCCATGGTCAACGCAGATGAGATCCGCTGGGACAATCCCATGAAAGGCGCTTCGCTAATCACCATTAACAGGAGCACCAAGCCCATTCCCGCGATGGTTCCCCCGACCCCTATATATAAGAAGCTGAAATATGTATTGTGCGACAGAGCGGGACCCATGAAGAAAAATGCGCTGATAAGCAAAGCCACGTACTTTCCGTTTTGTACCAGATCTTTATATCCGCTTTTTATATCCGGCTTTTGGGATTTTGCCCCGCTTTCCGGATTTTCAGGATTCAATGATGCAAAGCCGCCTTTCGAGAAAAGATTGTTATTATGTTTTAAGCTTATCCCTATGAGCAATGCAGTGAATAAGAAGAATATGGCGAACATCGGGAAAATTGACAGCAGCCCGAAGGGCTCCGCCACCGCTCCCGCCACGCCGATGCCCAAAGCGAACCCCACGGCGCCCCACTTCCTGGCCGTACCAAAAGGATAATCCGCTTCCATAATGGTGGAGTCGATCAGAGGGAATACGGGATTCTCAAAAAAGAAAACAAGTATATATAGTAGTAAGAATATCCAAAAACTTCCCACCCACATCAACAGCAGCGATGACAGGGCAGTTATCACACAGAGCAACCAGATCAGTTTTTTGCTTCTCTGTCTCCTGTGATAAATGCCTCCCCAAAAAGAATTGGAGAGAATGCCGATTGCAGTTGATGAAGCCGTGATGACACCAATCTGCCCACCGGAGAATCCGATACCGTGTAAGTATTGAGCGATCAGCGGAAACAGGGCTCCGATGGCAGCATAGCTGAATATATAATAACCGGCGAAATAATTTACATGTGGTCTCATCTTTTGCGCTCCGCGTATTGTATTTAGTGTCTTGTATTTAGTGTCAGACACTTTTTACAACTTCTCGTTAGTTTTTGGAGCGTATAGTTGCGCTCCAGCGAGTACAAGCAAGAACCAACTTTACAACTCACAAGTTGATTCTATCAAACTTGAGAATAACAAGCAAAGCATTTGCAAAGGATAAGCATAAACAATCACGGGAGGACGATTCTTTGATCAATATTTTTATTCGAACCGCCATTCTCTATATGGTAGCCCTGTTTGTGATCCGGGTGATGGGAAAGGGTGAACTGTCTAAAATGGATCCCTTTCAGCTGGTTGCCCTATTTATGATAGCGGAAATTGCCACTCTGGCCATTACATCACCCAATGTATCCGTTATTACGGGAGTGTCGGCAATGATGGGGCTGCTCCTGATCCAAATTATTATCTCTGTACTGTCCATTAAAAGCCCCGCCATTACCAACATTGTAAAAGGCAAGGCTTCTATAATAATAGAAAAAGGCCGCGTGAACGAAAGAGAAATGAGGAAATACCGGATAACCATCGACGATCTCACCCAACAACTGCGCATCAAAAACTATCCTTCCATAGCCGACGTTGAGTATGCAATTCTTGAAGCCAACGGAGATATGAGTGTTATCCCCAAGCCGGGGAAGGGGCCTGTCACGAAAGAAGATTTGGGAATACCCGCAGGCGCCGAAAGCCTGCCTATGGTTCTTGTCGCAGACGGAACACTGTACAGGGAGAATCTTCTGCGTTCCGCCGTAGACGAAGACACCCTGAAGCGCCGGCTTGCTTCCGATGGTATCACGGATTACAGCCAGGTATTTCTCTGTTTTGTCGATGAAAACGGGGTAATCTATATTCATCCCAAGACAAAAACATCGCCTGGGACAAACAATGCAATAAACCAATCCCAGGAGAGTGATATACAATGAAAGCATTATGGACCGCCATTGCCGTAACCGTAATTTTGCTGATAACCTGGGGCGTCTTCATCGATTACACAGATGTGGATGTGGACAAAATGGCGACGGATATCGATATCGCCGTCACATCGGTTGAAGCAGGCGATTGGGGGCAAGCTCAGGACGCCATCGCCCGTGTCTCAGCGAAATGGTATGACAGGCGGCTCGTCTATTCTTTATTCTTTGATTCCGTCTCTATAAACGATGTGGAGTCATCCCTGGTTCGGGCCGAGGCCTATTGCCGGAGCCGGGAATCAGCCTCGGCAATTGCTGAATTGGCAGCCCTTCGCCACCTTCTCCTGTTCCTTTACGAAAATGAACTTATTACTATTGAAAATATATTATGATCATGCTATCCTTGTGGAAAGTAGAGTAGATATTGTGCGTTCGTCCTGAAATTTCAGGGCACAGTGTCATGGGATGGGATGTTGCCCATGAACGAAAAACGTTTGTTGCGATACAATATCGCATCCGCTACTGCATTAAAGGAGAATGTGAAGTAGATTCCTTCCTTCTTTAGTGTAGTAACTACACTATGAACAGGGGGATTTTTTTATGAAAAAATTCAGCACAAAGACTCTGATACTCATGGCGCTCTTTGCGGCCATCAGCATAATATTAGCACGGTTCATGGTAATCTGGATCACGCAAAGCGTTCGCATCAGTTTCGGAAACATTCCCATTATATTGGCAAGTCTTCTCCTGGGACCCATAGCAGGCGGATTTACGGGGGCAGTGGCAGACATAGTCGGAGCTTCCTTTTTCTCCCCCTTTCCCTGGTATCCGCCTTTGACCATTTCTCCTATTCTGGTAGGGGTGCTACCTGCCCTGTTAAAGCCATTGCTTCTGAAGAGAATCAGCCTTTTGCGGGTTTATGCCATCATCCTCATCACAAACCTGGCCACAAGCATCGGGCTGACCACTTTGCTGTTATCCCAGCTGTACGGAACGGGATATTGGGAATTATTAGCGGCCCGGGCTCCTATAGCATTAATTGTAACCGTCGTGGAAGGACTGTTAGTATATTTACTATACAGACGGCTTATTAAGGAACTGCAATAGACGCTAAAAATTGTTATTCTGATACTTGCCGCAGCGGTCGGAGAAGCAGCCTAACTGCCGGTCTCCCGAATAGAGCACAGTGACTTGGCAGCGATTATCGCAGTCTCTGCAATTGAAGCTGCGGCTTTTGATGGGCTCATTGGCCGTCTGAAAACCCCGGAACTTGGATTTGAGAGCTGACCGTTCAATTCTTTCTTTGGCCAGTATGGCGGCCCCGAAGGCTCCCATTACCTTGTGGTATTCGGGAACGATTACAGGCGTTCCAAGAGTTTCCTCGAAGGCTCTTCGGATCCCTTCATTGGCGGCCACTCCTCCCTGAAAGCAAATTTTCGGCAGAATCGTCTTGCCTTTGGCCACGTTGGACAGGTAGTTGCGCACCAACGCTTTTGACATTCCGGCAATAATGTCGTCCATCCTACACCCAAGCTGCTGCTTATGTATGATGTCCGATTCCGCGAACACTGCACATCTTCCCGCAATGCTTACAGGATTTTCGGCCATGGCTGCCATTTTCCCCAGGTCCTCCACGGAAATTCCCAATCGTTCCGCCTGGCGATCGAGAAAGGATCCGGTACCGGCGGCACAGACCGTATTCATGGCAAAATCCGAAATGATCCCGTTTCGAAGCAATATTATTTTTGAGTCCTGCCCTCCGATCTCGAGCACGGTTCGGATCTCCGGATCCAGGGTTGCGGCAGCTACGGCGTGGGCGGTTATCTCGTTTTTAACCACGTCCCCGCCGGCGATGGCCGAGGCCAGCGCCCGGCCGCTTCCGGTGGTCCCCACGCCCAGAATCTCTTCGTCCCGGAAGCGGCCGGACAGCTGCCCCAACCCTTCCTTTACCGCATCGATGGGCGCCCCCTTCGTCTTCAGGTATAACTGATCTATAATTTTCAGATTATCGTCCATTACAACAAAATCCGTGCTTACCGATCCTACATCTATCCCCAGATAATACATTCTCCATGTCCCCCTTTCTTTCAAGCATATCTATAAACGCTTCGATTCTTGTGAGGTATCCTGCCTCGCCTCCCATTTCGTCATATACAATGGAAAGCACCGGCAAACCTTCGTCCTTTGCCAATTCGTCAAATACCGACTTTGCCACGATTTCAGGCATGCATCCTACGGGAAAAAGCTGCAAAATCCCGTCAAATCCTTCATTTTTGCAGTGAAGAGCTTCATTGATGGTTTCTTTAGCATATCCACCGATCCGGTGAGGCATGAGAGGATTTTTCTTTGCCTCCGCCAGAATTCCTCCAAAGGGATTCAACACCGTATTTCGAATCCACCAGCCGATGCTGATGTTCTTTTCAAAAGATACTCCCAGATCCATCAGCGTGTCCTCTATATAATGATTGGCAAAGGCCTCGATCTGCGTATAGATTTCCCCCGTGACCAACAACCGCAACGGGCGCTTGCCCATATCCCGCGGGAGGCTGTGAAGTTCCTCCTTGTTCTGCCTGACTATATTTATAGCCTCGGAAAGCCCCTCTGCCTGTTCCAGAGCTCTGCGACAGGCCATCAAAACAGATTTTGAAGACCCCGCCATTCTGTCATACGGGCTTAACCTGCGAACTTCCCCTTCTAATTTTTCAAATTCTCTTATAAGGGCGTAGGTCTTCCTCAAGGCGCGGAAGATCTGCCGCTTGTTGCAAGGGGAATCCTCTACCGCTTGGGCGAGACGATGTACCAGCTCCTTCAAGCCTATCGCCGAAACAGAATCCAGCAGTATCCACCTGAAATCACACCCCTGCTTTTTCATGGTAACGGCAAGGAGTTCCCCGTACTCGCCTAAGCGGCAAGGTCCCATGGTGGCAGGCATGATAACCGTATCCGCGCCCTGTTCCCAGGCCGATAGCAAGTTGTCTATCATCAATTTAAAAGGAAGGCAAATGTCTTCCGGAGCCCTGGCCGCGCCCCGCTCCAGGCCTTCGGCGCTGTTGGGTGCAGGGACGACAAAATCCACGCCCAGTTCCCGGAAAAGCAGACGCCCATATATATTACTGTCCCCGAACCTGGGAAAAGTCAGCCTCACGTACCTTCCTCCTTTATGACTTGTATTTGGTGTCTGACACTTTTTACGACAGACACTTTTTACGACACTTTTTACAACTTTGTGAACATGATTCTCCCTATCTCCGTTTTAAACGTAGACAATGTAGACAAGAATCGGGACTGGAACCTGTAACCTGCCTATATCATGCCTTCAATGTAGACAACTATCGGGATCAGTATCCGGGTCTTGTCTATTTCCAGCCCTCAAAGTAGCCAAGAAACAAGTCTTGAATCTAAATCTTGTCTATATTGGGTCCTCAATGTAGACAACTATCGGTGCCAATAGCCGGGTCTTGTCTATTTCCGCTCTAAAAATAGCCAAGAAGCAAATCTTGGAACCGAATCTTGTCTATTTTAAACCTCAATGGTAGCCAAGAACCGACGCCAAGCTCATCATCTTGTCTATTTCCAATCCTGATTATAGACAAGAATCAATTCCCGAATACGAATCCTGTCTACTTTCACTGCAATATAGACAAGAACAAAGGGCGTGAACGTAACCCTGCGCTCAAAAAATCAAAAGGGACTGTCCCTTTTGATTTTTTGCCGGCGGCGGTCCAGGAGCTCGGCGAAGGCTTCCAACCGGGTATCCATCCCCGCCTCCGCCGTATGCTCGTCCAGCTTTAAAACCAGCATGGGAAAATCCCCAATCCTGCTTCTAATCATCTCAATGGTCACCGAATCCGTGCCGCAGCAAAATGAAGAAACATAGAGGATTCCGTCTACACTCCCTTTCTTTAATAAAGCCATGGCCTTGCCGAAATTTTCCCTGTAAAACCTCCAATAGGGAGCTTTCATCAAGCCGGTCATTTGCTCATCCAGATCTTGCCGCGTCAGTTCATCTCCTGTAACTGGACAAATCCCCAAGCGTTTCAGCTTGCTCACCAGATTCATATTTGCATAGCAATCCGAAATATTATACGGGTGCCCAAGTAACGCCGCCTTGATTGCGCCGTCATGGATGCTCGTTATACCGCAGGTGTTTTTAACCCCTCCTTCGCAGGATCTAACTGCTCCGGCTCCATAACATTCTCCCTGCTTCTTTGCCCGCACAAGCTCTTCAACCCCTCGAAACGCTTCATCCACTTTTGACTTCGATGCGCCTATTTGTTTCCTCTGCTTTATAATGGCCTTGCGCAACTTATTCCTGTCGTTTAAATACAATGGTTCCGTAAAGATAATCTTGCTGGCTGTTCTCCCTTTCCCCACCAGCTCGGGCAATCCGGCAAACTTCGGGCAAATAGAATCTCCGAACTCGCATTTCATCAACCTGGGGACCACCACCTTGTCGCATTCTTCCTGCAACTTAACAACATGCCCTTGAAATATTTTCATGGGCAGGCATGCCTCATCGACGCAATGAGCAATCCCCCGTTCCATGATTTCGCCATTCGTAGGTCCGGAGTAAACAACATCCACTTTCAGGTTGTCGAAAAACCTTCTGATAAAAGGCTCATATCTCCGAAAGAGAAGAGCCTCGGGAATTCCGATTCTCATGCATTCTCCCAAATAAAACAAAACTAACGGTTGTCCGCCGGAAAAGGGATCACCGTTAGTTATTGTTGCCATTTTTTCAGTTTCTATTACCTGAATCAGGAAAGAACCTCATACATGGAAGCCGCGTCATCCTTCGTCACATGTTCGGGAACCGCAGTTACCTTGATTTTTATCTGCTTGCTGGCAAAACCTATTTCCACCACGTCTCCCGGACTGACTTCGCTGCCGGGTTTTGCAACCTTGCCGTTAATCAGAATCCTGCCTTGTTCACAGGCTTCCTTTGCCACGGTCCTTCGCTTTATAATCCTTGAATTCTTCAGGTATTTATCAATCCTCATGATTCCTCCAAACAAAAGCTATAGAAAAGAAAAGAGGCAGCCGCTGCTGCCTCTTTTAAGAAAAATGTATCATTTGTTAACAGCATCCTTTAATGCCTTACCTGCTTTGAAAACAGGAGCTTTCGAAGCAGCAATCTTGATTACTTCGTCCGGCTTTCTCGGATTTCTGCCTTGTCTGGCTTTTCTTTGTCTGGTCTCGAAGGTTCCGAAACCGATGAGCTGTACTTTTTCACCCTTTACAAGAGTCTCTTCTACACAGCTAATAAATGCATTTACTGCAGCCTCAGCATCTTTCTTAGTAAAGCCGGTTTTCTCTGCTACGCAGGCAACTAATTCTGCTTTGTTCACGAATCTTACCTCCTTCAATGAAATATTGATAATTTCTATCTCCTCATTCTACTTCACAAGCCCATTTATTAGGGTTCTAGCTTCTTAGCTTCCTCCCAGAGCTTGTCCATCTCCGAAAGCGTCATTGATTCCAAACTACGGCCTTGCGCTCGTGCTGATTCTTCAATGAAGCTGAACCTTTCTATAAATCTCTGTGAAGTAAAATTCAAAGCGTCTTCAGGATCGACCTTCAGGAATCTTGCGACATTCACTACCGCGAAGAGCAGATCTCCCAATTCATCGCTTATTTTCCCAAGGTCTCCTTTCAGATATGCTTCTTCAAGCTCCTGGGTCTCTTCTTTTATCTTATCGAAAGCGGGAATCACATCATCCCAATCAAAGCCAACATCCGCAGCTTTTGACTGGATCTTCATGCTCTTTCTCAATGCAGGGAGAGCCTTTGGAATTTCCCGCATGGATTCCGCTAAAGTGCCCCGCTTTTCAGTCTTTTTCATATTTTCCCATTTTTCAAGGGCTGTGTCAATACTTTCCGCTCTAATATTTGAAAAAACATGAGGATGGCGGCGTATCATTTTATCACAAACCCGGTTTGCGATGCTCCTGAGATCAAATCTGCCCTCCTCTTTTCCCAGATCTCCGTGAAAAACCACCTGAAGCAATACATCACCCAACTCTTCCTCCAGGTTGTCCCAGTCCAAATTGTCGATGGCTTCCGTAACCTCGTAAGCCTCTTCAATGAGGCATACCTTCAGGCTTTCATGAGTCTGTTCTTTATCCCACGGGCAACCCTCCTCACTTCTCAACAGAGAAATGATCTTCTGGAGCCGTTCTATGGCTTCGGCTGTCGTCCTTCCTTCTTCATATAGTTCCTCATACATTATATAATCCCTCTTACATCATTTTTTAAACCTGTCAAACAGCCTAATCCACTTATCTTCCTTGGGAAGCAACTTCAATTCCTCGCTGGTAATCGTTCGCGTCTTTAGGAGCATCACAAAATAAACCAATACGCCCACCAGGATAGCCAAAAGGGTAGCCAGAGCGTTCGCTTTATTGATGCTGTCCATAATATTCCCCAAAACAATGTAAACGACACGGTGGGTGGCAAAAACAAAGGCGCTCATGACCAGCCCCGAGATCAGAGGTTTGATGATCGTCAACCGCAGATCGAACCTGGTTCCCGTATACTTGATCACTGCCAAAAGATTCAGGGTGGATGCCACAATGTAAGCGCATACGGTGCCCACTGCCGCTCCCCGGATATTTACGGAGGGGATCGCGGTCAAATAATATGTCAGCACCACTTTGGCCAGGGCTCCCACAGCCAGATTTCTAACCGAAATCAGCTGCTTGCCGATTCCCTGAAGTACGCCGGTCAGCGTCTGCACCGTGGCCAAAAATATCACGCCGAAGGAAAGTATAAACAGGCTCGGAGCCGCGCTTACGGCGCTTGCCCGCTGAGCGGGATAGAGGAGCAACATGATAGGCTCGGACAAAGTCATAAGCCCAAGGGCGCAGGGCAATCCTAAAATCAATGAAGTCCTAAGCCCCAGTTCCACGTTGTACCGCAGAAAATCCATTTCCTTGCGCTTGTAGGCTGCCGCCACCGCAGGAACCAAGCTCATGGCAATCGCCTGGGTCAGGACCTGGGGAAAGTTAATCAAGGGTCCTGCCATACCTGTCAGCTGCCCATACAGGCTGTTGGCCGCATCGGGAGTAAAGCCGCTGGCGGCAAGTCTCTTGATGACGATGGCCACGTCTATTGTATTCATAATGGGCATTATGGCCGCGCCGATGGTTATGGGTATGGCTATGGCCAGAATTTGAATCAGAATCCTGCTACTGCTTTCACTTCTTTCTCCTTTTATTCTGACAACGCCCTCCAGGATGCTCCTCCTATGATAAAGGAACAACCCGACCACGGTGAGCAGCCCCACCACCGAGCCTGCGGTAGCTCCGAAAGACGCGCCTGCTGCGGCGTATTCAAGACCCCTGTCCACGAGCACCACCGCCAATGTAAGCCCTGCCGAAACCCGAAAGAGCTGCTCAACTACCTGGGATATGGCCGTAGGATTCATATTCTGCAAACCCTGAAAAAATCCCCGGAAAGACGCCATCATAGGGACAAAGAGCAAAGCCGGCGCAATAGACATCATGGCCATCTTTGCACCCGGATTGCCAAGGTGCGTGACGATGGCTTCTGCGCCGAAAAACAGCACAGCCGACGAGCTGATGCCGATGGCGAAAAGAAGTGCAAAGGATATGCGAAAAACCCGGTAGGCTTCATAATTATTGCCCAATGCGTTGCGCTCCGCCACCATGCGCGAGATAGCCACAGGGACACCTGCGGTAGAAAGAGTCAGAAGCAGTACATAGACCGGATATGCCGTCTGATAATACCCCATTCCCGTATCCCCGATAATGTTGGCCAGAGGTATGCGAAAAACCGCGCCCATCACCTTTATGATGAGCCCGGCGACCCCTAAAACTACCGCTCCCTGCAAAAAAGTCTTTCTCGCCATTATTTTAAAGCCTCAACAATTCTATCGATGGAACGCTTCGTTTCAAAGCGAACTTTTTCCATATCTATTGTAAGAAATTCTCCTTCGCGATAGAGAACCTTGCCGTCCACCATGGTCAGCACTACGTCGCTTCCCGAAGCGGAATAAACCAGGTTATTCACCAAATCGTGGGCCGGATACATGTGAGGTCCGGTAATATCCAAAACGATAAGGTCTGCCTTGTAGTCTTTTTTCAATAGGCCTGTGTCTTCTCTTCCCTGGCCCATAGCTCCTGCCCTTGTAGCTGCATACAAGGTCTGCCGGGGCGTTATCAGCCTGGGATCCTTGAATTTCTCTTTATGAAGCAGTCCGAAAAACTTCATCTCCTCAATGAAATTAAGGCTGTTGTTGCTGGCCACGCTGTCCGTGCCTATGGCCACATTGATACCTTCTTCAAGCAGCTTTGGCACATTGCATACACCGCTGGCCAGTTTCAGATTGCTGACAGGGTTGCTGGCAACGGTGACCCCTTTTTCTTTCAGGATTTGAAAGTCTCTTCCTTCCACGTAAACGCAGTGGGCAGCTGTTGTCTTACAATCCAGGAGGCCGAGGTCATTCAGGTACTCCACGGGAGTTTTCCCCTGGTGCCGTTCTTTGCACCCTTCATGCTCTTCTTTTGTTTCCGAAATATGGACGTGCATCTGGGCGCCCAGCTCTTTCGTTAATTCAGCAAGCTGGGCAACGATTTTAGGAGTGGAAGTATATTCCGCATGAAGACTCATCTCGATACGAATCCTTCCCTCCCCGCTTTCATTATATTGCTCGTAAAGCTCCTTTGATTCCCGATAAGCGGGAATATCTTTCAGATCGCCGTCGGTAAAGCAGGTGATGCCTCTGCTGATGTTTGCCTTTGCACCGCTCGCTATAAACGCTTCAGCTATGCGATCGCAGAAATAATACATGTCGGTGGTGGACACGATGCCGAAACGAAGGGACTCTGCGATGCCAAGCAGCGTGGCGTAATAAACATCCTCTCCTGTCAGATGGGCCTCGAAAGGAAAGATGCGTTTATTGAGCCAGTCATGTAAAGACATGCTTTCGCCGTAGCCTCGCATCAAGGTCATGGGCGTATGGGCATGAGAATTGAAAAAGCCGCTCATCAGCAGCTTGCCTGCGCCTTCATAGACTTCTCCGTAATCCTCTTCAGGCATGGTGTCGCCGATGTAATCGATTCGATCTCTTTTAGTGCCTACATACATGTTTTCCCGCACATTGAAATTCTCATCTAAAAGGGTAATATTCCTGAAAAGCATTGGCCTCACCTCCATAGGGCAAATTATAGCACAGGAACATGTAAAAATCTATCAACATGTTACAAATTCAATCGTTGGAGCTCAAAATAATGACCGGAAATAATAAAAAATAGCAAAGAAGGCACAGACTCCTTGGCTGTAAAAGCAATCAAGGAGTCTGTACCTTGCCTTAAATATCTCTTCGGATTAGAACTTTGGTTCAGTTGTCCATCTGCTTAGCAAGAAAATGAGCTGCTATCTCCGCCGCTTTAAGCTCAGCTTCCCCAATGGAATGTTCCTTTTCCTTGCTGAAAAAGATCACGGAACCGATGGGATCCCCTTGCGATACGATGGGCACTATTACCTGGGATTTGTAATCCAGGTCTTCCCCTTCGTCATTTGTAATGGGATGCACTGCGCTCTCATCGGATATGATTCTTACGGTTTTGCTTTGAATGATCTTCTCGATATCAGGACTAATTCTCTTTTCTAAGTATCCCTTTTTAGGAATTCCTGACACGGCTACCACCTGGTCAGTATCCGTAACGACAGCTGCCTCACCTAAAACGCTGTGGGCAGATTCGATGAACTCTCCGGCAAATTCATTCAGTTCGTTTATGGGAGAATACTTCTTGAGGATGACTCCACCCTCCCGATCTGTGTAGATTTCCAAAGGATCACCTTCTCTGATCCGCATGGTGCGCCTGATCTCCTTGGGGATCACCACGCGTCCTAGATCATCGATTCTTCTAACGATTCCTGTTGCTTTCATATCTGCACTCTTCCTCTCTGAATTTCAAAATTGTACATGTTCCGTTGCCATTATTATTTTCCACTAGCGGAGGAATATGCGCAGCAACTTTCAAATTTAATTAAAACTAAATCGCAGGCATCTCTTCGTTATGAAATGAAAAAAATGAAAAATATAAACCTGTAAAAACCGGTTAAACCCGAAATCAACTTAATTTCCTCAAATAATTAATTTTCAGCTGATTTTTCATCCACAAAATGTAAAATATGCCTATTAAAACATATGAAATCAACTACTTATGGCAAAAGGAGTTAATTTTAGTTGATATTTTAGCCGAAATATCAACTATTTTTATTAACAGATTCTTTTTTTAGCTGATTTTATTCTTTTCTCCAATTATTTAGCGCTTTTTGAAAGAAAAAATCAGCTAAAATAAACTTAAACCGTTTATTTTAGCTGATCTCCGTCTCAAGGATTCGAAAAGCCTTGCGTCATCTTGCCCATATAATCTCGCTCTGCCGGTTTTGATCCTGATTCCGTTCAGCCTTGCTTATTCATGTATTCAACGCCGTATTCATCGCGCAACTCAACGATTTTTTCGTTATAAGCGTTCCGCATGGCTATCTCATACAGAGTAGCTTTTATCATTTCTTTTGCTTCTTCGAAAGATTCTGTACCCTGCTTTTTGTCTGTGACTTTAATGATATGATAGCCGAAAGAGCTCTTCACGATTTCGCTGATCTCACCGGGTTTCAGCGCAAATGCAGCCTCTTCGAATTCCGGAACCATGGCTCCCCTGCCAAAGGTTCCCAGAGAGCCGCCGTTGGCTGCAGATCCCGGATCAATGCTGTGCTCTTTTGCCAACTCGGTGAAATCGCCTCCGGCTTTCAACTCATCGAGGATTTCTTCTGCAAGATCCTCGTCTTCAACCAGTATGTGGCTGGCCGTCACCTCGTCGATGACAAACAGATCCGGGTTCTCATCATGATAGGCCTTCGCCTCTTCGTCTGTAGTCTCCGGCACCGCAGCGCTCAGGTCGTTGAAAAAGGCCATGTTATAATACTGATCAATAAAGAATTGCCTCAAGTATTCATCGGAAATATTATTTTCTTTCATGTAAGCCGCTACCTGTTCCTGATCTGCCACATATGTGACAAATTCATCTGCCGCCTCTTCATAATCTTCAGGCAACACATCCGGATCATCCTTATATTCCAGCTTTATCAGGTTCAAAGCGATGTAGTCCTCTAACACCAGGGATTTAATGTATTGTAGATCTTCCGCGGAGATCACGCTCAGATCTATGCCCTGCAAGTAGCAATATAGATATGTGTATTGATGCAAATCGCTTTCCGTGATTACTATATCGCTCACTTTAGCAACAGGTTCGTCTCCGGCTTTGTCATCTTTCCCGGCGCAGGCGGCAAGGGAAAAAATCATGACAGTTGCCAGCAAGAGGGTTAGGATCTTCTTTAAATTCATTTGAGGTTCTCCTTTATTCATTCATTTACACACGTATTATTTATGTCGGCTTCGTGCCAAGCGCAATACGCCCTCCGCCAGAAACCGGAGTATAAAATAAGTTTGAAGCTTGTGTTTTCTTCATGACGGGCTACGCCCTGACGGTCTTACGCCGCCGTTAAATTATACGCTATTGATTTAATGTTGTCAAAAACTGAATTGCCTCGCCCAGCCTGTCATTGCTCCGTAGATTTACCCGGATAAAAGGCCTGGGTCCGCCGTGAACTAAGAGACTGTTTCCGTATTTCGAAGCCGCATTGGCGATTTTCTGCGGGTCCAAACTCTTCGCATGGCGAAAATCAAATACAAGCTTCCTCTGCTCCTGACGAACCCTCCAAATCCCATTTCTGCTGGCCATTGCCTTGATCAGAGCGATTTCAATCAGGTTGAGAGTCTCTTTCGGGATTTCTCCGAACCGGTCCAAAAGCTCGTCTATTATTTCGCTTCTGTCCGCCTCGTTCCTGACGGAAGCGATTTTCTTATACATTTGGAGTTTTACCAATTCGTCCGGAATATAATCTCCCGGAATATGCGCTTCTACGGGGAGCTCTATGCTGGTTTCCATTTCGTCGCTGGGCCGCACTTCGCCGCCGGACAGTTCCTTTATAGTATCTTCCACCAGTTTGCAATATAGTTCGTAACCGATGGTGAGCATGTGGCCGTGCTGCTCAGCGCCTAACAGGTTGCCGGCACCCCGGATTTCCAGATCCCGCATGGCGATGTGAAAACCCGCTCCGAACTCGGTGAATTCACGGATGGCCCGCAGCCGTTTTTCCGCCTGCTCCGGCAGCACCTTGTCTTTCTGATACATCAGATAAGCGTAGGCCATACGATTGGACCGTCCCACTCTGCCCCGCAGCTGATAGAGCTGGGCAAGTCCCAACCTGTCCGCATCCAGAATGATCATGGTATTCACGTTGGGGATGTCGAGACCGGATTCGATAATGGTGGTGGCAACCAGCACGTCGTACTGGTTGTTCACGAATTGCAACATTATGTCCTCCAACTGCTTTTCGCCCATCTGCCCGTGAGCCACCGCCACGGATGCCTGGGGTATCAGCTGGCGTATATGGGATGCGATCTTCTGAATGCCGCGCACTCTGTTATAGACCACATAAACCTGCCCTCCCCGCTCCAATTCCCGTTCGATGGTTTCCTTAAGCACGCCGTCATCCTGTTCCATAACATAGGTCTGGACAGGGTAGCGATCCTCGGGAGGCTCTTCGATGAGGCTCATATCGCGAATGCCTATAAGTGACATGTGCAGAGTCCTCGGAATGGGCGTAGCCGTGAGTGTAAAGACATCGATATTTTTGCGAAGCTGCTTTATCGCTTCCTTATGCTGGACACCGAAACGCTGCTCCTCATCGATGACCAGAAGTCCCAGGTCTTTAAAAGCCACGTCCTTGGATAGCATCCTGTGGGTTCCGATAAGTATGTCGATCTCACCTTTTTTTACCTTTTTCAGGATTTCAGCCTGTTGTGCCTCCGTGCGGAAACGGGACAACATCTCCACTTTAATGGAGAAGGGTTCGAAGCGTTCCTTGAAAGTATAGTAGTGTTGGTTTGCAAGGAGTGTGGTGGGCACCAGAATGGCCGCCTGTTTTCCGTCGGCAACGCATTTGAAGACTGCCCTGGCCGCCACTTCTGTCTTCCCGTAACCCACATCTCCGCAGAGGAGTCTGTCCATGGGAACGGGTTTTTCCATATCCCTTTTTATCTCACGGATGGAACGCAATTGATCCGGTGTTTCTTCATAGGGGAACATATCTTCAAACTCCCGCTGCCAATGATCGTCCTTTGAAAAAGCATGGCCTTTTTCGAGTTTACGGGCAGCCGATAGGGCAAGCAGCTCCTTTGCCAGGTCCTGTATGGCCTGCTTTGCCCTAAGTTTTGTCTTCTTCCATTCTACGCCTGACAGTTTGTTGATCTTAGGAGTTGTACCTTCCGCGCCAACATATTTCTGAACGATATCCATGTTTTCCACAGGCACGTAAAGCACGTCTTCCCCTGCGTATTTAATTTTCAGATAATCCTTTTTCGTCCCCTGTATGTCCAACTGGGTCACACATAGGAATTTTCCGATGCCGTGATTCTCATGTACTACATAGTCGCCTTTTCTTATGTCGGAAAAAGCTTTAATTCCCCGATACTCTCCCCCTTCCCGGCGAGTCCTCTTCTGCTTTGCCGTAACGAAAATATCCCTGTCGGAGAAAATAACCAGCTTCTCTTCCGGAAATTCCATGCCGGCAGAGAGCACGCCTTCCGCGACCTGTACTCTCCCGGCGAGGCCGCACCGGCTGATAAAGTCCTCCATGTTTTTAACCCTGTCAGAGGTTGAGCAGAGGAGATAAATGCTAAATTTTAACTTATCATAGCGCAGCAACTCCGCCTCAAAGAAGTCCATCCTGCCGTTAAACACAGTGGCTTGTTTCGAGACTAGGGGAACCATTGCCTTCAGCACTTCCACCCCTTTTGGCTGCTTCTGGAAGGGAGTAAAAACGAAGGCTGCCCTCTGCCGGTAAATCTGCTGAAAATCATCAAATCCGGAAAAGGCTTCATAATCTTCCGGCATCGCCTCTCCCCGATCCAACATGACCTTGAAGTCTTCCTGGTATTCTTTCTCTACCAGTTCCATGGCTTCCGCCACCCGATCGGGATCGTCCACCACGACTAAGCCGCCGTCCTTCAGATAGTCCCATAGGAACTCGGGTTTTTCATAAATGTAATGTATAAAATGTTCCAATAGCTGGATGTTGGTGGCGGTTTCAAGGCTTTCCAATATGTGCCCCTGCCTGGAAGCCAGTTTCTCCCTCTTTTCCCCTGTCAATTTCTTTGCGAAGGCTTCGTATGCTTCTTTAATGCGCGTCGCCGCCTGCTCAAAGAGGTAATCCGATTGGATGATGAGCTGAGCAGGAAATATCCGAACCGAATCGATCTCTTCAATGGAACGCTGGGTCAGGGGGTTAAAGAATCGTATTGAATCCACCTCGATATCGAAAAGCTCCACACGGCAAGGATGAGGTTGGTTGGGAGGATATACATCTATGATGCCGCCCCGAATGCTGTACTGTCCCCTGGCTTCAACGGATCCTACTCGCTCATAGCCCATGTATGTGAGCTTGCGCTTCAATTGCTCCAAATCCACCAGGTCGCCGAGCTTCAGTTGTATTTCGTTTTCCAGAAACAGCTCTTTGGGCGCCAGTTTTTTTACCGCACTCAATGGGGAAGCTACTACAATGCAATTTTCTCCGGAAGCCAGTGCGGACAAGGCAAAAAGCCACTCTATTAACACATCCTGGCTCTTCGCTTCAAAAGTCATGTGATCCGCCGCTTCCTCGGGAAGCACGTACACATTTTTATCTACAAACAAAGACAGATCCTCTGCAAGCTTCTTCGCCTTTGCATGGGAAGAGGTGACGGCAAGAATCTGTCCTTTCTTCTCTCCTGCAATGACTCCCAGAATGGCAGCGGATCTGCTCTCGGAAATGCCTGATATGCAACAAACCCCTTCGCTTTCCCGGGCCAGCTGTCTGATGCGATCAAACCGCCCATGACCATTCAGTTCAATCATTCTTTTCGCTGTCCTCTTTCTTCATCGCCTCGTTTACTCTTTTGCGTCCAGGGTCCCCGGCTTCCTCATTTGCTCCATTGCCGGCTTTTCTGAGCACCGGCTCCTTGCTGTTGTATTCGTTCATAGTCTGCTGAATCCCTTTTTCCATTATACACTCCAAAGCGGATACAGCCCGCAGCACCGCATCCTCCATCAGTTTCTTTTCTTCCTTTCGTAAACCGCCGGTGACATAGTCCGCCAATCTCATTTTCCGCTCTCCCCCGATTCCGATTCTCACCCGGGGGAAATCGTCCCTCTGAATATCATATATAATGGAGCGCATGCCATTATGAGTGCCGGCGCTTCCTGAAGGCCGGATGCGGATTCTGCCCATGGGGAGGTCCACATCGTCGTAAACGACGATGAGATTGGAAAGCTTAGGCTTGTAATAGGCCACCACTTCCCTGACGCTTTGTCCCGACAGGTTCATGTAAGTCTGAGGTTTTACAAGCAACACTTTATGGCCGGAGATGATGCCTTCCCCGACCAATGCCTTGTGTTTTATTTTGTTGATTCGGATCCCGTGCTTTTCTGCAAGTTGATCTACCGTGATGAAACCGATGTTGTGCCGCGTATTTTCATACCGTCTGCCGGGATTTCCAAGTCCTATGATAATAAACATGATGCTAATCGAACAACCTGCTGACGGAGTCGTTGGTAAAGATGCGGATCATGGCTTCGGCAAACAGAGGAGCTACGGACAGTATCTTCATCTTGTCCAACTTCTTTTCCTCCGGCAGCGGGATGGTGTTGAGGAGAATCATTTCCGTAATGGCCGACTCCTGAATTCTCTCGATTGCCGGTCCCGAAAGCACCGCATGGGTGGCGCAGGCATACACGTCTTTGGCGCCCATATCCTTCAGCGCATTGGCAGCATTGGTAATGGTCCCTGCAGTATCGATGATGTCGTCCACAAGGATTGCATTTTTGCCTTCAATATCGCCGATGATGTTCATGATTTCCGACACGTTGGCTTTGGGCCGCCTTTTATCGATGATGGCAATGGGCGCGTCAAGAGGATGGGCCATGTTTCTGGCTCTACCTACGCTGCCGTGATCCGGAGAAACTATAACCAAGTCATCCAGACGCTTTTCTTTGAAGTATTTAACAAGAATGGGCATTCCTAACAGGTGGTCTACCGGTATGTTAAAGTAACCCTGAATCTGGGCTGCATGAAGGTCCATGGTCACCACTCTGTCCGCTCCGGCCGCGCTTATCAAATCGGCTACTAATTTTGCGGTAATGGGATCCCGGGCTTTTGCCTTACGATCCTGCCTTGCGTAGCCGTAGTATGGGATTACCGCATTGATTCTTCCCGCCGATGCGCGTTTCATCGCATCGATCATGATCAGCAATTCCATCAGGTTGTCATTGACGGGATTACAGGTGGACTGAATGATGTATGCATCCACGCCCCGGACCGTTTCCCACAGGTTTACGGATATCTCACCGTCACTGAATTTGCTGACCGTGGATCTTCCCAGGGGCTTGCCCATTATCGATGCGATTTCTTCTGCCAGCTCGGGATTTGAGTTTCCCGAGAAGATTTTAAAATCTGCGAACGCTCCATTCTTCATTGTTCTTATCCTTTCGTTATGTGCTATTTCTTCTTTTTCTTCAGAATTCCACGTTTCTCTACCCAATCCGAAATAATTTCATCCCTGGCCCTGCCGATGCAAAGGGCTCCTTCCGGAACGTTCTTAGTAATGGTAGTTCCTGCGGCAACATAAGCTCCCTTTCCCACCTTGACCGGTGCGATCAGGTTGGTGTTGCAGCCCACAAAAGCATCGTCCTCGACTACACAGCGGTTCTTTTCAGATCCGTTATAGTTGACAAAGACTACGCCGCAGCCCAAATTCACTCCTGCCCCTACATCCGCGTCGCCTATGTACGTAAGATGAGAAGCTTTTGCTCCGTTTCCTAATTTCGAGTTCTTTACTTCTACAAAATCTCCCACCTTCACATCTTCGCCGATTTGACAACCGGGACGCAGGTACGCAAAAGGGCCCACCTTAGTGCGACTTCCGATGCTGCTTTCAACAATTACGGAGCATTGGATTTCCACTTGGTCGGCTATAGTACTGTCTGTAATTTTTGAATTATGGCCTATGGTGCAGCCTTCTCCAATCCGGGTGTTGCCTTTTATGATGACACCCGGTTCTATGACGGTTCCTTTACCGATGCTGACTCCGTCGTCGATATATACGGATTTCCAGTCAACGAACTTGACTCCCGCCTGTATATGTCTCAGGACGATGTTCAGCCGTTCCTTTTCTTTTCGCTGTTCTTCTTCAATGAGCTGTTCAATGCTCATTTCACTTTCATTAATCATAGCATTCGTCCCCACTATACCGAGGGTTTCAAAAGCGCATGACAGCGCTTCCGTTTAAAGTATACCACCTATGAATTCCCACGTAAAGTGCAAGCAATTACCTGAATTTTGTCTTATTATGCCTTATTCTATTCGGAAACTTACATTCTCGTATTTTATGTCGTATTCAATGCCTGTATTTTGTTTGGATACAATCAAAAAGGACACCGCTTAAATAAACGGTGTCCGCGAAAAAATCGATAAACGATATAATTTTACATTATTACTCATGCATTCACTTCTTCTCCAACTACTTCTGCTTCAGCGCCGGGACAACCTCTTCATCGTACATTTCAATTGCTTGTGCTGCCTCTGCTTCTTTTTCTTCAGTCTCTACAGCTGTTACTTCCTGCCCTTTTTCTGCTTCTCTTGCTTCGAGAACCTTATGGTACTCTTCAAAAATTGCCTCCTTAATTCGATTTCTCGTTTCTGAGGTTAAGGGATGGGCTATGTCTCGGAAATCGCCTTCACCCATCTTCCTGCTGGGCATGGCTATGAACAAACCGTTCTGCCCTTCAATGACTTTAATGTCATGCACTACGAATTCATCGTCAAAAGTCACCGACACAATAGCACGCATTTTGCCTTCATCGTTGACCTTACGAATTCTTACGTCGGTTATTTGCATGAATACACCACCTCTCTCACAGTTTCTGGCACGCATGTAATACGGCAGGTAGTAACATATAGCAATTTATGACATAATTATACCTTTGATTACAAATTTTTTCAAGAAGATTAATATAATTGCTAATTTACTCCATCATCTCCAAAAACTGCATATTCCGAAGGTCGTATAACTTCAATGGTCTTTTTCTGCTCGTCCACTTTACCCAGATAGAGCAGGGGATAGTATTCATCGATTACTTTTTTGCGAGGTTCTAATGAGGCGATTACTACGCCGGTCCCGACCACCTTGACGTCAAATTCCGAAAGAACATCCATGATGCCTTTGATACTGCCTCCGGCTCTCATGAAATCGTCTATAATAATGGCCTTCTTTCCCGGCTCTACCGCCCGCTTTGCCAGAGACAACTTTTGAATCCGATCCGATGATCCGGAAAAATAATTAATGCTAACGGTGGAACCTTCGGATATACGGCTTTCCCGTCGGACTACTACAAGAGGAAGATTCAGCATATGGGCAGTCATATATGCCACAGGTATGCCTTTGGTCTCGATGGTCACCACGTAATCTGCGCCGGAATCTTGAAATTTTTCGGCAAACATTTCAGCCACATTGTTGATTATATGTGAATCAAACATAAGATCGGAAGTATATAAAAAACCGCCGCCTAAAATACGGCTGCCATCGGATAGCCTTTCGGCCAGCTCGTTGAGCAGATTCTCCCTTCTTAGGGAAGATACGGTAGGGATGAAGCGAATCCCTCCTTTAGCGCCTGCCGTGGTCTCGATGGAGCCCAGCTCCAGTTTGGCCAACAGCTTCTTGGCTGCAGAGACATCTTCGCTGACGGTGGATTTTGCCGCTTGGAAAAGTTTACAGAAATAACTCAAAGAGAAGACGCGATTAGGATGGCTGGAAAGGATTTTGACGATAGCGCCGACCCGTTCTGTTCGCTTCATTGCTGGCCTCCTTAGCAAGAAAAAAATATGTTATTGATAAGTTAATCTTATTCTGATTCTATCTTTTTGTCAATTTTACTAATTTACAGTATTATTTTTCAATGTCTATGTTATAATTTAGTATAAGCGGCACACGGGGATAGAGCCCCGTGTGTGGTTTTCAAATCAGGGGACAATCTTTACCATGGGACCTCTCCGCAGGTCCTCATATTTAAATGGAGGAAATGCATGCAAGATCTTTCAGAATACAAACACATTCATTGCGTCGGCATCGGAGGCATCGGCCTCTCAGCCATTGCAAAGATTCTTTTATCCCGCGGATTTTGGGTTTCAGGTTCCGATTTAAAGCCGGGGGAAATTACGGAAAAGTTGAAAAACCAAGGTGCGCTGATTTTCACGGATCACGGCGAGAGCAATGTTCAAGGAGCTGATCTTGTAGTATATTCTTCCGCCGTATCACAGGACAACCCGGAGCTGGTGGCGGCCAGACGAAACGGAATTCCTATCGCCACAAGGGCTGAAGTGCTGGGGCAATTGATGAAGGAGTTCAACCACAGCATTGCCGTGGCAGGCACTCATGGCAAAACCACCACCACATCGATGATCGCTTTGATCCTCGAAAATGCAGGTTACGATCCTACGATTTTGACCGGGGGGAATTTATCCGCCTTCAATGACAACGTTAAAGTGGGAAAAGGTGATTTCATCGTTACGGAAGCATGTGAATATATGGACAGCTTCCTGAGCCTTCATCCCAAATACAAAATCATACTTAACATAGACTCGGATCACCTGGATTACTTTAAAGATATCGATCATATCGTCAGTTCCTTTGAGCGGTTTGCCCGCCTTGAGCCGGATGACGGGGTAGTTATCGCATATACCGCCAACCCCTTTGTCCTTTCCATCGTGAAGAACCTGTCCTGTCGAGTTATTACCTTCGGCCTTGACGAGCAGAGCGATTATTATGCGAAAAACATCCAGTTCAATTCCCTGGGGATGCCTTCTTTTGATCTGTTTTATAAGGGAGAAAAACTCGGATTCCTGCAGTTGGCCGTACCCGGCGAACACAACATTATAAATGCCCTGGCGGCGGCTGCCTGCTCCAGAGACCTGGGAGTGGATACAAAACATATCATCTCCACGCTGGAAAACTATACGGGAACCCAGCGACGCTTCGACATCATAGGCGTTTCGAAAAACGGGATTCGCGTGGTAGACGACTACGCCCATCATCCTACGGAAATCAAAGCTACCCTTGCGGCATCCAAGAACGTTCCCCATAAAAATCTGTGGTGCCTCTTCCAGCCCCACACCTACACCAGGACACTCGCCCTGTTTGACGAATTTGCAAACGCGTTTCAACTGGCGGATAAAGTGATTCTTGCTGAGATTTATGCGGCCAGGGAGAAAAATATATATAAAATAAGTTCTAAAGAACTGCTGGCGGAGATCAAGCGCACCCATCCCGAAAAGGAAGTATATTACTTCGAAAGCTTCGATGAGATTGCTAACTTCGTACTCAATAATGGAGAATCCGGCGATTTGGTCATTACCATGGGGGCCGGCGATATCTACAAAGTAGCGGAAATTATTCTCTCCAAATCATGAGGAGTTTTGCAAAACGTCGTATAGAATAACGAAGGACGGTTCCTTTGAAATCACAAAGAACCGTCCTCTTTATATTTAATTTTTTAGAGCGTAGGGTTACCCTCCCGCTCGATGGCTACGCGCTGCGTGCCGTACGATNNTGGCACTTGCTTGTACTCGCTGGAGTGCAACCCTACGCTCCAAAAATCAAAAGGGACTGTCCCTTTTGATTTTTGCTAATAATATCGATTGTATCGGTTGCTCCAGTACTGATCGTCGCATCGGGCCATTTCCTGTTCCTTCAGCCGTCTGTACTTCTCCTGACGCTGCTGTCTCCTGATCCTGCGAACTTTCACCTGATGGCGTTTTACTAAAATATACATAACCAGCAGCAACAGCAAAACGACCACAGAATATATAACCACTTTTTGAATCTTTTCTGCCGTACTGTCTTCTATTCCTATAAAGGACAGCCAGCCCCCTCTGTCAACGAACTCAGCGGTCACCGCATCGTATTCACCGATCAACTCTTCCCCTACATAAAGCTTGACGGTTCCCGCTTTCTGTCCTTGCTCTACGGGAGCTTCCACGGAATCAAACAGCTCAACCTCCGTCCTGAGCAAACTATTAGAGGCTTCGGCAGGCAAGGTGGCATGCACTTCATTGGGAAGAATAACTTTAACCCTCTTCACAGATCCCCTATGAACCGGTACAGTCCCTAAGTC
>LSQX01122656.1_pt1 | contig 23240 bp, 18 predicted proteins | sample 654561 | NCBI WGS metagenome assembly LSQX01 (sample SAMN04489861, study PRJNA283612) | anaerobic digester metagenome | isolation source: 4 biogas reactors fed with cattle manure at either 37C or 55C with and... | place: Denmark: Kongens Lyngby | collected 2014
TGTATAAGAGACATCAGTATAGGTCCGCATATATATTTTGAATTTTATCGTATTCCAAAGGGAAGGATGCTAGTATTTGACTGGGGACGTTAGTCACCCTTGGAAAAAGGGAGTCGCTCCTTGTCGAATTGGTCCCCATCCTGTTGAAGGGACATATGACCGGTAAGGTTTGTATGTCGTTGCTCATAGGATGGGCATGTAGTGGATCCAAATATTGACGAAAAGAACCTAAGATACGTCAGAGTGTAGGAGATACAATGAAGAAAAATTCCCTAGCGAGAGGTTGGATAGTCCTTACTCTAGTTGTCACCCTCATAGCGATAGGGACGGTGGGGTATATGGTTCTCACCAACTCATCATTCGTCGACGGGCTCTACATGACCATCATAACCATATCGACTGTTGGCAACCGCGAGATTGTCAACTTGTCACCTGCAGGGGAGATATTCACTATCTTCATCATTCTTGGCGGAATAGGGATTGTCTCCTTCTCATTGTTGGAAGCGGTATCGTTTCTTATCGATGGTGGGGTGAAGCGGATTATTAGGAGAAGAGCCATGGAGAAACAGATTGCCATGATGGCTGACCATATCATTGTATGCGGTGCCGGCTAGACAGGTTCCAGTGTCATCGAACAGTTTGCCCTTTCTAAAACACAATTTATTGTAGTCGAACACCTTGAATCACGGGCATTGGAGCTTGAGGAGGAGGGGGTTGCGGGAATTTGTGGAGATGCGACTAACGAGGATGTGCTTATCCAAGCCGGAATCACGCAAGCCAAGGGTTTGGTGAGTTGTCTTGAAAACGACGCACAGAATGTCTATACGATCCTAACTGCACGGGGATTGAACCCCAAGCTCTACATTATAGCCCGGTCGATCGAGAAAGGCTCTGCACAAAAGCTGAAACGCGCCGGGGCTGACAAGACCATTTCTCCCAATGAGATTGGTGGGATAAGGATGGCGTATCTCATGCTCAAGCCCCATGTCGTTTCCTTCTTGGATATCGTCACTCGTTTTGATGATGAATTGCTGGAGCTTGGAGAAGTCACTGTAGAGACTGCCTCCGAGATTTCTGATCTCATGATCAGGGAAGCCGGCATTCCCCAACGTACAGGGCTGATAATCATAGCCATCAGAAATCCAGGACAGAAGTTACGATTCAATCCGGGCCCAGACGAACGGCTTCCTCCTGGGATCAGCATGTTGGTGCTCGGAAAGCCTGACAAGATAGAGTTACTCAGAGCCATTGCCTCCAGCAAAGCATAAGGATACTGCCACAATGCCAAAAGAGGGACCGTTGCATTTCCTGCAACGGTCCCTCTGTAGTAAGCTATTTTAGAAAGCTGCTTAAGCCTTGTAGACACCTGGCTTGATCTCATTGCCGAACTTGGCCTTGGCCTTTTCGATCTTGGCAATCTGCTTATCCCATTTCTCAAAGATGAATGCAGGTGCGTGAGCATCCATCTTCTTGAAGTAAGCCTTGGATCTCTCAAGCTTCTCGATCCACTTGGTGCAGCGGAAAGTAAACTGGTAGGTGTACTCAGCCTCTGTATAGTCATAGTCGAGGTGCTTCTTGAACAGGACCTTCAGATCCTTGAACAGAGGAATCTTGCCATTGGGAGTATCAAAAGCTTCATATTCGTTATGGATACGGCCTTCTGCCCAGTGCAACCAAACCTTCTTGGCCAGCTTGTCGTTACAGAACTTGCCATTCTCATCCCTGAGGAAGTAGTTGGTTGAGAAAACCTTGGGAATCTGCTTCATGCCCTTAACAAAATCAATGTTATTTTTGGTGTATTCGCCAAGAGGGTAGGAGACAAAGTCCATGTTTGCCATCGGGCTTGGGTTACGCACGCCCTCTTTACCGAGGGTAGCACTGGTGGTCTCACTCTCCAGGGTACAAGCCTTTATGAGGATACCATCTTCCCACGTGGCTGACTCTTCAACAGGGACACTGGTGTCACTGTCACGTCCGCCGTAAAGGATGCCTTCAACCACAACACCATCTTTTGCATCAAAACCCTTCTTGTCGAAGTTTTCGAGATAGTCCAGGCGCATGGTATAACGGGCGTTTCCGTGTGCTACAGGAATTTCATTCCCATTCGCATCCTTCTTGCCTTCATACCAGTCCTTACCGCTGTGGTTATCACCCTTCTTGGGGGTATCAAGACCTGAACCAAGCCAGTACGGGTTGTTGTCGGGTCCTCTGAGTACGTTGGAGTAAATAATTTCCTGCTCGATCATCAGGTTGTCGAAGATGACGGGATCGTCTTCAGCATTGACATCCTTGATGATACCGAAAATTCCCTGTTCTACGTTGACACCCCTGAACTCGCCGTTGATGTTGCGGAAATATACGATGTCGTCACCTACGATCTCCTCTCCGGGGATCATTGCAGTGGAAGTCTTGCCACAAGCTGAGGGATAAGCACCAGCAAAGTAGGTCCTTCTCTTCTTGTCCTTGTCAATGGCTGCCATGAGGAACATGTGTTCGCACAACCAACCTTCCTTTCCACTCTTGTTAATGGCAAGGCGCATGGAGTGCTTCTTCAGGCCGATGGAGTTTCCGGCATACTGGGCATTCATGGAGTAGACAATGTTGTTCTGGGTATCCATGTAGATACGGCGCTTGTCAATGTTTACTGAGGTGTTCCTCTCGTCAAGCTCGCCTGCTGAATGGATAAAGCTGAAAAAGTCATCTTTCTTTTGCATTTTTAGGAAGTGTTCATATCCGGGGCGGTAGAGGATTGCCTCTGAGTGGGCGACGTACCAGGAGTCTGTGAACTGTACACAAGGTATGGTGAATTCGGAATGAGCAGGTCCCTCACAGAAGAATTTCACTACAGTGTCCTTTCCTTCCATGATATTCTCTGCAATGCCCATGATCTCAGCATATCCCTTTTCATACTCAACAGAGTTGAGGCTCTTCATGTTCTCAAGGTTTTCCTTGTAGACCATGTAACGGGTGTTGACCTTGTCGCGAGCCTGGTCGCCATATCCATCCCAGTGGATGGTCTGACCTTTCTTGGCCAATTGGAACTCTTCTCCAATTTCAAGCGCTTTCGCCTTTATGTACTCCTCGTCCGCTTTGCTGTCATCACAAATATAGATGGAAGCGGGATTGCAATGCTTTGCAAAGCTTCCAATAAAATCATTGACTTTTTCATTCTCAAGCTTCATGAGTTTCGCATAGCTAGCCTCACTCAACTTTTCCTTTAATAACGATGTGTACTTTGAACCCATATAATAGCTCCTTTGGATAGTTTCTTATCAATTCCACTTTTATAGTACTATTCATAAAGCGATTAATCAAGGGAAGGGAAAAATTAATTCTTTATACAATATTATAATGCTAGGTTTAAACAGGGCGTTCTTCAGAAAAATATTACAATAATATAGGCTTAAAGTAACCAATAACCCTTTTCAGACATGGTAAAGAAGAAAAAAAAGAAAGTATTTTACTCGTATAATATTTTTTCATTTATCTGATGAAACTCTCTGTTTTACACCCTTTTCCCCTTGGCTGCACCGCCTAAAAGGGGTAAATATCCTCTATTTGAAGCGCATTAGGAGTACAACGGGGATACTCTCTGTGCCTATCAAGCAAATGTTGACATGCATCCATACGAATACTACTATTTGACTAGGATTTACAAAAGAATCTGGCACAATAAGCAAAAAAGTTGGAGGGAGAGGCAAAGATGCAAAAAGGCGAACATAAAGGTGAAGGGATCGGCCTGTTTGAGAAATATCTGACACTTTGGGTTTTGGCATGTATGGTCCTGGGAGTATTCGTAGGAGTATTTCTCCCTGGAGTTCCCCAATTCCTATCACAGTTCGAATACGCGAACGTCTCCATCCCTGTGGCAATCCTCATTTGGCTCATGATCTACCCCATGATGCTTAAGATTGATTTTGCAAGCGTCAAGGAGATAGGGAAGAATCCCAAGGGACTTGTCATCACATGGGTAACTAACTGGCTTATCAAGCCCTTCAGCATGTATTTCATAGCCTGGTTCTTCTTTACCGTAGCCTATAAGAACCTGATACCTCTCACCCTTGGGAAGGAGTACCTGGCTGGGGCTGTCCTGTTAGGGGCGGCACCTTGTACGGCCATGGTATTCGTCTGGAGCCATCTCACCAGGGGGAATCCCGCATATACCCTGGTGCAGGTAGCTACAAATGATCTGATCATCCTCGTAGCCTTCGCTCCTATAGTCGGCCTCTTGCTCGGCATCAGCGGCATAGCAATACCTTGGGTAACCCTTTTCCTCTCAGTCGTGCTGTTTGTCGTGATACCCCTCACCGCCGGATGGCTGTCTCGCACCCTCATCACCAAAAGTAGGGGATCGGCATATTTTGAAGATGTTTTTATTCCCAAATTCAAGAACGTCACCATTGTCGGCCTGCTGTTCACTCTGCTTATCATCTTCTCATTCCAAGGCCGTACCATTGTTGAAAACCCCCTTCATATCCTGCTGATAGCCATCCCCCTAACCATACAGACCTTTGTTATCTTTTTTATTGCCTACTTTTGGGCAAAGCTATGGAAATTGCCCCATGATGTAGCAGCTCCTGCAGGGATGATAGGGGCCTCCAATTTCTTTGAACTGGCGGTTGCCGTTGCAATCTCACTCTTCGGGCTTCGCTCCGGAGCAGCCGTGGCGACGGTAGTGGGGGTCCTGGTCGAGGTACCCATCATGCTCGCCCTGGTCAGGATAGCCAACAGGACCAGGGCATGGTTCCCCCCGGCATCCTAATCCGGCAGGTTCTCCCTGCTCTTCAGCCACTCCTTGTCAGGAAACCTAGTCAGCATCGCCTTCATGAACAGACCCATAATGATCAGGGCGATGGTGGTCAGGGCAAAGCGGGTGAGGGCGAAAGGGAGTCCGAGGAACTTTATCTCAACCATAAGTTGAGGGATCTTCAAAGCTGCCCAGGACCCCAGAAAAATGACCACATTGGTTATGCTCGCACCTTTGTGCAGCAGTGAAGCTGCTAAGGGGAATGCAACGTAGACCGGTCCTGTCGGCAGGGTCCCCAGTGCAAGGGAGAAGAATCCTCCCCTGAGCCCTGAATCATTGCCCAGCCACTTCTGTATCTTGTCCTTCGGTAACCAGACCTCCATCAGTCCCATGAGAATGAAAACTGGAGGAAGGATAAAAGCCATCTCAAGGAAATACTCCCATGTCACCTCTGAAGAACGCCTGGCGATGTCAGGGGAAAATACAAACAGAAGTATGTAGACCAGGGCGACTCCGAGTGGCAATTTGAATTGTTTCAGGAATTTTTTCATAGGATCACCCCCATCAGGAAAGCTATCAAAAGCGCTGCAATGATTCCCAGACCATTGCGAAGGAGGGTGAATCTCTTGCCCAAGACCTTCATCTCCATGGGGAAAGTGACTATTCCAACCATGACTAGGGTTGTGATGAAGGCGGATATGGTCATCACAGTTGCCCCCGATCGCAAAAGTGACCCTGCCAAGGGAAAAGCCACTAGGGAGGGTATCAATGTCAGAGAGCCGATGAGCGCAGCAGTAAGGGTAGCAAAAATACCGGCTTCAGCCCCTATCAGGCTCGATATCTTCTCTGGAGTGAGAAGACCGAGGATCAGGCCTACGATCCCTAGCATTGTCAATAGGGCTGGAGCCGTCTTGAGCAGGGATTTTTTTGCCACCTTGAAGGCTATCTTGGTCTTTTCCTTGCTTTTGGCAAGGGAGACTATCAGCCCGACAGCCAATATTCCATAAATGATAATGATGGTAGCCATCTACTTTTTATCTCCTTGTGTATCAGAACTCTTTTTTTCATATGTCTCTATCAACTGCTCTATACGGGATTTCCTCTCCTTGAGTATGGGAATCCAGTTATGCAGTTCATCCTTGCCCTCTGCTGTGATCGTATAGACACGGCGTTTGGGTCCTTGACCCGCATCCTCCCATACTGAGGAGACCAGACCCTGGTCCGCCAGCTTTCTCAAGCTCCTGTAGAGCGATCCTATGTTCAGGTCTTCGGAAGTGAAACCGAAATCTTCCAGCTGTTCTATCAGCCCATAGCCATACCCCTTTTTGTCAAACAGGAGCATGAGCAGGCTTATCTCCAAAAAACGTTCCATCTTCTGGTGTTTGCTCGCACAACATCCAGATTCTTTCTGCTTCATCGGTACATCCTTTATCTTACTATATTCACAATGACTATATTCAATGTGCATATAGTAAGTATGTCTAAGGTATTTGTCAAGCTGACAGGACAAGGCTGAAAGACCATAAAGGCTCTTCCCTGCAGTACCATCCTGAATTTCCTCTCTGTTTTGTGGTATAGTGACCATATCCTTGAAATCGGTGGCATTTCTCCGGTTCGAATTCTGGAGGTGGTATGAAGATTCTTTGCTGTTCGGATATTCACATGGGTAGGATACCCTCAGTCCCCTACATGGAGAATCTCTTGAGCCACTCCAGCTGGGATGCCATCGTCAGCAAGGCTCTCGAGCTAAAAGCCGACGTCCTGACACTTAGCGGAGATGTGGTGGAACAGGAAGAGCACTGGTTCGAGGCCTACGGACCGTTGCTCTCCGGGTTGAAAAAGCTCGGTGAGGCAGGTATCCAAGTGATCGGGGTTGGAGGGAATCACGACTACTCGGCATTTCCCAGCCTAGCAAAGGAGAGTCCTCACATCAAGATATTAGGCTTGGGAGGAGAGTGGGAGCACTTTGACCATAAGGGTGTACGTTTTGTGGGTTGGTCCTTCGCCGAGCGTAGGGTACAACAGAACCCCCTTGATAGTTTCGATCACGCTTTGACAGAGACTGAGCTCCCCCTTCTGGGATTGCTACACTGTGATGTGGGTGCTCCACCCTCGAGCAGATATGCCCCTGTCGCCCTTCATGATTTCAGCCGGACCTCCGTCCCCTTATGGGTGCTTGGACATATACATAAGGCTGAAGTGCTGAAAGGGGGGAACGCCTTCTATTGTGGGTCGCCCTATGCCCTGGACAGTAATGAGGAGGGGATGCACGGGCTCTGGCTCCTGGAAAAGGAAGAGGACAAAACTTGGGACGAACCCAAACTGGTCCCACTCTGCCCGTATCGCTTTGAGAGTTGCACAGTCAGCCTCGATGGTGTCCAAAGTGAGGATGAGGCCAGGACGGCCTTATCCCGGGCGCTGAGGGAATTTGCCTCTGAAATTCCTTTTGGTGGGACCTTGCTCTGCTCCCTTATCCTTGAAGGGACCATCGCCCGCACCCTTGATGTGAGGAATATCTTTACTCAAGAGAAACTGGAAGTCCTCTGGACCCAAATCGGAGATTGGGAAGTGCGCCCGCTCGCACGCCTGAAGGACAACACGGTATTCGATGTTGACCTTCAGGAGCTCTCCGAAGGAACCAGTGCTATAGCCCTTTTGGCGAGAAAACTCCTTGATGAGTCTGAATTGAAGAAAATGGCTGCTCAGTACAAGAGCCTTGATATGGAGAGCCTTCATTCCCCTGCTTTTCAGCACGTGGATCAGAACTCGATCATAAAAAGTGAAGAGGAGTACATCAGGCTGGCGACCCAAGCGGCGAAGCGTTTGCTATTCGCCATGATCAACAGCGAGCAGGGGGGTCTCAGATGAAGAGGAAGGCATGGATCAAGAGTATACGGGTACATAAGAGCCCCGGCTTTGAAGCCGGGACATTCCCTCCCATACAAGAGCTTGGAGAGCACCTGAATATTATCTGGGGCCCTAATGGTGTTGGAAAATCCACCCTAACACGCGCAATGCGTGCCCTTATCTGGAAGAGTGGGGTCAGCAAAGAAGTAGAGGCGAGCGCTTCCCTACAGACCGATGAATCCTTATGGGATCTCTCCCTCGCTAATGGAAGGTTGCGCCAGATACGCTTGGCTGATGATCAGGAAACATCACTACCCGGACGCAATGATGAACTGAGTGAAAGTTATTGGTTCACCCTGCACGAGCTGTTACAGGAAGATGCTGGCAATGCAGCGACTTTCCTACACGAAGTACGTACCCGTATGCAGGGCGGAATCGACCTAGGCTCCGCATGTGAGAGGGCTGGAGGCATTTTTACATTCGCCAGGGCGACTGCCTGGCAAGCAAGAGATGCCAAGGCAGCGATCGAATCACTGAAGAGTGTCGTTCGGGAACAGGAAGAACACCAGCATATACAGGATGACATCGATGCTTTGCAACGTGAAATAGATGAGGGTCCCTCCTTGTCCGAAAGAAAGGGCGTCATTGAGCGTGCGTTGTTTCTGATAGAAACAAAAGATGCTATCGAAACTCTGGAGCGCAAACTGGCCTCGTATGATCCTGCCATAGGTTCCATCACTACCGATTCTTTCCGACGAGCGGAAGAACTGAAGAAGGCCCTAAAAAAAGCTGAAGATGATTTTGACAACTATGCCAGCCTTGATGAGGAGCTTACCCAAGAGTTTAGGGAGTGCTCTGTTGAGGGGCGACATCTGCAAGATAGGGAAAAATCTCTGCGTTTGAAAAAGAGGCTTGATGAGTTTGAAAAAGCGACACTGGCACAAAAAGCCAGTTTCGATGGGTTTTCCCAAGCACAGGAAACACTTGAGGAATGGGAGAGGGAACACTCTTGGCTGATGAGCGACCCTCCGAAAGAAGCGACTCTCCTGGCATATGTTGAAAAACTGAAACAAATCGCCTCGGAATGCGAACCGCTACGTTGCAGTCTGGATGCCCATACAAGGCTTGTGGAGTCTCTGGGAGAGTGTGAACAGATCGGACATACTGCCAAGGAACTCTCAAAACTACAGCTTCGCCTCTCTGACTGGATATCCCTCTCCTGGAAACTGCAGGGCAGCCACGAAGGGAGGCCCCTGAAAGCCGGCATCAGGAAAAAGATTCTTTTGCTAGTCAGTCTGATCGGAATCCTCGCCTCGGCACTGGGCATTTTTGTGCATCCTACGCTGTTCATTGCAGGACCGCTTGCAATTCTCGGCGCAATTGCCATGCTGTTACCCGCTTCAGGCAAGGATGCTTCTTTCAAAATGAAAGAAAACGAGCATAGGGAGAAAACAAGAGAACTGCAGCAGATGACCGCTGAACTGGGTATTGAAGGCCCTGATAGGTGGGATATCGAATCCTGTCAGGCTTTCAATGTCCTTTTGGAAGAACAGATTTCTGCAACAGGGCAGGTTGAACAGATGAACCGTCAGCGCAAGCTAGCCAACGGGCTCGTTGAGACTTCTCAAGAGAAGTTGAGCCGTTGGGTCAATGATTGGAGGGATGCCGCCCTTGCCATTGGGTTGCAGGATGATGAAGCGCGTCTTGAAGGGGCGCAGTTCTTCCATTTTGCCCAAAGATTGGAAGCCTGGAGTACCTACCGAATTGCATATGTGAATGCAAAAAAGGCAATGGAGCTGGACAAAGATGGGAGTGCCAAGGCCCTTTTGGCACTGCAGAACGAACTGGAAACTGAAGAGAGTGATTTGGCTGCGCTCAAGACAATGAGCGAAAGCCTATACAAACGACTGGAAAAAGCGGCCGCATTGCAGGTTGACCTTGAGAAGAACTCCCATCAGGGAGTGTCCTTGCGTGCTGAAAAGGAGTTGCGTAGGGAAGCCCTGCACCAATTCTGGGAGACGAGCGGGCTGCCCTTCGGAGCGGAAGAACGACTGAAGCGCCTCTCTTCCCAAGTGGAGGAGTGGCAAGACCTCCAACGTGCGCTCAGGCATACGCTAACTTTGTATGATACCGCAGCAGAGGAATCCCCCGCTGCTTTGGATTTGTCAAACACTTTCACGGCTGAGGATTTGCGGCAACAGTCTGAGCAGATTGAAGAGCAACAGAAAGTTCTGAATGGAAAACTGCAGAGTCTTGGAGGGCTGATCAAGACCTATGACGACTTGAAGTTCGGTTCTGCACTGTCCAAGGCGCAGTTACAACGGGCTGAGGCCCTACAGGAGTTGGAGACCTTCCGTCAGGAGCAGGTTATGATGAGGATGGTCACCGTCCTTGCTTCTGAACTGAAAGAGGAGAGCGAGAAAAAATTCCAACCTCAGGTTCTCGAGCAGGCAAGTGAATGGCTGGCAAGCATTACCAGCAACAGGTACACGCTCTCTGCAAGTGACGAAGGGTTTTTCGCCACCGATACCATTATGGGCAGGAATTACAAGGTGGAAGAGCTCTCCAGCGGCACAAGAATCCAGTTGCTGTTCTCCATCAGGATGGCTTTCATTACTATGCAGGAGAAGAGCAGTGAGGTCTCACTTCCCATTTTCCTTGATGAGTTGCTTGCAAATAGCGATGACGAGAGGGCCTCTGCTATGGTGGATGCCATAGCGGAGATAGCCCGGGAGCGGCAAGTATTCTATGTGACCGCCCAGAGCGATGAGGTCGAAAGGCTCAAGTCTGTTGGGCCCTCACTGGTCAATCTGATGTCTCTTGAAGATATTGCAAGGGAGTATAAACTATCAGTGGCTCCTCTGAAGCCCTATGTCCCTGAGAAGAGACAGATACCCGAGCCCCTTGAGGATTATCATGAATATGCAGTGGCCCTCTCTGTTGCAGGCCCCTCCCTGTGGGAACCGGTTACGGGGCTGCACTCCTGGCACCTATTCTGTGAGAGTCAGGATCTGTATCGTTATCTGAAACTGGGGTTATCCCATTGCGCTCAGATAGTGCAGGCTCTTGGCCCGTCTCATCCTCTCAGTTTCCGTTTGGAACTATTGAAGACGGCACAAAATCTCGCAAAGGAGGGTCGTTGCAGGATACTTGATGTCCCTACTTTGGAACGTTCGAACTTGGACCTTAACCGGGGTGCGAACTACTGGTCCCAGATCCTTGGGAGGGTAGCTACGGAGCCTATGACAGGCAATGACTTGCTCAGGCTTGTAGCCGACAAGGAGATCAAGAATTTTTCTGAATCCAATCAGGAAATTCTTACAGATTGGTTGCTAAAGCAGGGGTTCGCTTCGGAAAAGCAACCAAGGCAGCCGGAGGAGATCATGGGTAGCCTGTTTGTACATTTTGAAGCATTTGAAGCTGACACTGATGATGAGACAGTTGTCCGTAGGTGGCTTGCAGGGGTGGTGGGTCAAGCAGTGTACCATGCTAGGGAGAAACTTTTCTTTACCTAGGCAGGTTTCACCCGTATAATCGCCTATATGTACAAATCCACCATACGAGCCTGTTATTTGGGAAATTTCGTTGGGGCCTTGATATGTAATCTGGCCCCTCTTCTCTATATCACCTTCATGGGTGAGTTCGCCCTCTCCTTTGAACAGGTAGGAAGACTGACCCTGCTTAATTTCTTCACCCAAATAGTAGCCGACCTCGCCTTCAGCCGTCCTGTGGACAAGTATGGTATCAGGCCCTTCATTACCCTTGGCCATGCCCTGGCCTTTCTAGGTCTGTTGATGCTTGCTTTCACTCCAAGGCTGTTTCCAAGCAACCCCTATTTCGGCCTTATGCTGGCAACTGTCGTCTATAGTTGTGGGGGAGGCTTGTTTGAACTCCTGCTCAGTGCGATAGTGCAAGGCATACCAAATGACTCCAAGGAGAGTGCCATGAGCCTCTTGCACTCCTTCTACGCTTGGGGATTTATCGTTGTGGTGGTAGGAACCACCCTGATGCTCCATCTGTTCGGGCGGGAAAACTGGCCTTTTGTCGTTTTGGTCTGGAGTGTCATGCCTCTGGTCAATTTCTTCAACTTCCTGCGTGTTCCCATTGCCCCCTCAGTACCGGGAGAGCACAGGACCAAGGTCAGGACCCTGTTCAATTCAAAATACTTTTTGCTGGTTGTGTTTGGCATAGCTGTCGGAGGTGCGACCGAAGTCTCGATGTCCCAGTGGACCAGTGCTTTTGTGGAATCCGCCCTACAGCTGTCCAAGGCTGTGGGAGATTTGGCAGGTCTTTGCCTGTTCGCATTGTTCCTAGGGATAGGACGTGCCATATACGGTAAATATGGTGAGAGGCTTCCGGTCTGGAAAGCGATGTTCTACGGCTCACTTCTCTGCATACTCTGTTATCTGGTAGCTTCCACTTCACCATGGCCAATGGTTTCGTTGTTTGCTTGTGCCCTTACCGGGTTGGGCAGCAGCCTGTTGTGGCCGGGGTCCGTTGTGATAGGAGCCAGGCATTTCCCCTTTGCCGGGGCATCCCTGTTTGCCATGCTTGCTGCGGCAGGGGATAGTGGGGCTTCGATCGGCCCATGGCTCATCGGCCTCACTGCCGACGTCAATCCAACCCTCGTGAAAAGGCTGCCTTGGCTGCAGGAGCTGAGCGCACGTGAGTCGGCACTCAGAAGCGGCATGTTGATAGGAGTCCTCTTCCCAACCCTCATGGCCCTAACCCTGTTGGCGATCCGGCATGAGGAGAACAAGCAGGAAAAGTCAGCTGCGGTACTAACCTTGGAAGAAAAGGGTGCAGCAAGATGAAGTTAGTGGCTGTTTTTTGAGATGAGTGCCAGAAGGGTGTCTGTGGAGCGCAATCTGCGGCTGATATCCCTTGCCAGGTTAAGAATGAGCATGGTGTATGTTTTCAGGTGTGTGGTAGACAACGTGTAGAGATCCTTGTTGGAAAGGGTGATGATAGTGGCGTCAGTAAGGCAGATCGCACTTGCCGCACAAGGCTGTATGTCGATGAGTTCCATCTCTCCAAAGGAATCACCTGCATGCAAGGTGGTTATGATCCGCTTCTGCCCCTCTTTTTCTAGGGAGCGTTTCTCGATGGAGACATCTCCTGTAACTATAAAATAAACGGAGTTGTTGGGCTCTCCTTGCTTGAGGATACGCGTCCCCTTCAAGTAGGTCTTTTCATCCAGATAGCCATGGATCAGTTCCAATTCTTCATCGGTAAGGCCCCCGAACAAGCTGTGCTTACAGAGAAAGTCATTGTCTATCGTACATTCACTCATAGCTAACAGTAACGTGGTAAGGAGTGAAAAACAAGAATTCGGCCCTTCAAAAAAATATTTTGTGTGTTTATTACTCCCTATAAAGCAAGAAGTAAATCAATAAAACCAAAATGCCTGTTTTTGCAAAACGAATTATACAAAGTTTGCATAGTGCTTTGCCAGATCCTGCTTCTGATGATTAGGTCAAGAAAAGAGTGTGATACAGTATAAAGACAGGGTTGGAACCCCCTGTCCCCGATCATGGCCGATGGGATCTTTTAGAGAGTGTTGCCAACATACTTATGTAATATTCGACAAAAGCCTGTTTTATCTAGGAAATTCCTCCTATACTATAAAAAACTCTTGAGAGGAGGGCGGAGCATTGCTTCTATCGTATTATGTCCAGAACTCTGTTGTCGGCATCATACTGGTCTCCATTGTCCTCTTCTATGTATTGGGGCAGGGGGGGCGTCGTCAGGCACAGGACTCCTTGTTTGTCGCTTTGCTCTTCTCAACCTTTGCAATAATCCTGTTAGAACTTTCAGTCGATTTGCTATCAGGGAAGATATTTTATGGTTCGCGAAAGCTGCTCACATTTGCCACCTTCTGGTTCTATGTGGTCAATCCCATTCCAGGAGCCCTCTACCTACTCTATCTTGACCAGCTGCGAAGAAGATGGGTCAGGATTCCACGGGGTATCGGCTTGATAGCTTTTGCTCCATTGGCTGGTGCTTTCATCCTAATTGTAACAAGCTTGTTTAACGGCTTTATCTTCTCTATCGACAGCAACAATGTCTATCAACGGGGCCAGGGTTTCTACTTCATCATACTTGCTGATCTCTTAGGCCTGTTCATGGGATTCATCTATCTTGTCTTCTACAGGAATAGTTTCAAGGAGAAAGACTTCTCCCTCCTATTGTTTTTTCCTCTTCCCGTCTTGATCGGATCTGCGTTGCAAATCCTATTTTACGGTATGGAAGTGACGGGAATAAGTCTGGCCCTGACCCTGGTAATAGTCTATCTTCACATGCAGAACACCCAAGCCAATAAGGACTACCTGACATCCTTGTATAATCGGAGCCTCTGCGAACAGTACTTCCCGAGTCTGCTAGGCCGCCAAAAGAAGGATCGTGCAATAGGCGGGATACTGATGGACATCAACGACTTTAAAATAATCAACGATTCCTTTGGGCATGAATTGGGTGACAAGAGCCTGCGATATTTCTCACGGCTGCTGTTAGACAGCTTTGGAAGCAGCTGGTTTATCGCCCGTTATGGAGGGGATGAGTTCATTCTCTTTAAGGAAGGGGTCACCAATGGGGATTTGGAGAGGGACATTGTGCATTTCAATGAGCAATTGGAGCGGTTCAATTCAAGAGGGACTCTCCCTTTCCCCCTCAGTATAAGCTACGGTTGCTCCTTATATGAAGGCAGTGACAGTGTGGATGGAGATGCCTTCGTCAAGTCACTGGACACGCTGATGTATGAGCAAAAGCGCCTGTATCATGCAAGTCATGACCGCAGGAAGTGAGGGAGAGACACTCCCTCATCAATGATTGTTTCCTCGGATAGGATTATTCGTTTCGTCGCAAACAAATTTGACACTCTGCTTACTATTTTTCCTAAGCTAGAATAAAGTGCAAAAAAGTACTATATTGCATTTTGGAAGCATGGATTCTTCATATCTGGTGATTCTGTTCCAAGAGGTAGCTCAGCGCTGAGGCTGAGTATCTTGCCGGTTTGAGAAACACCTTAAGCATGTGATGCTTCTATCCCTTTGGAGTATACATATTATGCATAAACACAATCTGCCGCTCTGTCTTGTCTTTCTCTTGTGCTTGCTGGGATTTCCCGGTCTGCATGCGCGATCCCTAACACTGGACGATGCCCTTGAACTTGCCTATAGGAACAATCTCTCCTTACAAGCGAACATGGTCGACCTCAAGGGAGCTCAACGCGGCGTCGATACTCTTTGGAACATCTTCTTGCCTAAGGTGGAGGCCACCTTGTCATATGGTGGCGGAGTAGGGACCTTCATAAGCTCTTCTGACCTCAAAACCCAAACAGGACTCACCCTTTCTGCAAACCTCATGCTAAACCCTTCCATCAAAGAGCAGATGGAAGCTGCCAGGCTGGAGTATAAGGTGCAAAGTGTCACGTATGCCCAAGGCAGGGCTATCCTCAAGAGGGATATCACCAAGTCCTTCTACTACCTCCTTATGGAAAAGGAGAATCTCCTTCTCCAACAAGCCAATCTGGACTTGGCAAAAAAACAATATGAAGAGGTCAGGTCCAAGTATGAGAACTCCTTTGCCTCGGAGTTGGAACTCCTTTCCTCTGAGCTCGCCTATGAAGCTCTCAAGCCATCCTACACCCAGACCAAGAACTCCTATGAATCAGCCCTTCTCTCCCTTAAGGTGCTGTTGGGCCTGGACCTGGCAGAGGATTTGGATTTGGAAGGGGAGGTGCCATCCTCTGGTTTTGCAGTGGACTTGGCATATCTGAAGCTATTCCTTGAACAGAACTACAACCTGGTCCTGCTCGACCTCAACTTGGCAACCTTGAAGAACACCAAGGCCCTACAGGGCAAGGCTTCCCTGTTGCCCACAGTCATTTTGAGCAGTTCCTATGGGATAAGCTATACGTATCCCAAACCCGAGAGCCTGCTTCCGGGATTCCCTGGAGCCGACCAATGGAATGATACCACCCAGTTCTCCATTGCTGTCTCCATCCCCCTCGATGGACATATAGCAGGTTCCCAGACGCAAGTCTCCCTGGCAAAGATGCAGGATGCCATAGACAAGTTGCTCCTGACACGATCTCAGACCAAGAAGCAGTTGGAACAAGCCCTTATTGCCCGCATCAGCAACCTCAATGCTATCACTGAGCAATTTGAAGTTGCCCGTTCGAACCTCTCTCTCACCGAGAAGGTCTATGGAATGACCATGGCCCAGTATGAGGGCGGCTATACCGGATACCTTGAGGTGGAGAAGATCCAAGGGGACCTTCTGAAGGCACAGCAGAATATGCTTGGTTTGCACTACCAATATGTAACTGCACTGGTCGACCTGATGTATGACTTGAATATCGATACAAATACCCTTTCGAAGGAGCTGTAGTAGCCATGAGCGAACAAACGAATAAAAAGAAAAAGGTTGGCCTTGTCATCCTATTGCTGATAATAGCGGCTGCTGTTGCAGTCATAGTCCTCAATCCATTTGCCAACATCAAGGCACTGAACCCGGCTTCAGGAGCTGAGGTGGCTGGTGATGATGAAAAACCGGCCATCGCAGTCTCAGCAGCCCCGGTAGTACGCATGACTATGCAAAACTACATACGGGGCAACGGGAATGTCGTCGATCCCAAAGCTCTGGATGTCTATCCGGAGGTGGTGGGCAATCTTACCTACCTTGAGGCCAAGGTTGGCGACAGGGTTGAGAAGGACAAGGTCCTCGCAAAGATCGACCCTTCTCGTGCCGGTGTTGTCTATAAGGAGAGTGAGGTAAAGGCTCCCGTCTCAGGAACTATCCTCGCAGTCAATTTTGCCAAAGGTGCTTCAGTCTCCCCCCAGGCCCCTCTGTTTCGCATAGGCATGCTTGAGGCCTTGGAAGTTGAGATGGACATTGCAGAACGCTATGTTGGAAGTGTGCAGTTGGGCACCAGGGCTGTTGCTACCTTCAAGGCATACCCCGCCCGGGAGTTTGTCGGTGAGGTGACACGCCTAAGTCCCGTCCTTAATCCGGCAAGCAGGACTCTTGAGATTGGGATCAGCCTCGAAGATCCTGACCTTATGATAAAGAGCGGTATGTTTCCGAGTGTCACCATACTTACCGACAAGCTCACCGATGTGCTGGTGATCTCACGATCAAACGTCCTTTATGAGGGAAACAAGGCCTATGTGTATGTGGTAGGTAATGATTCACTTGCGGAAAAGAAATATATACAGATAGGGCTTGTCGTTGATGATGATCTTGAGGTCGTTTCAGGTTTGAAGGAAGGGCAGATGGTCATCAGTCAAGGACAAACCCTCCTTACCAATGGCACCTCTGTGCGGATAGTGGAGTAGGGGAGAATATATGAGTTTAACCGATACCGTAGTACGTAGACCCACCACAGTCCTCATCATCTACACCCTGCTGATGGTCTTGGCCGTTGTGGTTTTTCCTAACCTGGCCGTAGAGCTCTTCCCTGAGATGGACCTTCCGATGGTTGTCATCTACTCCTCGTATACTGGAGCCAGTCCCGAGACCATGGAAGAGCGGGTCACCAAGAATCTTGAAGCCGCGATTTCCAATGTGGGAGGAATCGAATCAATAAATTCGACCTCAGCAGAGGGATTCAGCATGGTGATGATCCAGTTCAAATATGGCACCGACCTTGATAAGGCCAGCCAGTCAATAAATGACAATCTCAACCTCTATGCAGACTTTTTCCCCGATGACGCGTCAAGCCCTACTATCTTTAAGCTGAATACCAACATGATGCCGATCATGAATATAGCAGTCATCGGTTCCAACGGCCAAGATGCCAACGAACTCAGGACAATTGCCAAGGATAGCATCCAGGCAAAACTTGAGCGTGTTGCCGGTGTCTCATCCACTGTCATCAACGGCGGACAGGACCGATTTATCCAGGTTGCTGTGGATCAGAACAGGTTGGAGGCATATTCGGTCACCCTCAGCCAGGTGGCAATGGCATTGAATCCGCAGAACTACCAGATAGGGGCGGGCTCCATCACTGAAGGTGCTATCTCCTACCTGTTGCGCACCGACGCCCAGTTCACCTCCATTGAAGAGATTGAGGATGTGCTTGTCACATCCTTTCCCAAGTACACAGCCACAGGGACTGTCAGTTCGACTGTTCCTGTAAAGCTCAAGGACATCGCAGATGTCTCCTATGCTTATCAGGATGCAACCTCCAAGGTGTATATAAATGGAGAGAGCGGTGTCTATCTCTCTGTCTCCAAGGAGTCCGATGCCAATAGCGTTCAGGTTGCCAAGGAGATCTACAAGGTTATCGACTCCCTCAATGCGGAGTTGCCCAAAGGGGTGAGTCTCTATGTCGCCATCGACACCACCGAGATGATCGAATCAACCATCTCCACGGTGTATGAGTCGCTGGCGTATGGTGTGCTCTTGGTCATGGTGGTCCTTTTCATCTTCCTTCGTAGCATGAAGTCCACCTTTATCGTCGGCTTGGCCATCCCGATCTCCATGTTGCTTACCATCCTGATAATGTTCTTCATGGGGTATTCACTTAACCTGATGACTCTGACCGGTTTGATACTGGGCCTGGGTATGACGGTAGACAGCTCGATCGTCGTGCTTGAGAACATCTTCCGTTACCGTGAAAGAGGCTCCAAGCTGCAGACTGCCGCACTGCTTGGTACCAAGGAGATGGTCGTTGCCATCTCAGCATCGACACTGACGACAATCTGTGTCTTCATTCCCATCCTGTTGTTGCGTAGCAACCTGGAGATGCTCGGTGAGATGCTTACGCCCATGGCTGCTACCATCGTCATATCGTTGGTAGCTTCCCTTGTTGTCTCCATCACTCTCATACCGGTGCTCTCCAGCTCCTATGTGAAGATCTACACCCGCAAACAGAAACCCTTGAGGATCAAAGTTCTCAGAGTTCTGGATGATGCGATGGAAGCGGCTTTTGAAGCGCTGGACAGGGGTTACAAGCGTGTACTGGCTCTGCTGATAGACTACAAGTGGCTCTCACTCCTGTTGGTTGTCCTCATCATGGTCATAACTGTGCAAGCCTTCTCTGCAATGAATACGACTCTGTATCCTACGATGTCCGAAACTTCAGTCTCCTTGACAGTTACCCTTCCAGAAGGTTCCACTCTCGAATCGACAGAAGGCATACTCAGGGACATTGAGAAAAAGGCAAAAAATGATATCCGAGGATATAAGGATATCATTGTAACAGTAGGCGGCGGGGGGCTCTTCGGTGCAGGTGGTGGAAATAGCGGAACGCTGCAAATATCCCTTCCAGACAGTAATGAGCAGATAGATGATATGTTTGCAGTACAAGAGAAACTGCGTACCTATTTTGATGATTATCCGGCTGCATCCTTTGCTTTTTCCACGCTCTCCATGGGGTTGGGAAATGTTAACCCTGTCGACGTGATCATCAAGAGTGACAACCTCGACCTTGCAGCCTCCACAGCAGAGGAGATAAGGGCCCTCATAGCTGAAAACCTGCCAGCAGTGACCGAACCAAGGACTGACTTCAGTAAAGGGCTCCCTCAACTGGAGATAGAGATAGACCGTGAAAGGGCATACTCCTATGGACTGACCATGCAGGGTATCGCCAGTGAGGTTAGCAACAGCTTCAATGGCATCACTGCCACCCAGCTCAAGACAAATGGTAGTGATACCAATGTGAAAGTGCTGCTCTCCAAAGAGGACCGTTCCAGTGAGATGGACATTGATAAGATTTTTGTCCGAAACCCATTGGGGGAGAAGATATCCCTTGCCAACTTGGCAACGGTGAAGCGGTCGACAGGACCTGTTTCCATCAATCGTGAAGATGAGATTCGAGCAGTGCATGTTGTTGGCGGTCTTGCCGACGGCTATGCATCAACCACAGTTGAGAAGGATATCAAAGCCCTCATAGATGAGCATCTGGTGCTCAGCGATGAGGTCTATATTGAGTTTGGAGGGGACTTTGCCGACATGAATGCGATGTTCCGCCATGTGATCATCATCCTCCTCCTGGCGATCATCCTTGTCTTTGGAGTCATGGCCAGCCTGTTCGAATCCCTCAAGAATCCATTTATCATCCTCCTGTCCATCCCTCTGATGGCAATTGGTGTTGTTGGGATCTACCTGTTTACAGGAGAGACCTTCAGCCTTATATCTGCCATCGGTGTAGTAGTCCTTGCCGGCATTGTGGTAAACAACGGCATTGTCCTGATTGACTACATCAATTTGCTGCGGAAGCGGGGAATGGATTTGAGAAGCGCATGTATCGAAGCGGGGGGCAACCGTCTCAAGCCTATTTTGATGACCAGCCTTACAACTATCTTCGGCATGATCCCCCTGGCCTTCTTCGGAGGGGCAGGAGCCGAGCAGATCCAGCCACTGGGAAAGACAATTGTCGGAGGGATGGCCATAAGCACTCTCATGACCATCTTCTTCACCCCCGTGCTCTATGCCCTCTTCAACAGTGACAAAAAGAAGCGTGATGTGGAGAGCATAGAATCGTTTGCAGAAGGAGAAGTGTTATGAAAAGGGTAGAGATCGTCGCGGCCCAAGCCATCCAGGAGGATCTTCTGGATGCATTGGAACACTATGGTGTGCCAAAGAAATATACCATCATTCCCATTGCCCATGGGGTGGGAAGCACAAACCCCAAGCTGGGCAATGAAGTCTGGCCTGAAGAGAACTTCATCCTTATCATCTACTGCCAGGAAGAGATGCTTGATAGGATAGAACAGGCAATAACTCTGATCGAGAAGAAGTATGACCAAGAGGGAATCGGGTACTTTGTCCTGTAAGGGAGACTAGAAGGCAACTGCCAGGCAGGCTTGCAAAACGAGCCTGGATTTCTTGAAATCCAGGCTCCAGACTTCATTGTGACTATGTGCCGCTTATCCTTTGCTCCGGCTTTTGAAATCCTCTTCGATTGAATCCTTCCAGTTGTCACTCATCCCTTCACTGGCCCGCACTTGGCCTATCGCACTGTTCAGCGTTTCGAAATTTACCCTGACCCCTTGAGAATCGGCATGGTACCGGGTGGCCCGACCCCGGTCGATGCCTATCTTTGAAGCTGCCGAAAACGCATCGATGTTCGCACCGAGATAGAGGAATTCCCACCCCTGTCTCTCCTTGCAGAGTTCAATGAGTTCGCGAATCCTCTCAAGCGTATAATCATGACTTGCATTCTCCTCGCCATCTGTGATTATGACAAAGAGTGCAGAGGATTTTTTCCCATGCATCTGTTTGCATGGTATTTCCAGCAACGACTCAATAGTCCTGCCCAATGCATCGTAGAGGGCTGTCATCCCCCCTGGGACATATTCCTTTGCTGTAATCGGATCGGTCCCCTGTATGGGGAGCCTGTCATGCAGAATCGTATACCGGTGGTCAAACAGGACAGTGGTTACCCAGACAATGCCTTTCTCCCCTTTTTGTTTTTCCAGCAGAGAGTTGAATCCTCCGATGGTATCTTTTTCAAGACCCATCATCGATCCGCTCTTATCAAGGATGAACACCAGGTCAGTCCCTTTGTTTTCCATTTCTTCCCCCTATATGTTGAATATAGGGGGAAAGTGAAGGGGAGGGGTCACTTGGAAAGCGACATTGTCAGGATCCGAGAAGGGGTTGGCCATGCGAGTACAACGCTTCGTTGATCATATGGATATCATACTGGTGGCTTATGATGAAATGCTCGATTATGATATCGGAAAGGTAGCTGTGGCTTAAGCAGTACCCAGCTCTCTTGAGAAGATTGTTTGTCTCTTCCCTATCAAGCTTGAGCGATAAGGCTAGGGATATGGCTGTCCTCTTGCTTGGCTGATACCCTTCATTGCTCCTGATCTTTGAGAAATGCTTTCGGTCCAAGTTAGCCGCTTTATAGACTGTAACCTCATTGAGGTCCCTCTCCCTGATGATTCTCATGAGGGTTTGGGAGAATGATTCATCAAGTTCTGCAGTGACATCTGCCAAGGGCTCTGCCGCCCTGAAGCAAAATTCTGATATGCACTCCTGTTGAAAGCTTGCTGCATAGGGGAAAACATTTGGTTGTTGTTGGCGAAGGTTCAGCTTGCGCAGCCAGTTGTCCTGGAAAAACACCTCTTCAAACAGGACCAGATATACCATAAGATCGTGATTCTCGAGAAACGAGAGTATGGAGGAGACGGCTATTCGGTATGCCTGCTTTTTTGGGTAGCCGTAAACTCCTGCTGATAGGAGAGGGAAGGCGATGGATCGCAAGCCTTTGCTGCATGCAAGTTCCAGGGCACTCCTATAAGAGCTTGCAAGAAGAGCTTCCTCGTCTTTCATACCCCCTTCCCAGACTGGGCCGGCGGCGTGAATGACGTATTTGCTGGGAAGGTTGAAGGCTGGGGTGGTGACTGCCTGTCCCGTCTGTATGGGAGCGAGGCTATCGCATGCCTGTTGCATGGCTTTTTCCCCTGCGGCTTTGAAAATGGCACCGCAGACACCACCCCCGCGTTTCAAATTCCTGTTCGCAGCGTTGACTATGGCATCTGTCTGCAACTGGGTAATATCTCCATGGAAGAGTAAAAATGGCATTGGTTTCCTCCCTGCTTTTGATATTCTATCATAGATATATGCAAGGGCTGGATTATCCTTTGAAATCCCGATAAGGTGCTACTCAAAGAGGTCCCTCCCAGATGAATAAGTTTGTAACCAGGTTTATCCGCCTATTTCTAGGTTTGTTTCTGTATGCAGTAGGAATTGTACTCACCATGAAAGCCAATATCGGCTATGCTTCCTGGGAAGTCTTTCATGCAGGCCTTTCCACTGTTTTTGGTATTCAGATCGGTACTGTCTCCATCCTTGTAGGGCTGGTCCTTTGTGTCATATCCCTGCTTGCAGGAGAGAAGTTGGGACTGGGTACCCTATGCAATATGGTTTTCATAGGCCTGTTCATGAACCTCCTTCTTGGCTTGGATCTCTTTCCCACACTCTCCAATTTCTATCTTGGTGTGTTGCAGATGGTGGTAGGGTTGTTTGTCATATCGGTGGCTACCGTGTACTATATCTCTTCCGGCTTTGGCGCCGGACCGCGCGACAGCCTTATGGTGGTGCTGACCCGCAAGACCAGACTATCGGTCGGAACCTGCCGTAGCGGCCTTGAGATCCTGGTAGTCGTCATCGGGGCCCTACTGGGAGGATCTTTTGGGATCGGCACCATCCTTGCCGCCGTACTCATCGGCTTTTGTGTGCAGATAACCTTCAAGTTGTTCCGCTTTGATCCCACTACGGTTGTGCATGAAAACTTTATGGATACCTTCAGGAACTTCAGCAAGGTCAAAACAGCAAAACAGCCTCCCGTACTCTAGGAGGCTGTTGCTCAATTACATTATCTATCTGCGCTGAGGTTACTCATTCTCAGCCTCTTTACCCAACTTTTCAATAAGAAGCAGCAGTTCATCGAGTTTCTTGTGGTCCAGCAGGGGGTTGAGCAGGGTGAACTTCAAGAATGTCCTGTTGGCATAGACTGTCTGTCCTATCACCACTCCATGTGTATGTAGCAGGAGACGGCGTACTTTCTTGTTTCTCCCGTCACTTTTCCGCAACCTGAATACCACTGAGCTTATCTCGGGTCTGATGGCAACCTCAAAAACAGGATTTTCCGATACCCTCTCATACAGGTAGGCCGCATTCCCAATGC
>LSQX01218563.1_pt1 | contig 23240 bp, 18 predicted proteins | sample 654561 | NCBI WGS metagenome assembly LSQX01 (sample SAMN04489861, study PRJNA283612) | anaerobic digester metagenome | isolation source: 4 biogas reactors fed with cattle manure at either 37C or 55C with and... | place: Denmark: Kongens Lyngby | collected 2014
GGAAAACAGATGCAGTTTTTCGGTGCCCGGGTCAATCTGGCCAAAGCCTTGCTTTACGCAATTAACGGCGGTACCGATGAAATTTTAGGCATGCAGGTAACGCCCCGTTTTGCACCTATAATTTCCGAATATCTGGAGTTTGATGAACTGTGGGAAAAGTACGACCAGATCCTGGAATGGCTGGCCCAGATATATGTAAACACCATGAATATAATCCATTACATGCATGACAAATATGATTTTGAAAGGCTGCAGTTTGCCTTACATGACCTGGAAATACACCGCACCATGGCCTTTGGCATTGCAGGCCTCTCTGTAACAGCTGATTCCCTGTCGGCAGTAAAACATGCCCGGGTAAAAGTGATAAGAAACAGCGAAGGCATAGCCACCGATTTTGCCATTGAAGGAGAAATTCCTTTTTTCGGCAACAATGACCCCCGGGTAGATGAACTGGCAGTTCTGGTGCAGAAAACCTTCATGAAAAAACTTATGAAATACCCGGCATACCGCAAAGCACATCATACCATGTCGATCCTTACCATTACTTCCAATGTGGTTTACGGGAAAAAAACCGGCAGTACTCCAGACGGCAGAAAAGCCGGCGAACCTTTTGCCCCTGGGGCCAACCCCATGCACGGACGGGACCATAAAGGAGCCCTGGCCTCTATGGCCTCAGTTGCACGGCTGCCATATGATTATGCATTAGACGGTATATCCTATACTTTTTCCATCGTCCCCGGCGGGCTGGGAAGAGAAGAAGCAGAACGCAGCAAAAACCTGACAGCTGTATTAGATGGCTACTTTATGAGCGGCGGCCATCATATTAATGTAAACGTGCTGGAAAAAGCCATCCTGGAAGATGCCATGCAGCATCCGGAAAAATATCCTCAGCTGACTATAAGGGTGTCAGGCTACGCGGTAAACTTTATCAAGCTGTCCCGGGAACAGCAGCTGGATGTAATCCACCGGACATTTCACAGCAGTATTTAAAGCAATATTTATATAAGGATCTAATATGCAAAGCATCGGTTATATCCACTCAATTGAAACCTTCGGTACCTTGGACGGCCCGGGCATAAGGTATGTAATTTTCCTGCAGGGCTGTCCCTTAAGGTGCAAATTCTGCCACAACCCGGACACCTGGCGGGTGGGTGCCGGGAAAAAACGGACTGCTGACGATTTGGTCAACGAGATCAAAAGTTATCTCCCCTATTATAAATCATCAGGGGGAGGAGTAACTGTATCAGGAGGTGAACCTCTCCTGCAGACTGAATTCCTCCTGCCCCTATTTAAAAAACTGAAGAAACTCGGTGTGCACACCGCCATTGATACCAGCGGTTTTGCTGAAGTGGAAAAAGTAAAAGAAATGCTAAACTATACAGATTTAGTTTTGTTATCAATAAAACATGCCGACCCTGAAAAGCATCAGAATATCTGCGGCAGGAGCAGTGAGCGTCCCCGTGCATTTGCCCGTTACCTGACCAAGATAAATAAACCGGTATGGATACGCTATGTTATAATTCCCGGTCTTACTGATGATGATGAGAGCCTTGACAAACTTACAGAATGGATCAATCCCATGGAAAATGTGACCAGGCTGGAACTGCTTCCTTACCACTCCATGGGGATGTACAAGTGGGAGAAGCTGGGACTCAGTTATTCACTGACTGATGTCCCCATTCCTGCACCTGAACAAATGGAACTTTTAAGAAAACGTTTTTCCATCTCTCTTCCCCATCTTTATTCCAATTCTGCATCAGAGCCGGCAGGAATGCAGCATTCTCCGGGAATGCCTTGCCAGGCAGATAATGATCGCAGGCCGGGCATATACCTTTAAAGATTCTCTCCCCAGGGGCACCTCCGGTGCCATCCTGACTGCTTCTGATTCTGTGAGCCTAAAAAATCTCCAGTCCCACAGGGCAATGATCACTGCCCATTACCTGAGAATAAATTTCAGCTTTTTGTATCTGTTCTTTTATCCTTTCTGATACCAGAAAATAATCAATACGCCAGCCCACATTCTTTTCCCGTGCATTAAACATATAGGACCACCATGTATAGGCTCCTGTCTGGTCAGGATATAGATAGCGGAAGGAGTCTATGAAACCGGAGTCTAAAAGCTCCGTCATTTTCTCCCGCTCCTGAGGAGAAAATCCGGCATTCTTGTGGTTAGAACGGGGATTCTTCAAATCGATTTCCTGGTGAGCCACATTTAAATCCCCACATACAATTACCGGTTTTTTTTCATCGAGACTTTTCAAGTGAAGACGAAAATCATCCTGCCATGACATCCGGTAATCAAGACGCATCAGCCCCCGCTGAGAGTTGGGCGCATAGACATTAACCAGATAAAAATCACCGTAATCAAGGGTAATGACCCGGCCTTCGTTACCATGCTCCGGTTGATCCAGATTTATCCTGACTGATTCAGCCTTGATCTTTGAAAAAACCGCAGTTCCTGAATAACCCTTTTTATCGGCACTATTCCAGTAAATTTCATAGCCTTCAAGCTCAAAATCGGCCTGTTCCGGCTGCATCTTGGTTTCCTGAATGCAGCAAATATCCGGCTGTTCTGCCATAAAAAAGTCCATAAATCCTTTGTTTAAACAAGCCCTGAGGCCGTTGACATTCCATGAAATAAGTTTCATAAATTCTCCTTCATATTAAAAAAATAATTCCCTTGCACAAATTCGGTCGCCAACAGGTGGAACATGCCTTGGCAGCAGGCTCTATTGCTGCACATTCCCCGGCTGGTTTATTCATTAAGAACGCATTATTATTGTAGCAGGTTTACCGCTGCTTTTGCATGAAATGTCTTAGAAGTCCATGAAGTCAACAGCGCTGCACTCGGGAAAACTCTCCGCGCTGTTATAGAGGACAGGAGGCAATGCTAAGTATGTACCAGCATAAAATAACCTGGTCAACAAATAGTTGGCCAGGTCATTTGAACATCTCTCTTTATATCCTGCCTGCCGGTCCTATGAACTGACATACAGCATGATTATTTTCCGGTGATCGGCAGCCACACTTCACACCTGTAATCATCAGCCTGCTGGTCTCCTTCAAAATACACCTCAATATCAGGTGCATTCGCATATTCATAACCGGATGTAGGCAGCCATTCAGTGATGATCCGTTTTTGCAGTTCCTGTATCGCTTTGGGCATCGCACCAACACATTCGAAAACTGCCCAGGTACAAGCTGGCACGATATATTCCGCCATTCCGTCAGGAGTATCCTGGTCAGTGGCAGCTGCAATATAGTAATCGAAGTCCTGCCCGTTCATGCAGGTGCTTACTCCCAGCAAGCCAAATGGTTCCTTATTGATGAGCTTAAGGATCTCGGGCAAGATCCCGCTTTGTATGGTCTTTCCCCAGAACTGCGGCACCTTTTCAAAACATTCCTCAACACTCATGTCATAGTGCTCTTTAACACCCACGATTTTAAACGCTTCTTTTGTCAGGATCTTGTAATTCATCTCAGCATCTCCTTTAATCGTTATTTTGAAGCTGATACGGGGATAGGCTTTCAGGGAAACCCCCTTGTTTCTTGCTTCCGTAGGGGCAATTCCATGAACATTATGGAAAGCTCGATTAAAAGAAGTTGGCGAATCATATCCATACTTCAATGCAATATCAACGATTTTTTCATTGCCTGACTGTAAATCGAAAGCAGCCAATGTCAATCTTCTGCGTCTGATGTATTCAGAGAGGGGGACATCTGCGATATAGGAAAACATCCTTTGAAAATGAAAAGTCGAACAACAGGCGATCTGTGCTGCTTTATCATAGCTGATCTCCTGATCCAGATTTTTTTCGATATAATCCACTGCCTCATTTAATCTTGTGATCCATTCCATCGTATCACCTCCTTACAATTAAAAGGATATGGCAATCCTATGTTATCATCCTCGCATTTACTGCACAAATATGAGAGGTCAAAAATATCCTCTACAAAATATTGATCTTAAAGGGCAGGCCTGATTTGATTTTATCCTGTAATTCTCTGGACCATCTATTGTCTTCAGGGTGTTTGCCTTTTCGCAAAACAAGGCCAAATGACCAGTTTAATCCCAAATAGGGCAAGACTTTCAACATAAGGGGGTCGCCAGCTGGGTAGCGCAAATGAACCAGTGTATTTAACCCTGCAGAATTCAACTGGCAGGACAAGGCTTTGTCATCGATCCCCTTAAAAGTCTGGTATTCAGCTATATCAGCAAATTCATCATCTGCCGGCGCAGATTCACCAAGTGTCACGATATATTTGATCCAGCTTTTGACTACATCCTGTTTATATTCCTTATGGCCGAATATAAAGGTCATGATTTTAAAACGCGTGCTTTTGATCAAAGCAGTAGGTTCAGCTATGGTTATGATACAGCCCTGGGGGGTAAGCCTTTGTGCCGCTGTAACCAGCAGTTTGATGGGATCTTTGAAATGATGTATAGCAGAAGAAAATACGATCAGGTCATACTGCTGCTCAGTATTATTAAGAAATGAAAAAGCATCGTCCTTAATGAGCCTTAAATCCTCTACTCCTTCTTTGATCATGTTCTGGCGGGCTACAGCCAGCATTTTGTCTGACAGGTCGACCAGGGAAACTTCACAGGCAGGATCGCACTTTTTCATTATAAAAGATGCTTTTCCTGCCCCCCCGCAGACATCCACCGCTTTGATGCTTCTGCCCAGACTTTTGGAAAGGATATCGATGACCGCTTTAAATATTACCTGATATTCGATATAGGTGTACTTAGGGTCTGCTTTTTCGGTGTAATATTTTATGATATTGTCATCTTCATATTTATTGATATTGGCTATAAGAATATCATCCTCGGTTACCTCAACCCATTTTTTATCGACCGCCATGTTGATTCCTCCACAAATTACGATTAGAGTTTTCCCTATTCTAAAAGTTCGGCATTGTTTGCTGATGCTCCTGCCAAGAGGAAAAATTTGCCTTATATTGATATTTCAAAACATATCCAAAAATTTTTTTACATATTCATAGTAGAGTTCTATTCCCGGTCAGTAGAAACGTTCAACTGAATATCGGCTTTTGCTGTTATTTCGACTTTTAACTCGGATAGCGCAAGGTAAATTCCTGTCAAATGCGGATAATAGGGGAATTAAACTGTAGTTTTTTTTAAATTTCTTACTTATAATTTTATATGCCATCTGTAAATAATTCCCATTAGTCATTGCATCACATAAAGCCTTATCTTACAGGTAATTTAGCCATCATCAAACCTGCTTAGAAAAGGAAGCATGAAAAATGCGCAGCTTTAACAAGTACCTGCTGATCATGATAACTACAGATATAATACTAATAAATGCCGCTTTATACTTAGCAATGCTGATAAGATTTGACAGCCGTTTGCTTCCACAATACGGCCCGCTTCTCATGCGCTTTATTCCTGCAGTCACCATTACCTATATTTCTTTTTTCCTGCTGCATAAATTATACGAGCGGGTATGGAAATACACTGGTTTAAATGATCTATTATCCATAGTGAAAGCTACTTCCATCAGCATGATCGTAAGCTATATGATCGGACTCTTATATGTGCCGGCTCTGCCTTTTACCCTTTATATACTGCACTGGATATTTACCAATATGCTGACAGGTGCCTTTCGCCTGGCTTTAAGACTTTACCCCCAATTTCTCCCCGGCTCGAAAGAACGTACTAATATAATGATCGTCGGAGCAGGGAATGCGGGGGCAAGGTTAATGCGTGAAATCCAGGCTAACCCCGGTCTGGGTTATAATGCAGCTGCTTTTATTGATGACGATCCAAAAAAAGCCGGCAAAATGCTGCTGGGTGTGCCCGTAAAAGGCAATCGCAACGATATTCCCCGGCTGGCAAGAGACCTTCAGATCCAGGAAATTATTATCGCTATGCCCTCAGTTCAGGGGCAAGCTATCCGTGATATTTTTAATATCTGCAAGCTAACTTCCAAACAGATCAAGATTCTGCCTTCCCTGCTCCGGGAGGACATTACCCCGGTAACCTCCAACATTCGCAAGGTAGAAATAGAAGACCTTCTGGGACGCTGCCCGGTTGAACTGGATCTTAAGCGGATCTGCATATATTTGCAGGATAAAACGATCCTGGTCACCGGTGGGGGCGGTTCCATCGGCTCGGAACTATGCCGCCAGATAATGAGGTTTCAGCCCCGTCAGCTTATTATCCTGGATAACAGTGAAAACAATCTTTTTGATATAGAAGCTGAATTATGGGACTCCGGTTGGGCTTCCAGAATAAATGTGCAGTTGATGGATGTAAAAGAACGCAGCCAACTGGATACTGTTTTTCGCCGGTACCGGCCTGAGGTGGTCTTCCATGCTGCTGCTTATAAGCATGTACCTATGATGGAAAGGCACCCGGATGAAGCTCTTCATAATAATGTACTGGGCACGCTCAATATTGCAGAACTGGCTGATATTTATGGCAGTGAAACTTTCATCCTTATTTCCACTGACAAGGCAGTCAATCCCACTTCTGTAATGGGAGCCTGTAAACGCCTGGCGGAGATTTTTATCGAAGATCTGGACCGTTATTCCGATACCAATTATGCTGCAGTGCGTTTTGGCAATGTCCTGGGCAGCCGCGGCAGTGTTATCAAAACCTTCGAAAAGCAGATCAAAAAAGGCGGACCAGTTACCATTACTCATCCGGACATGACCCGATATTTTATGACCATCCCCGAAGCAGTGGAACTGGTCTTGCAGGCAGGTTCCATAGCAGGCGGCGGGGAAATTTTTGTGTTGGATATGGGTGAACCGGTAAAAATCACTGACCTGGCACGGGGACTTATCGAACTCTACGGATTGAAGCCAGAAGAAGATATCGCCTTTTCCTACACCGGAATCAGACCCGGGGAGAAACTATTCGAAGAATTGTTTTTCAGTTGGGAAGAACTTTCCGCTACTCGCCGGGAACGAATTATGGTTTCCCAACGGGAACTGGATGTAAAATATTTCGGTATCAGCAAGCAATTGGTGCAGTTGATCAAAGATGCCGGCAATAACCGGGATGCTATCCTGGATCTTATTTCTTACATGGTGCCGGAATACCACAGGCCTGATCCGTCACTGGAAACAGCTATGACCGTTGCCGATACTGTGCAGGAACTTCATTGAGAAGAAGTTATTTATCACACCGTAAAGGAGAATCTGCTATGAGTGAAATTAATCGCATACCTGAACCTTATACAGGCAGGAACGAACTGAACCTAATTTCCGTTATGCAAATTCTCAAGAAACAGTACAGGATGATCATCATCCTGACCTTGTTGATCACCCTGGCAACGGTAATTTTAAACTTTCTGATATTAAAGCCGGTTTACCAGGCCAAAACTTTATTAATGGTAACGGTTGCCTCAGAAAAGCTGGAGGTAAACGACAACCTGATCATAAAACCCGGTGACAACACTGCTCTGCACAATCAGGCAGCCATGCCGGTTCTCACTATGAATACCTATCTGGGTCAGCTGCAAAGCGAAGTACTGATGAAACGCATTCTGGAGACACTGGAACTGGAGGGTCTGACCATCAGCCGTCTGTCAGCCATGATAGAAGCCTCTATTGTCAAGGATTCAAACCTTATAGAAGTAAAAGTCAACCATAATCAACCTGAAATGGCCCGTCTGATTGCCAATACATTAGCTTATCAGTACCTGGGGCTGATGGAGGAATTCATGTTTTCCTCGGTAGTGGTGATTTCCCCTGCCAATACGCCGACTATTCCTGTAAAACCCCATAAAGTATTAAATACCGCACTGGCCTTTATGCTGGCAATTATCCTATCCGTGGTGCTGGCTGTGATCCTGGAACGCCTGGATAATACTTTAAAGACTGCAGAAGATGTAGTAAACGAACTTAATACGCCTCTTTTGGGGATTATCCCGGCGCATCCCGAGCGTATTCAAAGAATTCATCCCTGCCTGATTACTGTGCAAAAGCCTCATTCAGTTTCATCCGAAGCTTTCAGGACTTTAAGGACCAACCTGGGCTTTGCAGGTATCGAACGGCCTTTTCGTTCTATTCTGGTTACCAGTCCCCAGGCTTTAGACGGCAAATCAACGGTAATTGCCAATCTGGCAGTAGTTATGGCCCAGGCCGGGCACAAAGTGCTCCTGGTCGACTGTGATTTGCGCAAACCCCAGCAGCATAAACTATTTGATCTTCCCAATCAAACCGGGTTTACTACCTGCCTGGCACGAAAGCTGATATTTTCTGCGGCGGCTACTAAGATTGAACAGAACAACCTGTGGGTGCTTCCCAGTGGTCCGATACCGCCAAATCCTGCTGAATTACTTAATTCATCCCGTGTCCAAATGATGTGGAATCAATTATTACAGGAGTACGACTATGTCCTGATCGATTCATCACCTGTATTGGCAGTGACCGATCCCACTATACTTTCCACCCAGGCAGATGCAGTCATTATGGTGGTACGCTCAGAATTTACCCGGATCGAGGCCGCTTTGCAAGCCAGAGAGCAACTGGCCAGGGCTGATGCCCGCCTGCTTGGTGTAATACTCAACCAGGTAAAAATCAACAGTTACAATTTTTATGCTTATTGATAAATCTTTAGTTGTTTTAAAAAGAAGAAATGAGTATTGTCTGGCCATCTATGAAAAGAGATAGCTAATGTCTGGCTTTTAAAAAAGAAGGAGTGAGTCTTATGGAAATCCCTTTGTTGGATCTTAAGCGTCAGTATTTGCAAATCAGGACTGATGCAGAGGCAGCTATTCATTCTGTGCTGGCTTCCGGAAAATATATTATGGGGGAAAATGTCCTGCACTTTGAAAGGGAATTCGCCTCCTATTGCGGGGTCAAGCACGCTGTCTCGGTGGCTAACGGTACTGACGGACTCACAATCGCTTTAAGGTCGCTTGGCATCAGACCCGGTGATGAGGTAATAACCTCCCCCTTCACTTTCTTTGCCACTGCTGAGAGTATTTCCAGTGTGGGGGCCCGACCGGTTTTTGTTGATGTACGCTCCGATACCTTTAATATTGATGAGACATTAATCGAAGCTGCCATTACTGAAAATACCAGGGCGATAATGCCGGTGCACCTTTTCGGACAAACGGCTGCCATGGATGAAATAAACCATATCGCTGAAAAGTACGGTTTAAGAGTCGTTGAAGATGCCTGCCAGGCAGCCGGAGCCTGCTATAAAGGGAAAAAAACCGGTAGTCTGGGTCATATGGGAGTGTTTTCCTTCTTTCCTTCCAAAAATCTATCCTGTGCCGGTGATGGTGGAATGATAACCACAAATGACGACAGGCTGGCTGTCATCTGCCGCGCTTTAAGGTCTCACGGCAGCGGAGAAGCGGGACGGCAGGCCTTTTACTATATGGATTCTGAAAACTGCGAACCAACTGATGATGACATCCCCTGCAACAAGTATTGCAACTATCTTATTGGTTATAACTCCCGAATGGATGAAATACAGGCTGCCATCCTAAGAATAAAACTTAAAAAGCTGGACAGTTATAACCGAAGGCGCCGGGAAATATCTGCTGTATATAACCGGGAATTGCAGGAAACCGGTTATATAACACCTGCAACTGTCCCTGACAACGAACCGGCTTTTCATCTTTATGTACTGCAGTGCGAGAACCGAGAGCAAATTATCGAGTACCTACAGCAAAAAGGTATCGGTACTGGCATTTACTATCCGGTTCCACAGCATTTACAGAAAGCCTTCCGGGAGTTAAATTACGTACCCGGCACCATGCCGGCAGCTGAGTATTTCACCCGACATACATTTGCCATTCCCTGCTTCCCGGAAATGACTGCTGAGGAGCAGGCATATATCATCCAGACACTAAAAGATGCCTTAGGGACATTAAAAGGAGGACTAAACAATGGCTAAAAAAGATTATTTTGTCCACTCATCAAGCTATATCGATGAGCCCTGTGAAATAGGCCCGGGAACAAAAATCTGGCATTTTTCTCATATCATGCAGAACTGCCGCATCGGGGAAAACTGCAATATCGGTCAGAATGTTGTTATTTCCCCTTATGTAACCGTGGGCAGCCGGGTCAAAATCCAGAACAATGTCTCCGTTTATACAGGAGTCATCTGTGAAGATGATGTGTTTATAGGTCCTTCATGTGTCTTTACCAATGTTATTAATCCCCGCAGTTTCATTGAACGCAAGGATGCCTTCCACAGGACCCTGGTGCAAAGAGGTGCCACCATAGGGGCAAATGCCACCGTTGTCTGCGGTGTAATCATCGGGCGCTTTGCCTTTATTGGTGCCGGGGCAGTTGTAACCAGAAATGTGCCGGATTTCGCTCTTTATTTAGGAAATCCGGCTGTTGTGAAAGGTTTTGTCTGCAAGTGTGGATTTAAATTGGAGTTTACCGGCAATGGGCAATACCGGTGTAATATCTGTGACAGTCGCTACTGTACCAACGGTGACACTGTCTGGGAGGACCTGTCATGATAAATATTGGTCTTATTGGCTGCGGCCGTATTTCTAAAAATCATTTCGAAGCCATTGCTGCTCTTCCTGATGCAGTTTGTGTATCCTGCTGTGACATTATCGCCTCACGAGCCCGGGAAGCTGCCGCTATGTTTAAAATCCCTGACTGGACTGCTGATTACCGAAAAATCCTTAATAATTCCGGCATAGACCTGATATCTGTGTGTACTCCTTCCGGGCTGCACCCGGTTCACGGTATACAGGCAGCGGAAGCCGGCAAGCACGTTTTAACCGAAAAGCCCATGGCCTGCAGGCTGAACGATGCCGATAAACTGATCAAAGCCTGTGACCGGGCTGGTGTAAAACTCTTTGTGGTCCTGCAGAACCGTCTTAACCCAAGTATTCAATTGGTCCGCCAGGCCTTTGAAGCAGGACGTTTCGGAAGGATCTACATGATCGTTTCCAATGTTTTCTGGTCCCGTCCCCAGGAGTACTTTGACCTTGCTCCCTGGCGGGGAACTATTGCATTGGACGGGGGCGCATTTATGAACCAGGCCTCCCACTATGTCGATATGGTCCAATGGTTCGGCGGGCCTTTTAAGGAAGTGAAAGCTCTGACCTCCACCCTGGCGCGGCAAATTGAAGCTGAAGATACCGGTTCGGCTGTGATCCGCTTTCAAAATGGAGCCATCGGCAATATCAATGTCACCGTATTGACTTATCCCAGCAACCTGGAAGGCTCTATTACGATACTGGGAGAAAAAGGTACGGTTCGCATCGGCGGAACCTCAATGAATAAAATCGAACACTGGGAATTTGCCGACGAACAACCTTATGATAAAGAACTGGGGCATTACAATACCAAGCCCCATTCTGTATACGGTTTCGGTCACAGCGGTTACTACCGCAATGTGATCGACTGTCTGGCCGGCCTTGCTGCTGCACTAAGTGATGGAACTGAAGGAAGAAAATCACTGAGTCTTCTGGAGCAAATCCACCGCCGGGAAATTCGTCAGGCCGTCCCGCAGCTCCTAAGAAAAACCTTTCAGGAAGGCGGTTAGAGCGAGTAGTCTATCTTTTCGCTCTGAAATGATTATGTTGGATATTTTACAAACCAAACTGCATAGTTTATTGCCCCGGGGCCTTTTTGCCCGGAATGTTCTGACCCTGGTCAGCGGGACTTCCCTTGCCCAGATCATTACGATCCTAGCCTCACCGATCATCACCCGACAATATACTCCAGAAGATGTCGGGGTGTTTGCTTTGTATCTGGCTATCCTGCAATTTATTACGATCGTCGTCAACTGGCGTTATGAAGTTTCCATTGTCTTGCCCGCTGCTGACAGAGAAGCAGTAAATCTGCTGGTTCTAAGTCTGTTCATTGGCCTGTTCATGTCCCTGGCGGGCGGTTTAACTGTCGCTGTTTGCGGTTCCGGTATCAGCCATATTTTAACTGCTCCCGCTCTGGCGCACTGGCTGTGGTTCATGCCCTTGAGCCTGCTGGCCATAAGTGTTTACCAATCACTGGATGCCTGGAATCTCCGCCGCCAATACTTCAAACGGCTGGCGGCGCGGGCAGTCACCCAGAGCACCATCACAGCGGCCACCCAGATCACGGTGGGACAGATCTGGCACCCGGGGCCTCCCGGTTTGATCGGCGGCGGTATTCTTGGCCAATCCGCTGCTGCTGCCCGTCTGGCCTGGCTCTTTTTCCAGGATGAAAAACAATTGCTCAAAGAGGAGGTAAACAAGGGTGAGATCAAACGGCTGGCCCGGGAGTATCGCCGATATCCCTTCTACTCCTCCTGGTCAGGATTAATGAACACTGCCTCAGTTTTGATTCCCAATTTTATCCTGGGGATTTTTTTCACTCCTGCTGTCGTAGGATTTTATGCACTGGGGCAGCGGATCCTGTTTGCCCCGATGGATCTGGTAGGACAGGCGATCTTTAAAGTCTTGTTTCCCCAGGCGATCCAACTGGAGCAGGAAAATAAACTGCAGGATTTCGCCCGGGACATCTTCAGCAATCTGGTCAATTTGACCCTGACTCCCATTTTTATCATCGCGCTGCTGGCCCCGATCATGTTTGAAGTCGTATTTGGGCCGGGTTGGATGGTCGCCGGCGAATATACCCGCTGGCTCTGTATCTGGGCGGTATTTAGGTTCATCATTTCACCTTTATTTGTCTTGTATGATGTTTACGGTAAGCAAAAGCAGGCTATGTTCTTAAACGGAATACTATTTATCCTGCGTCTGGCAGCCCTGCTTATCGGTGCATCCACCGGCGATCCGCTGTTGACCATCGCCCTTTTTGCCGGGGCTAGTGCCTTGATGCATCTGTTCATTGGTCTATATCTCTTTCATTTATGCCATTTAAGCCCGGCAGCCTTTTTCATACCGCTCCTGCAGGGATTCCTGCAGGCGCTGCCTTATCTGGTGCCGATCATACTGTCGATGTTGCTGCTGCCCAACGAATTGGCCCAGCTTGCAGTGGCTCTGGTCATCATCTTGGCTTTTCTCTTCTTTAAACGCAAAATCATCTCCAATCTGGGAGAAATCGATACGGAAGGGAGCTGATGCCAATATGCTGAGCAGCAAAGAGAAATATCGCCTATATTGTCAGGAAAAAAACACTACGGTTCCGATATTTTCCCGGGACTGGTGGCTGGATGCCGTTTGCGGAGAAAATAACTGGGATGTGCTGATCATGGAAAAAGACCACCGGATCGCAGCCAGTCTGCCTTACTCCCTGCACATAAAGCACGGTCTGAAAATGATCCAGCAGCCTGAACTGACTTTTACCAGCGGTGTCTGGCTGGAATATCCCCCCCATCAGAAGCCGGCTAAAAAACTTTCTTATGAAAAAAAGCTGATGGGAGGCATCATCCGGCAGCTGGAGTCTCTGAAAATCGATTATTTTTCCCAGACCTTCTCCCCGTACATAACTAACTGGCTTCCCTTTTACTGGGCAGGATACCAGCAGACTACTGCTTATACCCAGCGAATCGAAGATATAGCTGACATCGAAAAACTTTGGCAAAGCTTTCCCAACGAAAATAATGTTCGCAATAACATCCGCAAAGCGGAAAAGCGGTTAATCATCAGAAATGATCTGGAGCTTGCGGAACTGATCCGCCTGAAAGACCTTACCTTTGCCCGGCAGGGCCTGACCTCCGCTTACCACTATGAATTCATCGCCCGGGTCGATGCTGCCTGTCAGGAACATAATGCCCGCCGGATGTTTTTTGCCCAAGATGCCCAGGGCCGGGTCCACGCTGCTCTGTATCTGATATGGGACCCGGACTCCGCCTATTACATCCTGGGCGGCGAAGATCCTGATTTAAGAAACAGCGAAGCTAACAGCCTGCTGATTTGGGAAGCGATCAAATTTGCTTCCACCGTCACCCGGGTCTTCGATTTTGAAGGCTCTATGATTGAAAGGATAGAACGTTTCTTCCGCTCCTTCAGTCCGGTCCAGACACCACTTCTAACCATAACCAAAATGAGCCGGAGAATGAAACTGGCCCATCACGGCAACCAATTATTCAAGGCCATTGCTAACCGGCCCATGGTCCTGGGGGGAGAAACTTTACAATACGTGAGAAATAAAAAGCAGTAGGGACCGATGAAAGTTCTGGTTATACGCTGTATGAAAAACTGATTTATCCTGATAAAAGACAGAAAAAGCCTGAAGCAATCAGGGCAACATACAGGAGGAGTCCTAATGAACAGCAACAAGCAACAATATCATAAGCTGGTCAAAGCTGAACCATCTATCCCGATTTTCTCCCGGGATTGGTGGCTGGATGCCGTATGCGGCACCGATAACTGGGATGTCTTGCTGCTAGAAAAAGGCGGCGAGATCATGGCCAGCCTGCCCTTTTACCGGAGGAAAAGATACGGCTTAACTCTCATCAGCCAGCCGCTGCTCACCCAGCATAACGGGATCTGGATCAAATATCCTCCAGTCCAGGCAACTGCCAAAAGGCTATCCTATGAGAAAACCCTCATGAACCAGATGATCGACTTGCTGGCGGATCTGAACATCGATTGGTTCTGCCAGAATTTCCATTACAGTATTACAAACTGGCTGCCTTTCTATTGGCGGGGGTTTTTGCAGACCAGTCGTTACACTTATGTGATCCCTGACATCGATAGGATCAATCTGCAAGATATATTTTCCCGATTTTCCGAGGCCAAGAGGCGCAACATCAAGCGGGCTGAACAACAGCTGCAAATAAAAACGGATCTTAACGCCCGTCAGTTTTACGCTTACCATCAGATGATCCTGGCCAAAAAGGGAGAAAAAATTGCCTATCCATTTGACCTGTTCGGCCGGATCTTCGAAGCGGCTGTCAAGCGCGGGCATGGCCGGACTTTTTACGCAGCGGATAAAAATGAACAGATCCATTCCGCCCTGTTTTTGATCTGGGATGAAAACAGCGCGTATGCCCTGATCACTGCGGTTGACCCGGATCATAAAAAAAGCGGCTCTTTAAGTCTGGTCATCAAGGAAGCTATCAGATTTGCAGCCGCTCATACCAGAGATTTTGATTTTGAAGGCAGTATGATCGAAATGGTAGAAAATTCTTACCGCCAGTTTGCAACGGTGCAGAGGCCCTACTTCAATATTTCCTTTATGAGCCGCCGAATGAGGATCATCCATCACGGCCGGGAACTGTTCAGAGCGATCGCTGGCAGCCCGCTGGCAGTTACTCATTGCCGGGCGGATACTTCAGGTGTCAGCATTCATGGAAGGCAGGTGATGTTCGATGCTGATCATCCGCGTTCCTAAAACCTATACACCGGAACGCCGCTACATCATCGATGTGCTAATGAAGTATTGGCTTGGGGTGGAGTATAAGCTGGTGCCTGAAGAAGATAGTTTTACCCGCATAACCCTGGGAGGCAGCAGGAAAAGCCTGATCATGCCTGATATTTTTTTTAATACTGACAGTGAGTTATTAAAGGAAGACTGTATGCCTGCTGTTCCCCTGACCCGTATCAGATGGGAGGAGAAGCCGGTCAATGATCTGCTGGTCAACAAACTGCTGCCCATCATATATGGCAGTAATGAGCCGCCGCTGCTGGCAAAGGAAGAAAAATGGCATTGCCGGCAGCCTTACCTGTGGCAGGCTGACGATACTCTTTATCTGGGGATCGATGTATTTGCCTCCGCTTTTTTTATGCTCACCCGCTGTGAAGAACACATCATCAAAGAACGGGACCCCTATGGCCGTTTTCCCATGGAAGCATCCCTGGCTTTCCGGGAGGGCTTCTTATTACGCCCTATTATAAACGAGTACCTGGAAATATTCTGGCATCAGCTTGTAAGTCTCTGGCCCGGCCTGCAAAGAAAACCGCGCCAGTTTAAAACCGTTTTAAGCCATGATGTGGATTACCCCTTTTCCCAGCTGGGAATTGATTTTTCAAGGCTGCTTTTAAGCTGTGGCGCTGATATATTGAAGCGCAGATCACCGGAATTGGCACTGAAGCGCTTTAATGCATGGCAAGCAGTGAATAAAGGAGATTATAGACAGGACTTTTATTATACCTTCGACCGCCTTATGGATATCAGCGAAAAAAACAATTTGAAAAGCGCCTTCTATTTCATGACCGCCTGTACCGATCCGGATCATGAACAGCCCTATGATATAAGCCACCCCTACTTACGGCGTCTTTTACGCGACATTGCAGATCGGGACCATGAAATCGGACTCCATCCCAGTTTTGGAACATATCAGGACGCCAGGCAGACCAAAGCTGAATTTCACCATCTACTGAAGGTATGCGCCGGGGAAGGGATCCGGCAGGATATCTGGGGAGGCCGCCAGCATTTCCTGCGCTGGCAGGCAGCCACCACCTGGCGCAATTGGTCAGAGGCTGGACTGAATTATGACAGCACCCTGACCTTTCCTGAACATGCCGGATTCCGCTGCGGGACCTGCTTTGATTATCCGGTCTATGATCTTAAGCAGCGCCGGGGAATGTCCCTTATGGAAAGACCCCTGATCGTTATGGAGGAGAGTGTTATAAGGCAGGATCTAATGGGACTTAAAGGTAGTGACATATTTGACTTCATCAATTGCCTCAAGCAAACCTGCCGCAAATATAATGGGGATTTTACCCTCTTGTGGCATAACAGCACCCTGGTGGGTGAAGAATTGTGGCAGCTTTATGAAAACCTTCTGTCTGTCTGAATTCTTTTGGAATCGAGGTGAATACGATGGCACAAAATAGTATAGAGTCATTCAAAACCTGGCTGGTATACTTCATGCTGTTGATTTACCTGGTCCTGTCACCGGTCAGCGGCATGCTGGCGGTGATGGGCATACTGCCAACCATTCCCTGGATTTATTTGATCCTGCTGTTATTGTTAATTTACCTGTTTATTAAGCTGCTGCAAGTGATTTATCAACAGCCTTCCAGTAATAAAGATATTTATTATTTCTTCGCTCTGGTGATTTTGTGCTATATCATCTACGCTGAACTGATATCAGGCTGGCTGCTTGCAAGGAGTATGCCCGGAGCGGCTGAAGCCATCCAGACGTTACTGGCCGGCACTGTCATTTTATTTATGGTTTTGTTTATTGCCGGGGGAAAACTGGGAGATTTGTATAAGCTTTTTCAAAAACCCGGGGTAAAAATTACCACCGTTTCTTTATACCTGTTTTTCAGTGCCGCTATTTACTGGACTGCCATAATGATCAGCTCCAGTCTGCAAAACAGCTCAGTTGTCACTCTGGATGCCAGATTCAACTATCTGATGATCTCTGATACCCTGGTGATATTTACTTTACTTATCATGTGGCTGCTGATTAAAAACACTACTCTGCGCTGGATAGTTGCTTTCAATTCCATTGCCCTTTTATACATCACCCGTTCCCGGACTGCTTTCTTCCTGTTTATCTTTTGTCTGTTTATAAGCTTTCTGATCCAGAGCAGGAACAAAAAGAATTGGCTGATACTAGGTATTGGTGCAGTATTATTCTTACTTCTGGGCGGCAGTGATTTTATTTTCAGCAATAAAACCGGCATCATATTTTCATTGATTTTTGATACGGCCAGTGATGAATCCTATATAGCCCGCCAGCAGCTGTTGGTTTCAGGAATGGGGTATCTCAAGGATTATTGGCTGCTGGGCCTGCCCCTGGCAGAGATATGGCATGGGAGTCCCGGAGAATACATGCACAACTATTTGTCCTTCTGGGTTTGCTTCGGTATCATCCCCTTTTTCAGTTTTATTGCCTTAAGTTTTCATAATTTCGGCAGGCTCTTTATACTTATGCGTGCAAATCCAGCCAGCGGACCAGTTATGTTTCTGGTGTCGTATTTTCTTTTCGTGTATTTGGGCATTATCAGCAGCCGTTCATATATTTATCCTTATGTGTGGGCTTGTCTGGCTGCGGTACCTGTCTTTTATCAGCAGCACTTTAAAACTGCAGGGCTTATACAAAATGATGCAGAGGTCACCGGTGGCAATAAAACTGTCCCCTGGAGACTTAACTGATAAAAATTTACTGGAATAAGGAGATGAATTAGATGCCAAACCTGTTGATCCTAAGCTATTTCTTTCCGCCGTCAAATGATATTGCAGCCCGTCGATTTGGGACTATGGCCGGCTGGCTGGAGAGTCTGGGGTTTAATGTCTACATTCTCACCACCTTTTCTCAGGGCAGTCTGCCCCAGGATATTGATGAGGATAAAGTGGTAAGAGTAGGCAACAATCGGCAAAAATCTGCCTGTGTGGATGACCTTGCCGATGAAAAGCTGCCGCCTTTCATCGATCGTGTCCGCAAACCGCTGCGGCAAAAAGGTTTTTACCTGTGGTCAGTGGATCGCACCTTGGTTACCTGGTACCGGGAAATTACGGCCAATATAAGCTTTATAGACTCCCGGATCGAAAAACCCGACTTGATCATAGGCTCTTTTGGTCCTTCAGCCTGTTTATGGGGAGCGCGTTTTTTGGCGAAATACTACGGGGTTCCCTGGATCGCAGATATACGAGACCTGGGTGCCCAGCGCGCTGATGACCGCCACAAAATAGCCCGGTATATTGACATAGTGATTGAAAAAAGGCTGCTCTATTCTGCGGTAGGCATTACCACTGTCAGCAATACCCTGAAAAAAATTCTGGTCCGCTGCTACCCCCTGCCGGTTCAGTTAATTTATAACGGCTGGAATCATGCCTTAAATAATATCCCTGCTGACACAGATACCTTTGACAGAGCCAAATATATATATTATGCAGGCAGTTTTCATCCGGAACAGATCCCTTCTCTCTTACTGCTTTTAGAAAGCCTGACGGATTTCCCCGACCTTTCTTTGGTCATCAGGTCCCTAGGACCTCATGAGCTGAATCTCGAGGTAATGGAGTGCGCCCGGGAGCTGGGTTTAGACGACCGGGTATTTCTGCTTCCTCCCTGCAGCCATGAGATTGTCAGCAGAGAAGCTCGCCAATCCAGGATCAACCTGGTTTTAAATGATTTATCCGCGGATACTGAATGGACCCGGGGAACTGTCACCGGCAAACTTTTTGAATTGCTGCACTATAAGGCTCCCATATTAGCAGTGGGCAGATTTGACGGTGAAATGGGTGACATCCTCCGGCAAACTCATAAAGGGACATTATGCAGTACCCGCCGGGATATAAACTCTTTTCTGGCTGCTGTAGCCAAAGATCCTTCCGTTTATTCAGGAATCAGCCTGGAGATAAGGGAGTTCTCCCGGGAGCAGCAGGCTAAACAACTGGTAAGTTTCATCCGGCGTTTCATTCCTTTTTCCGTCAGGTTGAGAGGAATTGACAGGGAGGCTATATGATTGGATGAAATGAAATTGTTTTCGGTGATTATTGTATCTTATTTGCGTTATAAGGATTTAAAAGAATGTCTGGGTTCAATTGTCAATCATCTGGCAGCTCCCGAACACAGTGAGATCATCGTCATCGACAATGCCGGGACAGATGAATGCCGGAATATTTGTGAGCAGTTCCCGGTTAAATACATAAATGCCGGAACCAACCTGGGGGTTTCCGGTGGCAGGAATTTGGGCATCAAGATGTCAAAAGGAGATTTGCTCTTTTTTATCGATGATGATGCAGAAGCCGCAACCCTGTATTTTGACAGGCTGATCAGAGACAGGTTAAAGCCCCCTGCCGGGATTTTAGCTTTTAAAGTCTTAAATTACCAGACCGGGAAACCCAATCCCGGCGAACTGCCCTTTCGGGGCAAAAACTATAAAGCTATCAATAGTTCCCGTCTGGTTTCATATTTTGTAGGGGCCGCCTTTGCCTTGGACCGAAGCTTGGCAGATGAAATCGGCGGCTTTGCTGAAGACTTCTTCTACGGGGCAGAAGAATTGGAATTCTCCTACCGAACACTGCTCCATGACTGGAAGATTTACTATACACCTGAAATCACAGTCCTGCACAAGAAATCAATGATACGCACCACCAACAAGACCCGCTATTATCACACCTTGAAAAACCGCTTTGTGGCCGGCGCCAGATACCTTCCCTTCCCCTATTGCCTGGTTAATCTGAGTTTGTGGTCGCTGGTCATGTTATTCCAGTCCATAGGTGACCGTGCTTTTAAAGAATGGGCAGCAGGCCTTATAAAAGGCTTGTCCGCTTTTTCCCGGGAACGCCGCCACGCCAGACCTTTGGACCGTAAAACCATGGACTACTTAAGAGCTCATGAGGGCCGCCTGTGGTTTTAAGAAGATAGGAAAAATATATGGACTAAGCTTCCCAGAGTTACAATTCGCACTTGTGGAAGGCAAGACTATTGAGCATATCCGCAGCTTCCATCCCCAACGTCTGAGAAAATATTCGGGCATAATAACAGCTTTCCGCGAATACTTTTTAAAGGACGGGCATATTGCCGGCGAGTCCTGGAAGGAGGAAGCAAATTTGCTTGATTGGCCGACTGTTTCTATAATCGTCACTTGTTACAATGAAAGCGCCTGCATTGAAAAATGCCTGGATTCCATCATCGCATTTGATTATCCCGGACATCTGCTGGAAATCATCGTAGTGGATGGAATGAGTGATGACGGGACTCGTGAACTGATAAAAAAATTCTGCCAGTTTTACGGATATATTCAGATGATCGACAACCCCCGGCGATTAAAACCGGCCGGCAATAACCTGGGCATCATGTCAGCCTCCCATGAATACGTTCTGATCATGGACGGACATACGGCCTATCCCCCGGATTATATCGAAAAAGTCATTGCAGGGAGCATTGCCACCGGCAGTGACAACTACGGAGGGATCATTGAAGTAGTGCCCCGGAATAATACACTTACCGGTCAGACTCTGGCGGCCGTCAATACAAGTCCTTTTGCGGTGGGCAATGCTTATTATCGGATAGGAACCGACCAGGTGAGAAAAGTCGATACCGTTCCTTTTGGCTGTTTCAAACGGGAACTATTCAACCGGATCGGATTGTTCAATCCTGATTTGCCCAGAGCCGAAGACCGGGACTTGAATGCCCGGATCATATCCGCAGGAGGCAGCATCTATCTGGACCCTTCCATCCAGTGCCGCTATTTTATCCGTTCTAATTTGAAGGAATACCTTAAGTGGATCAAGCAAAACGGACTTTGGGTCTTTTATGCCAGCCGCTTCACCGACACCAGCTTCCGCTCCTGGAGAAATTATATACCGCTGCTGTTTTTACTATATTGCCTGGCATTGCTGCCACTTTATCTGGCTGCTCCCCCGGCTTTGTTATTTACAATGCTGTTTCCCTTGGGGCTGTATTTATTTTTAGACATTCTTTTTTCGGCCCGCATTGCCATCCATAACCGATTGCCTCTGGCAGGACTGCTGGCCGCTGTTTACTTTCCCTTGACTCATTTTGCCTACGGCTTGGGTTCAATACAGGGAATTATCAAGTTGTTTTATGCCGGCCAAAGTGCCGATGTGATCGATCACCGCCAGATTGGTTTGAGGATGTAATGATGGAAAATATATTCATCATAATATTGCTGCTTCTGCTAACCATAGTTTTTTCCTATATGCTGACCGCCATGGTCAGGATCTATAATGTGAAAAAAAACATATTAGACGTTCCTAATGAGCGCAGTTCCCATACTACAGCCACTCCCCGGGCAGGAGGTTTGGGGTTTGTCTTGATTATCCTGGGGGGTACCGTACTTCTGGGGATGGCAGGAGTAATAGAGAGCCGCCTGGTGATCAGTCTTGCAGGCAGCGGTTTGATGGTTGCCGGTATTGGATTGTGGGATGATATCGATGATCTGGGAGCCCGCGTCCGCATGGTTTTTCATTTCTTGGCAGCGGTGTGGGCTTTGTTCTGGCTGGGTGGCTTTACCGAAATAAACCTGGGCTTCATGACTCTTTATTTAGGATGGTGGGGAAATATTTTAGCTGCCGCCGGCATTGCCTGGATGATCAATCTTTTTAATTTTATGGACGGGATCGACGGCCTGGCCGCCAGTGAAAGCATAAGTATGCTTTTGGCTGCAGCCTTGTTCAGTTTTACAATGGGCAGTCAAACAGCAGCCATTTTTTATGTTTTCCTGGCCTGTGCCATATCCGGTTTTCTTATTTCAAACTGGCCGCCAGCCAAGATATTCATGGGTGATACAGGAAGCTGTTTTTTGGGAGTCATGTTTGCCGTTTTAGCTGTGGCCTCGGAAAAAAGCGGAGAACTGCCCATGATCATCTGGCTGCTGATACTTGGAGTGTTTATAATCGACGCAACGGTCACCCTTATCTTAAGATGGCACCAGGGGCAAAAATGGTATGAAGCCCACCGTTCCCATGTTTACCAGCTGGCTGTTCAAGCAGGCTTCAGCCATAAACAGGTTACCCTGGGAGTCCTGACTGTAAACTGCGGGCTGTTTCTGCTGGCCTATTTTATGCTTACTTTTCCTCTTTTGATGCTGCCCTTTTCACTTGTTGCTGCACTGCTGTTGACTTTAGCCCACCGTTATCTGGTCAGCTATTTTAACAAAAAACTGCTGATTGACAAATTCCAATCGCTTTCAATACCGAATCTTCCTGATTAATATTAAAGCAGCTTTCTTCCGCTTCCTATCCCCACTTGGCATCTAAATTATATCTTTTGTAATCCCAAACGAAGTTATCCTGCTCCTTATTTATCCGCAGCCAATAAAGTGCCGTTTTTCGCCTGAACTTCTTATCCCTGCACTACCCTGATCACCTGATGACAGTTCCCTTTTTGCCCTCGGTCCTGATGTTGGAAAAATAGGTTTTGCCTGCATAATCATCATGATTTGCCGGGTTTATTTCCAAACAGTGGAAATACCCGTCCTGGGGTATCGATGGGGTAATATTTGCTGCCGTTATTTTATCCGGTACTGTGTCAGCCAGACTTTCCGCCCGGTAACAAAACATGGTTTTATGATCCTTTTTCAGGCTGGCAGTAATATTTTCCATGGTCACATTGCCCATCATAACCGGTGTATCAGTTCTTACTGCGAGTATGTTGATGCATTCCCGGAATTCACAATTTACGATTTTAATATCCGTTCCGGCGTAAGTGATGCCTGAATCCCCTATCAAGACAGCATCCTGCACTGAAAACTGATTGCCCCAGTGGTCATCCAAAGCAGAAATGCCCCCTTCGTATATACCGCCTTTGACCAGTACATTTTTATCCTGGCGCCCGGTTATGGCATGATTGGAACAATCGGTTATATTTCCTTCAAGAATATTGATATTGGCAGTTGAGCCCAAGGCCATCCCATATCCGTCTCCGCCGGGGGGCTTAAAATTAGCGATCACCGGGTTGATCACATCAACATTGA
>LSQX01079209.1_pt2 | contig 23232 bp, 15 predicted proteins | sample 654561 | NCBI WGS metagenome assembly LSQX01 (sample SAMN04489861, study PRJNA283612) | anaerobic digester metagenome | isolation source: 4 biogas reactors fed with cattle manure at either 37C or 55C with and... | place: Denmark: Kongens Lyngby | collected 2014
CGAGACGCTCGGCTTCGACGCGCTCCGCTTCAAGGCGCTCCGCCTCGCGCCGCTCCTCGTCGAGGATCCGAGCCTCGAGCGCGAGCGCAGCCTCCAGATCGGCCGCCAAGGCATCGGTGTCCGCACCGACCGGCTCGACCGGCCCGAACTCCTCGACCGGCCCCTCGCCCTCGTTCGACGGCCCGCCGGCATCGAAGCCCGCGTAGGCGCGCATGTCGACGTCGACCAGCCTGGGGGCTTCGCCCGGACCGTCGAAGCCGGCGATTCCCGCTTCGGCCGCGGCCCCGGCGTCGTCGTCCAGCGCCAGCTGCGCCAGGCGGTCCAGGTCCGCCGGCGCCGGTTCGGGCAGGCGGTCGCGAAGGGCCACCAGGCGCGCGGTCAGCGCCGCGGCGACCGGCACGCAGGGCTGTGCCGACTGCAGGCCGGCGATCGCCGCCTGGATCACGCCGACCAGCTCGCCGATCGCGGCCACGCCTTCCGCCGACGCCGGCGCGCCGGCGGACAGCAGCCTGCGCACGTAGCCCTCGGCCGGCGTCAGCGCCTGCGCCACCGTCGGGACCTCGGTCATCGCGAAGGCGCCGTTCATGGTGTGCAGGGCGCGGAGCAGCGCCTCCGACGCCGGGGCCTGTCCGTCCGCGGCGTTGCCCTGGAGCCAGGCATCGACCGTCGACAGGTGGCCGGCCACTTCCGCGTCGAGGATCTCCAGCAGCAGGGCGTCCACCGACGCCGGGACCATTTCCATGGGCGCGGGCGCAGGCTCAGGCGCCTGCCCGGCATCCGCGGCCACGGACTGCGATGCGGCGCCAGCTTCGGCGTCGGCGGAGAGGCCCGCGTCCGGGGCGGTCGCGGCGGCGGGGACCTCGCCTGCCAGGGCGCCGGCCGTCGCGAGGCTCGCGTCCTCCGGCATCGCCTCGTCGCCGGCCGCGATGCGGTCGGCAGAGGCCTGCATGCGCTCGAGGTCGGCGCGCACGGCGCCGGAGCCGCGCAGCGCGGCCTGGAGTTCCGGCAGGGTGTAGAAGGCCTGGTCGACCATGGCGACCACCGCCGGGCTCGCCGGGCGCGTGCCGTCGAGCACGCGGTTGAGCATGTTCTCGATCTTCCAGCTGAACTCGCCCAGGGTGCGCGCGCCGACGAGGCGACCGCTTCCCTTCAGGGTGTGGAAGACGCGGCGGATCGGGCGCAGGCGCTCGAGGTCGTCGGGCTGCGCCCGCCACAGCGGCAGCAGCTGGTCGAGGTTGTCGATCTCTTCGGCGAACTCCTCGAGGAACACCTCGCGGATCTCGTCGTCGATCTCGTCGCCGGTGGCCTCGAAGCCGCCGGGCCCCGCCGGCGCGGCCGGGGCCGCCTCGGCTGCGGCGTCGGCTGCCGGGGCCGGCCCGGTCGCGCCGCGGTCGATCAGCGCCGCCACCGTGCGTTCGATATCGGCCTCGCTCACCACCGGCGCCGGTGCTTCGACCGGCGCGGCCTCGCGCTCGGGCACGCGCTCCGCGGGCAGCGGCCAGTAGCCCAGGCTTTCGAGGCTCTGGCGGCTCACGTCGAGGATCTCGTCGCGGTTGAAACGGTTCTCCCGCAGCGCCTCGAGGTAGTACTCCAGGCTCGCCAGCGCATCGGCGAAGGTGTCCAGCTGGCGCCCGTTGGGGATGCGCCGGCTGTCGATGAGCGCGTCCTCGATGTAGCGCCGGACGCCGGTGAGGTAGGCCGCCGGCTGCGGCAGCTCGAGCATCTGCAGCGCGCCCGTGACCTCCCGCAGCAGGCGCGGGACCTCGACCAGCTCGGAGTGGTCCCAGCCCGTCTCGATGAAGGCGACGAAGGCCTGGCGGGCGTCCGCGAAATTGGCGATCGCCTCGCGTGCGAGGACGTCGAGGACCTTGCCGGCCTCGCCGGCGGTCAGCTCGCCCTGCACCGGGGCGTCCTGGTCGCCGGCGCCGAGGCGGGCGACCTGGTCGTCGAGGGTGGCGTCGACGTACAGCAGCGCGCCGGCGACGTCGAGCAGCGCGCTTTCGTCGGCCGCGCGACGGCCCTGGACGATCTCCTCCATGGCCTCGCGCTGCTGCTCGACCACGCCGCGCGCGACGCCGAGCCCCAGCATGCCCAGGGTGTCGGCGACGCGACCGAGCGCCTCGACCTGCGGCGCAAGGCGGTCGAGCTCGGTTTCGCCCGTGCGCAGGTGCAGGTCGAGCGCGTCCTTCACCCGCAGCAGGTCCTCCTTGACCGCGGCGGCCACGGTGTCGAGCAGCGCGCGGTTGCGGCCGCTCATGCTGCCCTGGGCGTGGCTGATCTCGGAGTCGGTCGGGAGCTGGGACTGCAGCTCGAAGGTGTCGTGCAGCGCCCGCAGCGCGGCATGGTCGGCGCTGGCGTGCGCGACGTGGTAGAGGAGCTGGCGGGTCGGCTCCAGCGTGGCTTCCGCGCGCGGGATCCCGAAGCCGTCGTCCTCGAACAGGCGGCGCGACTCGCGCTCGACGCTGGCGAAGGCCTGGCGCAGCGCGGGCGCCGGCGCGAGCGCGCCGTCGGCCACGGCCCTGGCCACCGAGGCCGCCACCCAGAGCATGCGCCGCGCGGGCTCGGCGTCGACCTGGCCAAGGAGCGCATCGAGCGCACGGACCAGGGCCGCGCCGTCGCCGGGCGCGCCTCCCTCCGGCCACGCGGCCATCGCTTCGCGCAGGTCCGCCAGCAGCGGCTGCGCGCGGGCGTTGCGCACCGGCAGCGGGTCGTTGGCCAACTCGGCCGGCGCCAGGGTGTCGGGAAGCGGGCGCTGCAGGTCCGGCGCGAACAGCACGCTCTCCGAGAGGCCGGGCTCGCCGCGGACGGCACGCAGGTCGTTGAGCAGCGGCAGCAGGACGATCGGGATGTCCTTGTGGCCGCTCTGCAGTCGCTCGAGGTAATCGGGCAGCAGGACGACGCCGCGCATGAGCATCGCGCAGGCGGCGTCGCGGTCGGCCACCGTCCCTTCCTGCAGCGCCTGCGCCAGCCGCTCCATCTCCTCGGCGACCATCGCCGGCGCATACAGCTCGACCATGCGCAGCGTGCCCTGCACCTGGTGCAGGTAACCGGCGCAGAAGCGCATGCGACTGGTGTCGGTCGGGTCGGAGGCGAAGTCCTCGACCTCGATCCGCGCCTGGCGCAGGGTCTCGTCGAGCTCCGGCTTGACCCAGCCGAGCGTCGTGTAGTCGATGGCGTCGCGCAGAGCGGTCATCGGTCTGGCGTCAGGCCGGCAGCTTGAAGTCGGCGACCGAGCGGCGCAGGTCGGCGGCAAGCTGCGCCAGGTTGCCGATCGAGGCCGCCGTCTGGTTGGCGCCCTGCGACGTCTGCGCGGTGATCGACTGGATCGTGTTCATCGTCTCGGTGATGTTGACCGCCGCGGCCGACTGCTGCTGCGACGCCGTGGAGATGCCTTCGATGAGCGCCGCGAGGCTGGTCGACACGCTTTCGATCTCGCCCAGCGCGGTGCCGGCGTCCTCCGCCAGGCGCGCGCCCGCGACCACCTCGGAGGTCGTCTGCTCCATCGAGCTGACGGCTTCGTTGGTGTCGGCCTGGATCGTCTCGACCAGGGTCTCGATGCGCTTGGTCGCGTTGGACGCGCGTTCGGCGAGGCGCTGCACCTCGTCGGCCACCACCGCGAAGCCGCGGCCGGCCTCGCCCGCGGACGCCGCCTGGATGGCCGCGTTCAGCGCCAGGATGTTCGTCTGCTCGGAGATGTCGTTGATCAGCTCGACGATCGAGCCGATCTCCTGCGAGCTTTCGCCCAGCCGCTTGATGCGCTTGGAGGTTTCCTGGATCTGGCCGCGGATCGAGTCCATGCCGGCGATCGTCTCCCGCACCACGCCCGCGCCCTTGGTCGCGATCTGCACCGAGCGCTGCGCCACGTCCGCGGACTCGGCGGAGTTGCGCGACACCTGGTTGATGGACTGCGCGATCTCGTTGATGCGGTCGGAGGCGGAGTTGATCTCCTGCGCCTGGTGCTCGGCGGCCTCGGCCAGGTGCATGGCGGTGGCCTGCGTCTCCTGGGCGCTGGACGCCACCTGCACCGAGGTGTCGTTGATCGTCTGCACCAGGCTGCGCAGCTGCTCGACGGCGAAGTTGATCGAGTCGGCGATGGCGCCGGTCATGTCCTCGGTGACCGTCGCCTTGACCGTGAGGTCGCCCTCGGCGAGCGAGCCCATCTCGTCCAGCAGGCGCATGATCGCCTCCTGGTTGCGGTTGTTGAGCTCCATGGTGGTCTCGTAGCGCTCCGCCCGGTCGCGGTTGAGCTCGCGCAGCAGGCCGAAGATGGCCAGCAGCGCCAGGGCGCCGAAGCCGATCGAGATCCAGATGTTGCCGAGGATGGACGTGTCGGCGAGCGAACCGAAGGTGGTCAGCGCCTGGAACAGGCTCTCGCTGTCGGCCAGCAGCTTGTCCGAACCGGCGGTCAGCGCCGCCGACGCGCCCTGCGCGCCGAACAGGTTCCGCGACGCGCCCATGATCGCGTCGAGGTCGCCCTTCATGTCCTGCCACTGCGCGGTCGCCTGCTCCAGCGCGGCGAGCGCGGAGGCGTTCGACAGCGCCTGCACGTTCATCGCCTCGTCGCCCGAGCGCAGGCCGGTGAGCACCTGCTCGAACACGCCGGCGTCGCGCGCGAGCGCGTCGCCCGCCAGCGAGGCGCCGGGGCCGCCGGCGCGGATCTCGGCGACGCGGCGGGCCATGGTCGAGGCCAGCACCACCTCGCGCAGCGCGATGTAGATCTGCGACGACGGCGAGCCGCTGGCCGACATCGCGCGCACCACCTCGTCGAGCTGTGCCTGCAGCTGCGGCACCGCCTGGGTGAAGCGCTCGGCGTTGCCGGCGAAGGCGACGACGGCCTCTTCGCTCGCGATCACCTGGTCGGCGTTGGTCGCCAGCGCGCCCCAGGTCTCGGCGACGGTGCGGATCTCGCCCGCGACGTCCGGGGCGTCGCCGAAGTTGCCCACGAGCTGCGCGATGTCGCCGTCGATCGCGGCCTTGGTCGACTTGAACGCGGCGTAGGACTCGGTGCTGCCGTCGACCGCTTCCCGGCCCTGGTTGGCGAGGCGCTGCGAGTTCACCTGGAGCGCCGACGCGGCGGTGGTCGCACCGCCAAGCCGCGAGGCCTTGGTCATCGCATAGATGGTGTTGCCCGCGAAGATCACCAGGGACGCGACCAGCAGCCAGATCCAGACCCTGGCGCTGATGGTGCGACCCTTCCCGGTCCCGTTGTCGATGACGTTGCTCATGGGTTTACCTCTGGCCTGTCTGTCGCGGCGTCAGGCCGCTGCTTGTCGGAATTCGGGCGTGCGAGACAGCCGGTCCAGGCTGAACACCCCCCACGCATGGCCGCCGACCTTGTAGGCGCGGTCGATGAAGCCGGAATAGCGGCCCTCGGCGAGGACGTCGTGCCCGGTCTGCTGCTCCTCGAGGAAGCTGCGCTGGCCGAACAGTTCGTCGATGGTCACCGCCACGTTGCCGCCGGGCTGGCGGACAACCAGCACGCGCTGGCCCTCGTGCAGCACGGTGCGCTCGCCCTCGAGGAACAGGCGCAGGTCGACTACCGGCAGCAGGTTGCCGCGGATATTCGCGACGCCGAGCATCCACGGCTGCGCGCCGGGAACCGGCGTCAGCTGCGGCAGCGGCAGGATCTCGACCACTTCGTCGAAGCCCGACGCGAGCAGGCGCGGCCCGATGCGGTAGCCGACGCCGCGCCAGAGTCCCGGCGCATCGAGCTGCTCCGGGAGCCCGGCCACGTGCGCCAGGCTGCGACGCTCGAAGTCCGCGAGGACCTCGAACGGGTCGGCGGGCTGCTTGCGGGCGTCGGGTCGTGCCACCTCAACCACCCAGGAGCGCGTTGATGCTCTCGACGAGTTCGCTCTCGACCGGCGGCTTGACGATGTAGCCCCTGGCACCCTGGCGCATGCCCCAGGCCTTGTCGGTCTCCATGCCCTTGGTGCTCACGATCAGCACCGGGATCCGCGACGTCGACTCGTCGCGCGAAAGCGCGCGCGTCGCCTGGAACCCGTTCATGCCGGGCAGCACGACGTCCATCAGCACCAGCGCCGGCTGCTCGCGCCGCGCGGTCTCGATGCCCTCCTCCGCGCTCGCGCAGGCCAGCACTTCGTGGCCGTTGCGCTCGAGGAGCTGCGTCAGCACCGCGGTGTCGGTCGGCGAGTCCTCGATCAACAGGATCTTGGCCATGTGTTACCTGTCCCCCCGGTCAGGCGTTGACGTGAGTTCGGATCGCGTCGAGGAGCTCCTCGCGCGTGAACGGCTTGGTGACGTACTGCTCGGAGCCGACGATGCGGCCGCGTGCCTTGTCGAACAGGCCGTCCTTGGACGACAGCATGATGACCGGCGTGTGCTTGAACAGCTGGTTGTTCTTGATCAGCGCGCAGGTCTGGTAGCCATCCAGGCGCGGCATCATGATGTCCACGAAGATGATCTGCGGGCGCTGGTCGGCGATCTTGGCGAGCGCCTCGAATCCGTCGGTGGCGGTCACGACATCGGCGCCTTCGCGTCGCAGCAGCGTTTCCGCCGTGCGCCGGATGGTCTTCGAATCATCGATCACCATCACGCGCAGGCCTTCGAGGCTGCCGGCGCGAGTTTGGTCCTGCGTCATCGTGTCTCCCCGGGCATGGCCCCGTGAGTGCCGGCGCCTTGCGAGCCGTCAATCTTCCAGCACGCCGCAGCAGTGTCAAGCACGGCTGCCGCGTAGTGTGCGCGCTTCCCGTCCCCGTGCCCGGCTCGCGCGGTCCGCCAGCTGATAACATTTGTCACTTGTTGCCGCGGACCGCCCACATGTCGCTTGACGTCGTCGTCGTGATGGACCCGATCGGATCGATCCGCATCGCCAAGGATTCGACCTTCGCGATGCTGCTCGAGGCGCAGCGGCGGGGCCACAGGCTGCATTACGTGCTCCCCGGGGGCCTGTCGATCGCCGACGGGCAGGCGCGCGCGCTCGCGGCGCCGCTGGCGGTGCGCGACGACCCCGACGGCTGGTTCGAACTGGGCACTGCGTCACACCGCGGCTTCGGTCCCGGGGACGTGGTCCTGATGCGCACCGACCCGCCGGTCGACGCCGACTACATCCACGACACCCAGATCCTCGACGTCGCAAGGCTGGCGGGGGCGACGGTGGTCAACGATCCGCGCGGCCTGCGCGACCTCAACGAGAAGCTGGCCGCCCTGCGCTTCCCGCAGTGCTGCCCGCCGACCCTGGTGAGCCGCGAGGCCGCCGCGCTCAAGGCCTTCGTGGCCGCACACGGCGAGGCGGTGCTGAAGCCGCTGGACGGCATGGGCGGACGGTCGATCTTCCGCGCCGCCGCCGGCGAGCCCAACCTGAACGTGATCCTCGAGACCCTGACCGGCGGCGGCCGCCACCTGGCGATGGCCCAGCGATGGATCCCGGAGATCGCCGGCGGCGACAAGCGCATCCTGCTCATCGACGGGGTGCCGGTCGACTACTGCCTGGCGCGGATCCCGCAGGGCGACGAATTCCGCGGCAACCTCGCCGCCGGCGGCCGCGGCGAGGGCCGGCCGCTCACCGACCGGGACCGCTGGATCGCGTCCCAGGTCGGCCCGGAGATGGTCCGCCGCGGCATGCGCTTCGTCGGCCTGGACGTGATCGGCGACTGGCTGACCGAGGTCAACGTCACCAGCCCGACCTGCATCCGCGAACTCGACGAGGGCTTCGGCCTCAACATCGCCGGGATGCTGTTCGACGCCATCGAGCGCGGCGCGCCGGTCGCGTCGTGACGGCGGCGGGGGGCCAGCCGGGGTGAGCGCGGCCGCGGCCTCGGCGGGCGGCGTGGGCGAGCGCGAACGCCTGGGCGCCACCCTCGTCCTGTCGCTGCTGGTGCACGCGATGCTGGTGCTTGGCGTCGGTTTCGCGCTGGAAGAGGCCGCGCCGGTGATGCCGACGCTCGACGTGATCCTGACCCGGACCACCAGCCCCCTCACCCGCGAGCAGGCCGACTTCCTCGCCCAGGCCAGCAACCAGGGCGGCGGCGAGGACGAGGCGAGCCGGCGGCCGCGCGATCCGCAGGCGGGCCAGCTGCCCCGCGACGAGGCCGGCGTCGCGATGCGCGCGGCGCGCGCGCAGTCCCCGGAGGAGGCGCCGCCGCCCGAGGCACGCGTCGTCGCCAGCCACCGCGGCGAGCAGGCCGCGCCCACGCCCGAAGCGCGTCCGCGGGTCGAGGACCCGGTCCTGCCGCGCGGGCAGGAGAAGATCGAGCGCGACCTCGCGATGGCCCGCCTCGCCGCCGAGATCCACCTGCAGTCCGAGCGCTATGCGAAGCGCCCCAAGCGCAAGTTCGTCTCCGCCAGCACCCAGGAATGGGCCTATGCCACCTACATGCGCTCCTGGGTGGACCGGGTGCAGCGCGTGGGCAACCTGAACTATCCCGACGAGGCCCGGCGCCGGCGGCTCGCCGGCACCCTCGTGATCAGCATCGCCATCCGGCGCGACGGCTCGGTCGAACGCGCCGAGGTGATCCGGTCCAGCGGCATCCGGCTGCTCGACGACGCCGCGCTGCGCATCGCGCAGCTGGCCGAACCCTACGAGCCCCTGCCCAGGACCGACGAGGAAATCGACGTGCTCCACGTCACCCGCACCTGGAACTTCCTGCCCGGCGGCGAGCTGGTCGACGACTGAGCGGTCACGGGTCGCGGCGTGCGGCCGCCTGCTCTTCCAGGGTCAGCGCGACGTTGTCGCGCAGGTAGGCGGGCTCGACGTGCTCGGGCGCGACCGCCGCCCCGGCGGCGAAGGCCAGCGCGGCCAGCCGGGCGAGGTCGCCGGCGCGCGGAAGCGCCGACGCGTCGACGGACGCCAGGCGTGCGCCCGGACGCCGGGCCAGCGCCCCGTCCGCGGCGGCGAAGCCGGTGCCGACGCCGATCCAGGGCCCACCCGGCGGCAGCTCCAGCGCGTCCGGGGACGCCACCGACTCCGCCCCGACCAGGCGCAGGCCCGGGCCATCGGCCGCGAAGGCCCCCGCGTACACCTCCCCCATGCGCGCGTCGATCGCCGCCAGCACGCCGGCCACGTCGCCCGGTGCTTCGCCGCCGCGGCCGCGTGGCAGCCCGCCCTGCGCAAGGACGGCCAGCGTCGACACCGGCACCAGCGGCAGGTCGAGCCCCAGCGCGAGGCCCTGGGCGATCGACAGCCCGAGCCGCACCCCGGTGAAGCCGCCCGGGCCGCGGCCGACCGCGATCGCATCCAGCTCTGCGCGGCGCAGCCCCGCGTCGGCAAGCAGTGCCTCCGCCCACGGCAGGACCAGGGCGGCATGGCGCCGGGGCGCGAGCTCGTGGCGTTCTGCCACCTCGCCGTCGACCAGGAGGGCGACGGAGCAGGCTTCGGTGGAGGTCTCGATGGCGAGCAGGCGCATGCGTGGACGTCGTGGCGGGTGGGGAGCAACAGGGTAGCGCGCGGCCGCCCCCGCACCGGAGCGGCTGCGCGTCGTCAGTGCCCGGCGAAGAAGGCCACCGCCTCCGAAGCCTCGCGGGTGCGGGGGAACGGCGGCAGGGAATCGAGGAACCGGCGGCCGTAGCCCTTGCCCAGCAGCCGCGGATCGCACAGCACCAGGACGCCGCGGTCGGTCTCGGTGCGGATCAGGCGGCCCACGCCCTGCTTCAGCGCGATCACGGCCTGCGGGACCTGTTCGTCGCGGAAGGGATTCCCGCCCGCGCGGCGGATGGCCTCCAGCCGCGCCTCGAACACCGGGTCGTCGGGCGAGGCGAAGGGCAGCTTGTCCACCACCACCACGCTGAGCGCGCCGCCGGCGACGTCGACGCCTTCGCGGAAGCTCGCGGCGCCCAGCAGCACGCCGTTGCCGGACTCGCGGAAGCGCTGCAGCAGCACGTGGCGCGGGGCTTCGCCCTGCACGAACAGCGGCCACGGCCCGCCGCGCAGCGCGTCCGCCGCCTCGCGCAGCGCGCGGTGCGAAGCGAAGAGCAGGAACGCGCGCCCGCCCGAGGCCTCGAGCACCGGCCGCACGGCCGCCGTGATGGCACCGGTGTAGTCGCGCGACGAGGGGTCCGGCAGGTCCGGCGGCAGGTAGCACAGCGCCTGGCTGGCCCAGTCGAACGGACTGGGGACGATCAGCGTGCGCGGATCGTCCAGCCCGAGTCGCGCCGCAACGTGGTCGAAGCGGCCCTCGACCGCGAGCGTGGCCGAGGTGAACACCCAGGCCGCGCGCGAGCGCTCGCGGTGGTCGCGCAGCGGTCCGGAGACATCGAGCGGGGTGCGCTGGAACCGGAAGCCGCGCGGCGACAGCTCGTACCAGCGCACGTCGTCGTCGCTCTCCGGCATCGCCGGGGCCGGGGCCAGGGCCGGGACCGGATCCGGGTCGACGCGGCCGGCATCGTCCGGAGCCTCGTCGGGACCGGCCGCGGCAGCGGCATCGCCGGCACCGCGCCAGCGCCGCAGCCGCCCGCGATGGTCGCGCGCGCGCAGCAGGCAGGCATCGAGCCCCGGCGCAGCTTCCGCGAGCGGCGCCAGCGCGCCGGCCAGTGCGGCCAGCGCGTCGTCCAGGCGCCCCAGGGCGTCGGCCACTTCCGGCACCGCCAGCAGCTGCGAGCGCGTCCCGCGCGCGGGCAGCCCGTCCATCGACGCGCGGAGCAGGCGCGTGGCCTGCTCCAGCGCACGCGCCGGCTCCTGCAGGGCCGCCAGCGCACCGTCGACGTCCCGGCATTCCGCGATCGCGTCGCGGGCCAGCTCGACCAGCGGGCGCGCCGACAGTCCCTCGCCGAAGAACTGCGCGGCCAGCTCGGGCAGCTGGTGCGCTTCGTCGATGACGAAGGCCTCGGCCCCGGGCAGGATCTCGCCGAACCCCTCCTGCTTGAGCGCCAGGTCGGCCAGCAGCAGGTGGTGGTTGACCACGACGACGTCCGCGGCCTGGGCGCGCTGCCGTGCCTGGACCACGAAGCATTCGCCCCAGAACGGGCATTCGCTGCCGAGGCAGTTGTCGGCGGTCGAGGTCACCAGCGGCAGCAGCGGGGAATCCTCGGGCAGCGACTCGAGCTCGGCCAGGTCGCCCATGCGCGTGCGCCCGGCCCAGGCCACGATGCGCTGGAACTGCGAGGCCTGGGCGGGCGTCTGGAAGCGGTTCTCGCCGCGCGCGCGCTCGAGCCGGTGGCGGCAGAGGTAGTTGGCGCGCCCCTTCAGCAGCGCGCTCCGCAGCCCGGTGCCGAGCGCGTCCCGGACCCGCGGCAGGTCGCGGTGGTAGAGCTGGTCCTGCAGCGCCCGGGTGCCCGTGGACACGATGGTCCTGCGTCCCGAAAGCAGGGCCGGGACCAGGTAGGCGAAGGTCTTCCCGGTGCCTGTCCCGGCCTCGGCCAGGAGGGCGGCGCGGTCCTCGAAGGCGTCGGCCACGGCCGCCGCGAACTCCTGCTGCGACGGCCTGGGCCGGAAGCCGGGCACCATGCGCGCGAGCGGGCCCCCGGCGCCCAGGGCATCGCGGACCTCGCGCGCGAACGGGGACGCAGGGGCGGCCGGATCCGGCGGCGGCCCGGCCTCGGCGGACTGGATGGACGTCATCGACACATGATCGCCGCAAACCGGCGGCGGCGGCTTCGTCCGCCGGCGCGCGCGGGCGTCGGACCGTGCCGCGGGAGGGTGGCGGACCTCACCAGCGCGGGGGCGGCGCCACCCTGCAGGCCGCCATGGACACGCGCGCGGCCTCCGCCGCGTCGCCGTCGCCACGCACCAGGGCGACCTGTTCGCGGGTGGCCCAGTGGCGCCGGCACAGCGGGCCCACGCCCGGACCCAGGGACTGCGCGCGCGCAGCCAGTCCGTCGGCGCGCTCGAAATCGGACAGCAGCAGAGCCACCTCCGCCCGCTCCTGCAGCAGCGCCGGATCGTCGGGGACCAGCTCGATCGCGTGGTCCAGGGCCGCCGCGGCGTCCAGGAGATGGCCCTGCCCGCGCAGGCGGTCGGCGCGCTGGCGGAGGTCCTCCACCTCGGGACTCCGAAGCGGCTGCACGTTCAGCTCGCCGGCGCCGTCCCCGGCCGCGGCGTCGATGTAGGCGACCATCTGCGCGGGCGTGTCCGGCGTCAGCGGCGGCGAGGGCGGCGGCGCCGGCTGGGAGGCGCAGGCGGCAAGCGCGAGCACGGCGGCGGCGAGGCACGCGCGCGACGCGCGGCGGAAGGAGGCGTTGTGGTCGTGGGTCATCGGGTGGGTGGCTGCGTGGACGGGTCGGCCGGCGGGGTCGCGGGCTCGGGCTCGGGCGCGGGCGCGGGTTCGCGGCTGCGGCCGAAGCCGAACCATTCGCGCCATCCGCCGCCGGCGGATTCTTCCGGGAGCGGCTCGCGGTAGCACGGCTGCCAGGCGGGGGAGAACCCGCTGTTGAAGGCGAAGCGCCGCGCACCCTCGCAATCGGCGTCGGTGGCATGGTCGCCCACCACCCAGCTCCATTCCAGGCCGCGGCCGGGAACCCGCAGGGGCGCGGTGGGCAGGCGCTTGAACAGGGCCGACCACACGCGCATGGCGCCGGTCGCGCCGTACAGCCCGGTCTGTTCGTTCTGGTCGTTGCCGACCCAGACCACGGCCAGGTGGTCGCCGGTCCAGCCGGCGTACCAGCTGTCGCGGCCGTCGTTGCTGGTCCCGGTCTTGCCTGCGGAGGAGAGGCGGCCCAGGCCGTCGTTGACGAGCTGGCGCCCGGTCCCGGAGCTCACCGCGTGCTGCAGGGCCACGGTCACCAGGCGCGCCGCCGTGCGGTCGCGTTCGTCGGGCTGCGCGGGCGCCTTGTCGTAGCGGTTGAGCAGGCGGCCGTCCGCTGCCAGCACGCCGCGCACGGTGTACAGCGGCTGGATCTCGCCGTCGGAGGCGAGGAACTGGTACAGCTGCGCCATCGCGTACGGACTCTGGTCCATGGCGCCGAGGATCAGGGCCGGGTTGGCCACGGCCTCGATCCCCGCCAGCTGGCGCACCAGGTAGGCCAGCCTCTCCGGGCGCACGGCCATGCCGACGCGCACCGTCGCCTGGTTGTACGAACGCGCCAGCGCATCGATCAGGCGGACGGTTCCATGGCTCCTGCCGTCGGAATTGCCCGGGGTCCAGCGCTTGCCGTTCTGCAGCGTCACCGCCACCGGGGAATCGTCCACCCAGCTCGCCAGCGACCAGCGGTCGGGCAGCGCCAGCGCCAGCAGGTAGACGAAGGGCTTCAGCAGCGATCCGACCGGCCGCTGCGCCTCGACCGCCCGGTTGAACCCGGGCACGGCGACGTCGCGGCTGCCGACCACCGCCACGACCTCGCCGGTGTGCACGTCGGTGACCACCACGCCGGCCTGCAGCGCAGGCCGCCTGTCGCTGGCCAGGGCGTCGAGGGTCGAGGTGACCGCGACCTCGGCGTAGGCCTGGGCCGAGGGCATCATGCTGGTCATCACCGACAGGCCCGCGCCCTGCAGTTCTTCGGCCGAGTAGTCGCTGCCGAGGTGGCGCCGCACCAGGTCGACGTACGCCGGGAAGCGGTTGGCGGCGATGCTGCCGGGCGCGGTGGTCACGCCCAGCGGCGCGGCGAGCGCGCGGTCGTGCTCGGCCTGGTCGATCAGGCCGGTCTCGAGCATCTCGCCGAGGACGAAGTCGCGGCGCGCCCTGGCGCGCTCGGGATGGCGCCGGGGATCGTAGTAGGACGGGCCGCGGATCATGCCGACCATCAGCGCGACGTGCTCGGTGGCCAGGTCGTCGAGGCGGCGGCCGAACCAGTATTCGGCGCCCGCCGCGACGCCGCGGATCGCCTGGTTGCCGCGCTGCCCCAGGTAGACCTGGTTGAGGTAGGCCTCGAGGATGACGCCCTTGTCGTAGCGCGCCTCGATGATCAGCGCGTACAGGATCTCGTTGAACTTGCGGCTCCAGGTCTGCTCGCGGCCGATGCCGAGCAGGCCGCTGCGCGCCAGCTGCTGGGTCAGCGTGCTGGCGCCCTGCCGGGCCTCGCCGGCCTTGAGGTTGACCCAGGCCGCGCGCGCCATGCCACGCAGGTCGATGCCGTGGTGGTGCGCGAAGTCGCGGTCCTCGACCGCCTGCAGGGCGTCGGTGAGCTGCTGCGGGACCTCGGCCACGCGCACCAGCCGGCGCTCTTCCTGCTGCCGGCCGTAGAGGGTGGCGATGCGCGCCGGATCGAGGCGCACCTGCGCGGCATCGCGACCGGCCACCAGGTCGCGCAGCTTCGCGACCTCGCCGCCGGCGAGGCGGACCTCTACGCGGCTGGGCGGCACCGGGCCGCCGACGTCGGGGAAGCCGCGGCTGGCGATCGTCCAGCGGCCCTCGGCGCTGGCATAGGTGCCCGGGCGCCGGCCGTCGCCCTCGCGGTAGCCGGCCGCGTCGAGCTCGAGTTTCAGCGTGCGCGCATCCATCGCCATGCCCGGTGACAGCGCCAGCGGGCGCGCATAGACGCGCGTGGGTTCCTGCCACTGCAGCTGGCCGAAGCGCTCCCCGACCTGGTGGTTGAGGTACAGCATGTAGGGCACGAGGAAGCCCAGCCCGAGGCCGGCCGCGGCCAACAGCCATGTCAGCAGTGTGCGGCGCCAGCCGGGGCGCGGAGCGCCATCGTCGTGATCGTCTTCGTCGTACTCGATGCGTGCCATGTGGACGGGGCGGCCGTGCGTGGACGGGGCCGCTGGTCCGCGGCGCCGGCGCTGGTGAGAGAATGGGCAATCGTGCCGAGTCTAGCCCAGGCCCATCCGCCCGCCCCGATCGCGCGCGCTTTCCCTTCAGCCGGAGTTGTCGCTGGATGCCCGACCCGCTTGCCGACGCCCGCTTCCTGGCCACCCGCGCCGCCGGCCTGGTCCAGCGCGGGCTGCTGAGCCTTCGCACGCGCGGGCTGCGCGCCAGCTGGGCGAGGCTGCGGGCGCAGCTGGCGCCGCCGCCGCGCGCGCTGCGCGACGGCCTGTACCTGCCGCCGGCCAGCCCGTTCGCTCCGTTCGCGCTGCCGACCAGCGGGCAGCCGCTGGCCAGCATCGTGATCCCGGTCTACGGCCAGTTCGACCACACCCTGGCCTGCCTGCGTGCCCTGGCGGCGCACCCGCCGCGGGCGCCGTTCGAGGTGATCGTGGTCGACGACGGATCGACCGACCGCACCCCGGAGCTGCTGCCGCGGGTCGAAGGCCTCCGCTACCACCGCCGCCCCGCCAACGGCGGCTTCATCGCAGCCTGCAACGACGGCGCCGGCCTGGCGCGCGGCGACTGCCTGGTCCTGCTCAACAACGACACCGTGCCCCAGCCCGGATGGCTGGACGCCCTGCTGCGGACCTTCGAGGAGCATCCGGGCACGGGCCTGGTCGGAGCGCAGCTCCTGTACCCGGACGGTCGCCTGCAGGAGGCCGGCGGCGTGGTCTTCGCCGACGGCAGCGCCTGGAACTACGGCCGCTTCGGCGATCCGGACGACCCCCGCCACGCCTACGTGCGCGAGGCCGACTACGTCAGCGGCGCGGCCATCGCGATCCCGCGCGCGCTGTTCCTCGGGCTGGGCGGATTCGATGCCCGCTACGCCCCGGCCTACTACGAGGACACCGACCTCGCCTTCGCGGTGCGCGACGCCGGCCTGCGCGTGCTCTACCAGCCGGCCGCGCGCGTGGTGCACGACGAGGGCGCCACCTCGGGCACCGACACCTCGGGCGGCGCCAAGGCCGCGCAGCTGCGCAACCAGGCCGTGTTCCTCGCGCACCGCGGCGATGCCATCGCCGGCCACGGCGAACGCCGGGAGCCGACGCCGGCGATGCTCCACCGCGGCCGGCGCCAGGTGCTGGTGATCGACGCACTGACGCCGCAGCCCGACCGCGACTCGGGCTCGCTGCGACTGGTCAACCTGATGCGGCTGCTGCGGGAGGAAGGCGCGCACGTGGTGTTCCTGCCCGCCAACCGCCGCCACGACGGCCGCTATACCCGGGACCTGCGGCAGATGGGCGTCGAAGCCTGGTGCGCGCCGCACGCCGCGCGCGCTCCCGCCTGGCTGGCCGAGCACGGCGCGCGCTTCGATGCGGTGATGGTGTGCCGCCACTACGTCGCCAGCGAGTTCCTGCCGCTGCTGCGTCGGCACGCGCCGCAGGCCCGGGTGGTGTTCGACAGCATCGACCTGCACTACCTGCGCGAGGCGCGCACCGCCGGGGTCACCGGCGACGCGGCGCTCGCCAGGGCCGCGGCGCGCACCCGGCGCCGCGAGCTGGCGGTGATCGCCGCGGCCGACACCACGCTCGTGGTCAGCGAGGTCGAGCGCGGGGTGCTGGCGAAGGACGCACCGGACGCCCGCGTCGAAGTGCTGTCCAACCTGCACCGCGTCGCCGGGCCCGGGCTGCCCTTCGACCAGCGCAGCGGCCTGGTGTTCGTCGGTGGCTTCCGGCACCCGCCCAACGGCGACGGGGTGCAGTGGTTCGTCGACGAGATCCTGCCGCTGGTGCGCGAGCGGCTGCCGGGGGTGCGCTTCCACTGCATCGGCGGCGACGTCCCGCCGGAGGTTGCCCGCCTCGGCGAGGCACCCGGCGTGACCGTGCACGGCCACGTGCCCGACATCACGCCCTACATGGAGGGCTGCCGGCTGGCGGTGGCGCCGCTGCGCTTCGGCGCCGGGGTGAAGGGCAAGGTCAACCTCAGCATGGCCCATGGGCAGCCGGTGGTCGCGACCGGCTGCGCCGCCGAAGGCATGCACCTGGTCGATGGCCGGGATGCGCTGCTCGCCGACGACGCGGCGGCATTCGCGGACGCGGTGGTGCGCGGCTACGTGGACCGCGGCCTGTGGGAGCGCCTGTCGGCCGCCGGGCTCGAAAACGTCGCGCGCCATTTTTCCGCGGACGCCGCGCGCGAAACCGTGCGCCGCGTCTTCATGGCCTGATCCGCCTCAGTCGAAGCGCAGCGCGGCCGCCGCCGCGCGCACGCGCTGCTCGAAGGCCGCCAGCCCGGGCACTCCGGGGTCGGCAACGCGGGCACCCGCTAGCGCGCCGCGCGCGCCGCCCACGTCCCCGGCGCCGAGGCGTTCGTCGCCCACGGCGAGCCAGCGCTCGGCGAGCTGGCGCCGCGCCGCCGCCACCTCGCCCGCGTCGTCGCCGAGCGCGGCGCGGGCATCGAGGCAGGCCGCGGCGCGGGCAAGGCGGTTCCCGGTCAGCGCCGAGGCATGGCATTCGCGCGCCGCGGGCAGCAGCCGCGCCGCGGCCGCGGCCGCGTCCCGGGCCGACGGGTCGAGCGCGAGCGCGGCCGCGACCTTCAGCGCGGCGCTGTCCGCGGACGACCCGAAGGGATCGCCGGCGGCTTCGACGCTGCGCGCTTCGGCCAGCAGGGCGGCCACCCGCGCCGCCCGCTGCTCCGGGTCCAGCGCCGCGGCCTGCAGGCCTGCTCCGCGATCCTCGGCCGCGTCGGCGACGGATCCGTCCCGGGCCAGCAGGCGCGCGAGGTCGTCGCCACCCAGGCGCGACTCCTCCATCAGCCGCGCCAGCGTGTCCGGCAGGTCGACGTGCCCGGCGTCATAGGCGCGCACGGTCGCCACCAGGCGGACCGCGTCCTCGAGGTCGCCCGCGCGCAGCGCCTCGCTGGCCTGCGCGAGCAGCTCCGCGAGCGCGTCCTCGCGCCCGCGCAGCGCACCGGCGTGCCCCGGCTCCAGCGCCAGGACCCGCGCGTACAGGGGCAGCGCCGCGTCGTCAGCGCCGTCCAGCCGGCCCGCCGCGTGCGCGCGTCCGGCGCGGTCGTACAGGTCGTCGATGCCGGCCAGGCCGGCCTCGCGCTGGCGCAGGGCCTCGGCCAGCGCATCGGCCTCGGCGCGTGGGACCGACAGCGTGCGCGCGAGATCCAGCAGCCGATGGGCCTCGTCGAAGCGGTCCTGCGCCAGGGCGCCCCGCGCCTGGTCGAGCGCGGCCAGTGCGACGCGGGCCAGGCCCTGCCGCGCCTCCGGGCGGTCCGGATCCATCGCGATCGCGGCCTCGAACAGCTCGCGCGCACCGCGGCCGTCGGGAGCGGTCAGCACGCCGCGTGCAAGCGCGTCCTCCGCATCCTGTCGCAGCGCCTGCGCGCGCGTCTGCGGCCACAGCCACGCGCCGATCGGCTCGCGCAGCACCGCGAGCAGCACGACCGCCAGCATCGAACCGATCAGCCACCAGCGCCAGTGCCGCGCGACGCCCAGGCGCGCCGACAGGGCCGCAAGCCAGCGCGCGATGGCGGCGGGTCCGGGCGGCTCGGGCAATCGGTCGACGTGCCTGCGGGCGTTCACGCCGGCAGCATAAGCCGGCGCGGATGAACGTGGCGGCTCATGCGCGGCGCGCGCGCTCCACCCCGGGCAGCGACTCGAGCCGGCCCAGCAGCCGCGACAGCTGGCCGAAGTCGGCCACCCGCAGCGACAGCCGCAGCTGCACGCGCCCGGCCCCGCCGGAAGCACCGCCGTCGATCGAGAGCACGTGCGCGTCCTCCTGCGCGATCAGGTTGGTGACGTCCTTCAGCAGGTGCTTGCGATCGACCGCGTCGAGGATGACGGCCGCTTCGTGGCCGCCCCCGCCCGCGCCCCACTCCACCGGCAGCACGCGCTGCGGCTCGCGCGCGGCCAGCCGCGAGAAGGCCGCGCAGTCGGCGCGGTGGACGCTCACGCCGCGGGCGCGCGTCAGGTAGCCGGCGATCTCCTCGCCCGGGAGCGGATGGCAGCAGCGCGCGATCTGCACCAGCAGGTTGTCCACGCCCACCACGGTGAAGTCGTGGCCGCCCGCGCGGCGCACGCGCCTGGGGGCGCGGACCGCGATCAGGCCGTCGTCGGGCGCGGCCTCGGCTTCGCGCTGGGCGCGCTCGTGCTCGGCCAGCGCGCGCGCCACCTGGTGCGGGCCCACGTCGCCGAGCGCGACGTGCACGTGCAGCTCGTCGACGCCGTCGACGTTGAAGCGGCGCAGCACCGGCGCGAGGTCGGCCTGTGCCAGCCCGACCCGCTTGAGCTCGCGCTCCAGCAGTTCGCGGCCGTCCTGCAGGTTGCGCGCGCGGTCGAGCCGGTGGAACCACGCGCGCACCTTCTCGCGCGAGCGCGCGCTGGCCAGGTAGCCGTTGGTCGCCAGCAGCCAGTCGCGCCGCGGCTCGGCGACCTTCCCGGTGAGGATCTCGACGCGGTCGCCGCTGCGCAGGACGTGGTCCAGCGGCACGATGCGGCCGTCGACCTTGGCGCCGCGGCAGCGGTGCCCGACCTCGGTGTGCACGCGGTAGGCGAAGTCCAGCGGCGTCGCGCCGCGGGGCAGGTCGATGACCTCGCCGCGGGGCGTCAGCGCGTAGATGCGGTCCTCGACCAGCTCGGTGTCGAAGGCGCCCGCCAGCGCGCCGTCGCCGGTCTCCGCGGTGGCGTCGAGCAGGTTGCGCATCCACTCGATCTTGCGGTTCACCGCCGCCTCGCCCGCGGCCGAGCGCTGCGATCCGCCGGTCTCCTTGTAGCGCCAGTGCGCGGCGACGCCGCGCTCGGCCTGCTCGTGCATCTCGCGCGTGCGGATCTGCACTTCCAGGGTCTTGCCGCCGGGGCCGACCACGGCGGTATGCAGCGAGCGGTAGTCGTTGTTCTTGGGCCGCGCGATGTAGTCGTCGAACTCCCCGGGGACGGGCGTCCACAGCGCATGCACCACGCCCAGCGCCGCGTAGCAGGCCTGCACGTCGTCCACCAGCACGCGCACCGCGCGCAGGTCGTAGAGCTCGCCGATCGGCACGTCCTTCTTCTGCATCTTCTTCCAGATGCTGTAGATGTGCTTGGGGCGCCCGGCGATGTCCGCGCCCTCGATGCCGGCACCGGCAAGCGCGTCGGCCAGGACGCGGGTGACCTCCGCGATATACCGCTCGCGGCCGGCCCGCTTGTCGTCCAGCAGCTTGGCGATGCGGCGGTAGGTCGCGGGCTCGAGGTGGCGGAAGGCGAGGTCCTCGAGCTCCCACTTGAGCTGCCAGATGCCGAGGCGGTTGGCCAGCGGTGCGTGGATGTCGCGGGTGAGGCGCGCCAGCGCGAGGCGCTCGTCGGACGGGAGCGCGTCCGCGGCACGCATCCGCGCGAGCTGGCGGGCCAGCAGGATCGAGACCACGCGCAGGTCGCGGACGATGGCCAGCAGCAGCCGGCGCAGGCCCTCGTGGCCGCGGCCGGGCGCCTGCTCGGCGTGCAGCGCCCAGACCTGGTTGGCGGCGGCCTGCCCTTCCAGCAGGGCCGGCAGCGCGGAGCCGGGCGTGGAACGGGCGGCCGCGTCCCGGCGCGCCCAGTCCGGGACCACGTGCAGGATGGCGGCCACCATCACCTCGCCGTCGGCATCGAGCAGGGCCAGCGCCTCGAGCGTGTCCTCCAGCACCCCGCGGGGGTCGACGCAGGCCGCCGGCCCGTCCTTCGCGGCGGCGCGGAGCAGGTCCGCCGCCCGTCGCGGCAGCGCGGCCAGCGCGGGCAGCGCCAGCAGCGATTCGATGTCCACGGTGTCGGCCACTCGGGTCCCAGTCCACGCATCGGGACCGACTACACTAGCCGGACCTCGCCATCGGGAACAGACGCCATGCCGGTACGCAGCATCCTCCTTGCCGCCCTGCTTTTCGCCGCCGTCCCCGTTGCCGCCCAGCAGCCGATCGAAGCGCAGATGAGCGCCGACGAGTTCCGGGCGGCCGGCCTGCACAAGCTCAGCGCCGACGAACTGGCCAGCCTCAACGCCTGGCTCGGAAGGACCATCGACGCCGAGACGGGCAAGGCCGCGGAGAGCGCGCGCAGGCAGGTCGAGGACGAGAACCGCGGGTTCTTCAGCTTCGGCTCGAGCGAGCCGGTGGTCGGGCGGATCGTGGGCGAGTTCCGCGGCTTCGCGCGCGGCCGCGAGTACACCCTCGACAACGGCCAGGTCTGGCGCCAGGTCGACGCCGCCAGCCTGGTCGGCGCGCGGCGCGACGGCCCGGAGGTGAAGATCTCGCCGAGCCTGGTCGGCAACGCCTGGTACATGGCGATCGAGGGCTACAACACGCGGGCGAAGGTCGAGCGCATCAAGTAGGCCCGGCGCCGGCTCGGCCGCCTCGGTCCCCGGCGAACTCCCGGAGCCGCCGGGCCAGCTTCTTCGGCGTCGCGCCGCCCCGTGCAGCGAGCTCCTGCGCGAACACGGACACGCGCGCTTCCTCGAGTTCCCAGCGCAGCGCCTGCCAGGCCGCGGGATCGCGGCGCCGCTGCTCGACCGCCGCGTCCAGGGCCTGCTGCAGGGGCCGGATGTCGAGCATCCGCTGCTGGTCGCGCCGGGGATCGCGCAGCGCGCGCTCGGCCCGGATCGCCAGCGCCTTCAGGAAGCGCGGGTACCCGTCCAGCGCCGCGGCCGGGACCTCGCGCAGGAACCCGGGGTGCGCGAGCGCGTCGAGGTGGGCGCGCATGTCGTCCAGGTTGGCGCGCGCCCAGCCCACCAGCGGCTCCTCCAGCCTCGCGCGCACGTCGGCGACCAGGCCCAGGATGACCTCGGCCTGCTGCAGGCGGCGCATGGCCTCGGGGAACAGCCCCCTGGCGACCGCCTCGCTGCGCGCGGCGAAGGCGCCGGCATCGCGGATGTCGCCCAGGCCGTCGGCGACCAGGGCGGCGAAGGCGCCGTCCACGAGGTCCTCGCGCAGGATGTCGCCGTGGCGGCCGTCGCCGCGGTCGCGCGGCGCGGCGGATTCGATGGCCGCGTACAGCAGCGCCGTCTTCGGCTGCACCGGCAGTTGCCGGCGCGCTTGGCGCATCCGCTCGGCGAGCGCCAGCGCAAGCAGGCGGCGGACGCCGCCGGGATGGCGGCGCACGGCTTCGGCGCGGTCGGCGTGGACCTCGAGCGACGCGCTGTCGCCGTCGTCCTGCAGCGCCGGGTACGCGGGCACGCCGCCGGCGCCGGGGACCGACACCGGGATCGGGGACGCGGGGAACGCGAGCAGCGCCTCGCGCGCCAGCCCCGCGGACGCATGCGCGGCGAAGGCATCGGCCGCGCGCGCGCCGAAGCGGTCCCGGAGCGAATCCAGGTCGCGCGACTCGGCCAGCACGCGCCGGCCGTCGGCGTCGAGCAGTCGCAGGTTGGCGCGCAGGTGCGGTTCCAGAGCGGCCTCGTCGAAGTCCGTGGCCGCCACGTCGACGCCGGTCAGGCGCTTCAGGAAGCGCGCCAGCGCGCCGGTGATGCTGTCGGTGGCGGCGTCCGCGCCGCCGTGCGCCTCGGCGAAGGCGCGCGCGAAATCGGGCGCGGGAACGAAGTTGCGGCGCAGCGCCTTGGGGAGCCCGCGCAGCAGGGCCGTGGCCTTCTCCTGCACGAAGCCCGGCGCCAGCCAGCCCAGGCGCGGCGCGTCGAGGGCATTGAGCAGGTGCAGCGGCACGACGACCGTCATTCCATCGTCGACCGCGCCGGGCTCGAATCGGTAGTGCACGGCAAGGCGCGCGTCGCCCAGCGGGATGTACGCCGGGAAGCGCTCGGCGTCGCTGCCGTCGGCGACCAGGAGGTCCTCCCGCGTCCACTGCAGCGCGCGCCGCTGTTCTTTCCCGAGCCTCGCATGCCAGGCGTCCAGCGCCTGCGCGCTGATGACGTCCGGGGGAATGCGGTCGCGGTACCAGCGCAGCATCCAGTCCTCGTCCACGACCAGGCCGGTGCGGCGCTGCTTCGCCTCCTCCTCCTCCGCCGACGCCAGCGCGCGGCGGTTGCGGGCCACGAAGTCGGCGCGCAGGTTGATCTCGCCGGCGACCAGGCCGTCGCGCAGGAACAGCTCGCGGGCCTCCTCCGGATAGCGCGCGCCGTAGTGGAACGGTCGGGCCGCCGCCAGCACCAGGCCGAACAGCGAGACCTGCTCGCTGCCGACCACCCGGCCCTGCTTCCGCGACCAGCGCGGATCGAAGTGGCGCCGGGACAGCAGGTGCGGCAGCCCGGCCTCGACCCACTCCGGTTCGATCGCGGCATTGGTCATCGCCCAGACCTTCTCGGTGTCGAGCAGGGTGGCCGTGAGCAGCCACGGCGGCGGCCGCGAGGCCAGGGTCGATCCCGGGAACAGCTGGAAGCGCCGCCCGCGCGGGCCCTCGTAGGTGACCTGCCGGCGCCGGTCGCGCTCGGGCAGCGCATGGCCCACCTGGGTCGGAAGCCCGGCCAGGAGCGCGACGTGCAGCCGCCGGTAGAGATCGCGCGCGGCGGCCTCGTTGCCGGCCGCTTCGCCGAAGAGGAGGTCGCCCGCGCGATCCTCCTCGCTCCAGCCCAGCTCTTCGCACTGCAGCTTGAGCTGGCGGTGCAGCTCGCGCTATTCGCGCATGCGCAGTAGGCCGAGGAAGTTGCGTTCACGCCAGCGCCGGAGCTGGGACTGGGTCGATTCGGCATGTATCTGG
>LSQX01168012.1_pt1 | contig 23228 bp, 17 predicted proteins | sample 654561 | NCBI WGS metagenome assembly LSQX01 (sample SAMN04489861, study PRJNA283612) | anaerobic digester metagenome | isolation source: 4 biogas reactors fed with cattle manure at either 37C or 55C with and... | place: Denmark: Kongens Lyngby | collected 2014
TCTTCTTCATTGCCGATGAGGATATCGGTTACGGATGCAATTTCCGAGAAGATTTGGCCCAATTCCTCTTCCCGCCCCTCCCAGAAGGTGGCACGGTGATTTAGGTCAAAGGAAATTAAGGTTCCGTATTTTTTCGCCGCCTTGGCAAGCTCCAAGCAGAACTTGCCCGTCTCGGGTGAAAGGGCTGCAATAAGGCCGGACAGGTGGAGGATGCCCACACCCTCTTGGTCGAAAATGCGCTCTAAATCAAAATCTTCTAAATTCAGGGTGCGGCCGACTTCGCCCGCTCGGTCGTTATGGACCCTGGGTCCTCTCAAACCGCTACCGCTGTCGGCTATGTTAAATTGGTGGCGGTAACCCCAGGGGCCGCCTTGGTCAACTTCTTTGCCTTCAAAAACCATGCCGCGGGCTTTTAGATCTCTTTTTATAAATTGCGCTATGGGGCTGCCTTTGACAAAGGTAGTCAAAACTTTAACCGGTAGCCCCAAGTAAGATGAAATGCTGGCAACATTGGTTTCGGCGCTGGTGGCGTGCATGAAAAAATCCGACCCGGATTCAACGGGCTGACCCTTGGGCGGTGTCAGGCGGACACCCATACTGGTGGGGACCAACATGGCCCACTTATAGTCTTTTTTAAGCTTCATCATCTAAATCACCCTTCTTTAGTCTAAACATCATATTGTGTTGCCGCTGTTTCGCCGCCCCTGCCCGTCCAGTTTGTGTGGAAAAATTCACCGCGGGGGGCGTCAAGGCGTTCATAGGTATGGGCACCGAAATAGTCACGCTGGGCCTGCAAAAGATTGGCGGGCAAACGCTCACAGCGGTAGCCGTCATAATAAGCAAGGGCCGTGGTAAGGGCCGGGGCCGGGATACCGTTTGCTATGGCCGCGGCAGTCACCCTGCGCCAGCCGTCACCGGCTCGGTCCATAACAGCTTTGAAGTAAGGGTCCAGCAAAAGGTTTTTAATAGCCGGGTTTTTGTCAAAGGCTTCTTTAATCTTATCCAAGAAAACGCTGCGGATGATACAGCCGCCCCGCCACATGAGGGCTATGCCGCCGTAATTTAAGTTCCATCCGTGGCTCTTGGCAGCTTCGGCCATCAGGGCATAACCCTGGGCATAAGAAATTATTTTTGATGCATAAAGGGCAACTTTAAGGTCTTCCAAAAAAGCCTCACGGTCACCTTCAAAGGCCGGTGTCGGCCCGCCTAAAATTTTAGAAGCTTCCACCCTTTCTTCCTTGATGGCGCTCAAGCAGCGGGCAAAAACGGCCTCGCCGATAAGGGTCAGGGCCACGCCTTCATCCAAGGCGGAAATGGCAGTCCACTTACCCGTCCCCTTCTGGCCCGCAGTGTCTAATATTTTGTCAACCAGAGCTTTACCGTCTTCATCTTTAAAGGCCAAAATATCTCGTGTGATTTCAATTAAATAACTGTCTAACTCTTCTTCATTCCAGCGGGCAAATACCTCATGCATTTCGTCGGCCGTCATGCCCAAGAGGTCGCGCATGAGTTGGTAGGCTTCGCAAATGAGCTGCATGTCGCCGTATTCTATGCCGTTGTGGACCATTTTGACAAAGTGACCCGCACCGTCTTCACCCACCCAGTCACAACAAGGCAGGTCATTTTCAACCTTGGCGCTGATAGCTTGAAAGATGGGTTTAATGTGCTGCCAGGCCGCCTCGGACCCGCCCGGCATCAAACTGGGGCCCGTAAGAGCGCCCTCTTCGCCGCCTGAAACGCCCGTGCCCACATAAAGCAGGCCCTTACTTTCAACATAGGCCGTGCGGCGGATTGTATCGGGGAAGTGGGAGTTACCGCCGTCAATTATGATATCGCCCCGTTCAAGCAGGGGGATGAGCTCATCAATAGTGGAATCCACCGCTTGACCGGCCTTGATCATCATCATGACCTTGCGGGGTTTTTCTAAACTATCCACCAAGTCTTTTAGGGAATAGCAGCCCACAATATTTTTACCCTTGGCCCTACCGGCAACAAAATCTTCCACTTTTTTAGCCGTCCTATTATAGACCGAAACGCTAAAGCCCTTGCTTTCCATATTCATTACAAGGTTTTCACCCATTACTGCCAGGCCTATTAAGCCTATATGAGATTTTTTCATATTAACAGATCCTTTCGGAATTTAATTTATGCCCAACCGCTCTTTCATGGCGGCCAAAACGCTGTAGGGAATTTTAAGGTCGCCCAAACCCTTGCCGATGCCGATGTGGGGTTTCATTTGGGCGTGAAAGTCCGTCCCGCCGCAAATCATCAAACCCAGCTTGTTTGCCAGGGCCATGTACTTGGCCTGCATTGGGGGTGTGTAGTCTGTGTAATAGCCCTCTATACCGTCAAGACCGTAGTCGCGAAGTTCCGTCAAAAAAGCTTCCAGCTCGTCATCTTCCATCCTGGTAAGATGTAGGTGGGCTATAAAGGCCAAACCGCCTGCATTTTTTATAAGATCAACAGCTTGAAAGCGGTCAATATTTTGCCTGCCCGAATAGGCCGGGCGTCCGTTATCAAAATAAAGCTCAAAGCCTTCTTTAACGCTGGAAGTGTAGCCCTTGTTGACCATCAGTTTGGCAAAGTGGGCCCGCCCCACAACACCGGCGGGTGCCAGGGCCTTGGCTTCTTCAACACTCACATCAAAGCCCAAGTCATTTAACTTTTGGCAGGTTCTGACCGTTCTGTTTTCCCGCTCTATAAGAATATCTTTCAAGGCTGCGGACAAATCGGCATTGTTAATATCAATATAGTAACCCAAAACATGGGTTTCGGTGGCGGATTTTGCGGAAAGTTCAATGCCGGGCACAACTTCAATCCCCAAACGGCGGCCTTCATCCATGGCTTGCCGCACACCCGCAACCGTGTCATGGTCGGTCAGGGCCATGGCGGCCAGACCCGCTTCTTTGGCATGGCGGACTACTTCGGTGGGGGTCATGGAACCGTCCGACATGGTGGAATGGGTATGTAAATCTATAAGTTTTTCCATATCAGCCTTCCATCATTTGGCAGGTCCAAAGCCCCAGGGCGGGGTTGGAGATGTAAAAGATTTCTTCACCGTTTTTTAAGGTATTGAAGCCGTCTTTGAGCTCTTTGGGGTTGTAAAGCTCAATAGCTTTACAGTAAGGCAGGTAGTTGAAATTGACGCCTTCCACCTCTTCCTTGCCCAGTTTTTCGGTACAGTAGGTAATATTGAAGAGACCGTCGGAAGAGCCGTGGATTAAGTGGGCGGCAACGGAAAGATTTTCTTTTAAATCTTCATTTTCTTCCACCAATTCCAAAACCTTTTCACGGCCCACATAGCCGTACTTGCGAATGAGGCGGTCGTTTTCTTCATCTTCCCCAAACTTTGCCACGCCGGGGGCTAAAACAATGAGCTCGCCCCCTTGGGCCATGGACATACGGGTTCTGTAAATGGCCTTGTTGCCAAGCCAGGTGCTTTTAAACTCCCTCTCGTCCAAGAAGACCACCACTTTTTTAAGGGGCGGCCCCACGCAGGTCAGGTTTTTTTCTTGGCTCAAGGAAACGGCCTGCTCAAAAAGTTCCCTTTGGCGGCCTATATAAAGGCCGTGGATGGAGACATGGTCACCCTTGTTGGTGGTGACGGTTAAAACATACATGATAGGTAAATCTTTTAAAAAATGCTCTTCGGCATAGTCAAAAACAAGGCGGACGGGGGAAAAATCCCTGCCCATTATTTTTTCCATCCCGTAAAAAGCACCCAGCATGTGGGAGCCGTTTATAATGCTGCTGCCCCCACAGCCGACTAAAATGTTTTTTGAATAGTTGGCCATGCCCACAACTTCATGGGGCACAACTTGGCCGACGGAAATAATTAAATCATAGGAAGGGTCTGTGACATGGCGGTTTACTTCCACTTCAATTTTTTCATTGACCAAACCGTCGGAAACCTTGCTTACAAATTCCGCCGGAACTTCGCCGATTTTTACTACATCCGTTTTCCAGTTATGGACGAGAATGTCTTCATAAGGGATACGGGGGCCAAAAAAGGCTAAACATTCTTCCCTTGACATGGGGTCATGGGTACCCAAGGTGGGCAGAACATCGGCCTTGACACCCATTTGGGTGAAGATATCATAATATATTTCGGTAATAAGGCCCGCACCCGAATGCATGCGGGTGTAATCGGGCGGCAGAAGCAAAACCTTGGTTAGCTTTTTGCCTTCCAATGATTTTTTAAGCGCCGCTTCAAGCTCCGCCCTGCTTAAACCTTCCTTGCTTTTATAAACCAATTTTCTACCCCTTTTTGCTTATCTATTCCGCCAGGCCGTGTATGTTGTCAATATTTTGAACAAACAAAATACCCTTGCCGGGTTCTTTCAGGTCCAGGGCTTGTGCTATGGCCTCAACAATGCCGGGTGCGGCTTCCGTTTTGGCGATTATTATCACAAGCTCTTTTTCCGGCTCTATGTCCATCATGAAAATTCTTTCGGTTTCGTGGGCTCCGCTGCCCCTGGCGTTGATTATTGTGCCGCCCTTGGCGCCGGCATGCGCCGCGGCGTCTATGACCTCTTCGGCCCTACCCTTTTCTACAACCACATTTATCAGCTTATGCATAACTTCTTCGCCCCTTTCTTCTTCAAACAAGCGATTATAAACCATGCTGCGTGTGCCGATTACACTGCGAACACTTGTTGTAAAGGCAATGCCATGGTTTGGTTTTTTTAGTTTTAATTCGTCATTGAGTTTTGTCATGGCCTTTTGGGCCACATGCTCGGGGGCAACCATAAGCACAATTTCTTTGGGCGATTGTGCCAAGCCCAAGAGCTCTAAAATATGGTTATGGGCGGTCCCCTTACCCAGATAGACCGTCCCCCCGGTAACTCCGACAGATTTGGCAATGTGCAAGGCCTTGCTGCCCGTGCCGGAATTCACAACTACATGTATCAAGTCGATTCGCCCTTGGTCCGATTGACTATCCATCTTTCTTCTTTTCTCCTTTTTTTGATTTGAACAAATAAACTAACCCTAAAAGTTGTAAGGAAATTATGGGCATCATGGCAACCATGGCTATAATGCCGAAACCGTCGGCCAAAACTTCCGCGGTGGGCGTCATGTCTGCCACACCCTGCGAAAAGGCAAGAATAAAGGTAGCAGTCATGGGCCCCGAGGCAACGCCGCCCGAGTCAAAGGCGACACCCACAAATAGTTTTGGGGCAAAAAACGACAGGATTATTGAAATGATATAACCCGGCAGCAGATAGTGCCAAAGTTGTATACCCGGCACCACCGTGCGCAAAATTGAAAGCCCCATGGCAAGGCCGACACCGATTGATAAGGTAACCTTGACCAGGCTCTTTTTAACATAACCGCTGGTGACTTGCTCGACTTGGTCGGTCAAAACATGGACCGCGGGTTCGGCCAAGATGGTAAAGAGCCCCAGGGCAAAGCCCAGTGCCACCGCATAATATTTGTTGCCAAGGCCTATTAGCTTACTGCCGATTTCGTAAGCCGCTTCCATAAAGCCCGCATTTACCCCGACTAAAAACATAACCATGCCCACAAAGGTAACAACCGTACCTATTATTATTGTGGCGAAGGGCTTGGCTTTTAGCTTAATTGAAGCGAATTGGAAAATTACAAAAAGCAGTAAAATGGGTGCCAGGGCCAGGAAAACATCAAAGGAAATTTTTGGGATATTTTGCAAAAACGGCAGCCAGATGCTTTCGACATGTTCCACTTGTGTGGCAGCCTCTGCTTCTGTCAAGCCGGCATTGCCCGTCAGCACACTCATAACCAAAACGCCCACGATAGCACCCGCGGACGCCATGCCAACCAAACCGAAGCTGTCTTCTTCCGAAGACTTACTGTCTTTTTTAAGTGAAGAAACACCGTAGCCCAGGGCCAAGAAGAAGGGGGTGGAAAGTGCACCCGTGGTAGCGCCGGAGGCATCAAAGGCAATGGCCAAAAATTCTTTGGAAGCGAAAATACCCAAAACAAAAATCATGCCGTAAACAATTGCGAATGTGAGGTGAATAGGCTTGTTATATACAATGCGCAAAAAGCCCACCGTTAAAATAATTGCAACACCTATGGAAACAACGGAAACCATAGTAAGTTTTGACATGAGCCCGCCCGTAATCTCACTGACTTGCTCGGCTAAAATATGTAAGTCGGGTTCAGCCACCGACACAAGGAAGCCCAAAACTAAACCACCCGCAATAATAAAAAACAGATTATTGCGTTTGGCTAAAACCGACCCCATGTGGTTGCCTATGGGGGTGACGCCAATGTTGACCCCCAAGAGGAAAATTGTAAGGCCGATTATTACTAAAAGTGAGCCTATTATGAACCTTATTATGAGTGAAGGCTCAAGCGGCGTAAAGGTCAAACCCATAAAAAGCACTATGGCGGACAGGGGACCGACGGCTATGAGCACTTCTTTGAGTTTTCTGCCCAATACTTGCAATAGCATACATTCCTTTCAAACTTAATTCTTCCTATATATAAACATATATAAACTCGAAATACTTAAAATTCCACTTTATCCGGGTGAAGGCCCGAACCGCCGACATTGGGCATGGCATCAATCAGGGCCATGTCTTGGGCACCGAGTTCAAAGTCAAAAACATCCGCATTTTCTTTGATGCGGGCCGGGGTTACCGATTTGGGCAAGGGCAGGCTACCGTGTTGCAAGCACCAGCGGATACAGACTTGAGCTGTAGACTTGCCGTATTTGGCCGCTATGGACTTCAAGTCTTTATTTTCAAGCAAGCGCCCCGAACCCAGGGGGCTCCAAGCTTGAACAAGGATGTCATTTGCCTTGCAAAATTCTGCCGTTTCTTCCTGCAAAAGCCCGGGGTGAAACTCAATTTGGTTTACCATGGGCATAATTTTCGCACTTTCCATCAGGGGTTTTAGGTGGTGGGGCATAAAATTGCTGACACCTATGGATTTAATGCGGCCTTGCTCGTAGAGTTCTTCAAAGGCCCGCCAGGTGTCGGCGTTTGTTTTTTGCCATTCTTGAGGTTCACCCTTGGCTGCGGGCCAGTGGATAAGGTATAAATCCAGGTATTCAAGGCCCAGTTTTTCCATTGAAACTTCAAAGGCAGCCAGGGTTTTTTCATAACCGCGCTCGGAATTCCAGAGCTTGGTGGTTACAAAAACTTCTTCACGGGGCAGTGAAGATTGGCGCAAGGCCTCCCCCACACCGCTTTCGTTGTTATAGGCGGCGGCGGTGTCTATGTGCCTGTAGCCGACTTCAAGGGCGGCCAGAACACTGTCAACAGCCACTTGACCGTCGGGCGTTTGCCAAGTACCGAAACCCACACGGGGTATTTCAAGCCCATTGTTTAAAGTGTAGGTGCTTTTAAGATTCATCATTAAAACCCCTCTTTGATAATTTTATGCGGATCAAAACAAGACCCCAAATTAAATTTTAGCCGCTAAATTATAACAAAAAAGCGGCTAAAAGTCTATTATGGGGGCCAAGGCATAAGCAAAACCGACCACCTTGCCGTTTTTCGGGCTCGGCAGCGGTTTTGTCCCGACAATTTCGGTCAATTATTCTTTAAATCCCCTTCCAGGGCCAGGGTATCTATCACAGCTTGCAGTTCTTCGCTCACTTCTTCTTCTTGCTGTTTGGCTATAAGGGCGCGGCGTTCATTGAGTTCAATGTACATTTTTTCGCGTTTTTTACCCACAAGGTCATAGAAGATTACGGGAATTGTTTTCACTATGTAGGGCAATACACCTGAAGCTATATACAAAAAATACACCTTTTGGTAGACCAGCTTGTTGCCTTGGGACCAAGGGGCCATGGGGATGGTGGCATCATAGCCGCTCCAACGAAACATAAAAATTGTGAGCAGGGCATTCAAAGGCGCCGTAACCTTGCCTATAAGGTTTGTAAGCAAACCAAAGGTGCCGTCCGGCCGCTCACCTGTCATGTATTCGGTATAGTCGCTTATTTCCCTGCTCATTTCATTTTCCAAAACGGCTGCCGGTGCATTGTCCAGGGCGTTTAGGGCCCAGAAGAAAAAGAAAGAGGCACCGAAAATCCACGGCCTGTCAATAAATTTAATACCCACAATATATTGAATTACCGTGCGCACAACATCAATGGCACGAAAGGTTAAAACGCCCTTTCTTTTATCATTGCCAAACCATTTCATAACCTTGGGCACCAACAGAAGGCTCAAGGATTCCATAATTGTAAAACCCATGTAGGCCAGCATGCTCTTGAAAGCACCGCCTATTATTTCGAGCTGGGTTACCACATCCCAAGAATATCCGCCGTCCGACCACCAGTTTACAGAAAAGCTTGCCAAAAAATTACGCAGGGCATATTTGTTTTTCAGGATGTAAAAAATCGTTTTGCCGGCCGAGGCAGGGCGGGGTTGCAAGATGACCCGCTCACGCACATTCATGGCCATAACAATATTGCCGACAGACCCTATAGCTGCGGCAAAAAGACCCATGAAGGCAAAAATAGCCGGTAAGGAAATATTTGTAACACCCCAGCGGTTTAAGTCTTGCAAGGGTAAAAAGAGTGCATAGACCGTCTGCCTGCCAAAGCCGTCAATATATGAATTTAGTAAGTTTGCCTTTATGCGGTCATCCGGGTTGGGGGTCATTAGGCTTAAAAGATTATTTTTGGGTATGCTGTAAATAGTTGAAAAAGTCTCCTGTATAAAGAGGGTGACAAAAACAAATATTACCTTTTTGGGGTCGGATGTATTGTCGTTTGCTATGAGTATGGCGCCACAATACAAAATTGCCGTGCTGAAAAAATAAGGGATAGGGGTAAAAATCAGGTAGGGCCTGCTCTTGCCCCAACGGGTGCGCGTTTTATCGTATATTATGCCCATCAAGGGGTCGTTGATTACATCATATATGCCGATAAGGGCAAGTATTGAAGCCACATAAACCATGTCAAGTTTGAAAACATTCACAAAAAACAAGGTTCTGTATGTGGTAACCCCGCCGATAATCGAGCCGGCAAAACTGGCAAGGGCCGGAAAAGCCAGCTCTTTAGTGCTCAAGACATTTGTATTGAACATTTTGTCGGCAATATTGCGGTACTTTGAAAGTTTTTCTTTTTCCAGTTTTGCCGCCGAATTTTCTTCGGCACCAAAAACTTTTTCAACAAAAGATCTTTCGTTTTTTCCCAAATAACTCGCCTCTTTTCCTTGAAAAACTCGCCTGCTCTCTCTTAACGATTAGGGCTTGACCGTGACCTTGCAAGACAACCTGTAATAACCGTCCTTTGACAGCACATAAACCTTTGTTTCACCGCTGCCCACACCCCTGACCTTACCGTTTTGATCTACACTTGCAATCTTATCATTTTCGCTAAACCAGAGCACACCTTGAATGGTTGCGTCTTTTGGTTTTACGAATGCAGAAAGCTGTTTTTCTTCCCCCACATTTATTTCCAAACGCTTGGGAGAAAGGCTGACCTTTTTGACCGGTAGGGTAACATAAAGTTCGCAAGTATCTTTATAGCTTCTGCCAAAGCAGGAAAATTCGGCCTCTATCTTTATGGGTGAGGCTGCCCTTTCCTTTGCTTTTACATAACCGTCAGCGTCCACGCCGACCACCGCTTCGTTTGAGCTGCGCCAAGAAACTTTTATGCCTTGGGGGGCCGAAACATAGGCCTTTATTACCTTTACATCGCCCTTTTTCAAGCTTAATTTTTCCGGTTCAAGCCGTAAACCGATATGGATAAATTCAAAAATGATCTTTTCCTTAAGTGTAAAGCCAATGGCCTTTACACCTAAGTTTTCAAGTTCCCCCTTAAAATCAAGCTCCGCTTTTACCGAAAATTCTTTGGTGTAAACGAGGCTGTCAATTTCATCTTTTAAGCGGTCAATTTGGCAGTCCAACTTTAAGTTTTCGGCGGTAATTTCAATCTTTCCCACATGGGCTATGTCACCGTAAGCCTTAAAAAGGTGCATTAGCACCGACTTGGATTTTTCCGTATCAAAACCTTCTTCCAAGCCTTCAAGCAAACTGTTGTTTCTATCGGTCAAGAAGGAAAGGGAAAGTTCATAATTTTTGCCACTTTCTTGGCTCTCAAAATCCAAGACCGATTGGGGAGGAAAATCCAAACCCAAGAGAGCCGCTTGAAAATTTTGCCCAAAGGCAAATTCTTCATCTTCATATTTTTCCGCAAGCGAGTTTACAAGCTCTTCTTTCACATAGCCCAGAGCCCCGGCCAGGGCTTGGTCGTTTTTTACCTCAAAACCGTCATCAATCGATATTTCATAGCATTTTTTTAGGCCGGCATTTTCATGGCTTGCCCTTTCCGACAGCCTGCTTATATAGGCCAATATTTCTTGGGGCTCGCCGGGCAGGGGGTTTGCGCTTTGTTGGGCTGTTTCTTCCGGCGGTTCTTGACCTTCCGATGAAAGCAAGTTGACAATCCCCAAAATTACGCCGCCAAAAAACATAAGGGTAAGAAGAAGAATCAAGAGCCTTGTAAAAAGGTTTTTTCTATCCAAGACTCTCACCCCCTTGCAGGCTAATAGCATCGCCGCTTGCCGCTTTTTCCTCTGCCTCGTAAATGGGTTGGGGAAGGTCGTCTAACTTTATTTCCCCGCGCTTTAGTTTTTTTGCCACTTCCAACCTGTATAAATCCCCTTCTACATATTCAACGCATAAGCCCCGACGCCAAGCCCAAATGTTTAAAATAAGTAGCAATAAAAAAGAAAAAGCGCTAATAAGCCCCCATGGCTTAAAAGCGACTATGAATATTTCACCGGCACTTGCCGCACTTATTGCCCATGCCTTGAAAAACAAAAAGAATTGTGTCAAAAACCCCAGGGCGGAGGCTATGAAGGCCAGCATGCTCATCTTCTTATAATTTATAAAAGCAAGGATTTGAAAAACCACAAGCAAAAGGGCAAACAAAACAACCGTGGCAAATAATAATAAGATAAGCTTTGCCCCATCGGCAAAAGAAAGGAAAACTTCCGAGTCGGCCATTGTCTTTAAATGCTGATAGGAGCCGTCCGTAAAAAATGAAAGAAGACCCAAAAGGTTCAAGGGTGTTTCTTTTAGCGCAAGGGGAAAATGCAAGCCTATTGAGCCTTGTGTCAAAAAAAGTGACAGCAAGGGAAGCAGGCAAAGGGCAAGCTTGGCAATGCTTAACTTGTTGCCCACATAGCTCGCTTTCGCCCGCATCCATGTGACCCTGACCTTAGCCCTGTCAAGCTCTGCAATTTTAGCGTCTTTATAAAACTCTTCCTCAAAGCTGTAGTAAAGCACATTGACGCCGCACTTTGGGCATTCCGGCCGCCAATCGATGAGCCTGAGTTTGTAATCACATTTAGGGCAGTTTGCCAAATTACTCCCTCCCTATCCCCTTAAAGCTTCCTTATTGTTAAAAAGGCCCCTTGACCGCCGCCCAAGTCAAGCTTTACCTGCCTTGTTTTTTCAATTTTCTTGACTTCTTGGTCGGCTTGATATATTAAAACTTCACAGTCAAACTTCAGCCTGACAATTATTTTATTGCTTGTGTGTATTTTTTCTAAACCGGCGGAGTTTACCGCCATCAGGGCAAAGCCCTCCCCCGCCTTTTCCTTAAAATACCCCACAAGAGCGCCGGAGACGGAATTTACACCCTCAACCGGCTCAATGCCCTTAAAGCCTTGCATTTTCGAGCTTTTAATCTGTCTTTTATGAGCTGTTTTCATTACACTTTCATCTCTGTTGGCCTTGGCCGGCAAGAGCCCTAAATTTTCATATTTCATGTAAATCGGCGACAGGGCTGCCATTTCCTTGTTGAGGCGCTTGGCATATAAATACTGCTCGGTCAAACGGCCCCTGTCGTCTACCATGGCATAGGCATTCGAGCCCCAGACCGGTGTGTAGGAAATATGCATCAGGCACTTGGCCCCATAGGCCAAGGCCGTATAGGCCTGCCAAGATATTTGGGCATAAGAGGGCAGGTCGTAAATGCCGTCAAACCAGTGGCCTTGGGTTTGCAAATAAAGCCAAAAGTCCCGCCCGCTTTTCCTGCAAGCATCGGCAACGGTATCATAAGTGTGAAGGGCTATCGCAAAGGCCGCCCTTTGCATAAACCTTACAGAAAAGAAGGGGTATTGATCAAGGCTTATAAAATCACAGGGCACTTGTTCTACAAACTTTTCGATATAATCCTTATAATTTTTTGCACCCAGCCTTTTGGGCAATGTGCCTGCCGGGAAAAGGTTGCAAAATAAAAACTTTTGGGGGAACTTTTCATTGTAAAGTTCGTAGTAACGACCCATGGATTCAAAGAGTGAAGCATGCGGTTCATCCCCGGCCGTGTCGCCCGCGTGGGCGGGGATAAGCCTATAATCCCCAAACAAATCCTTGCCTGAAGCTAAGGCCGGGCCTATTGATGCGCCGCTTGGTAAGGATTCATCTTTTGAAATCAGGGCAAGCCCGTTTGCCTCACACTCGCGCGCCAGCATGTCACGAAAACCGCCGCTTGCTTCAGTGATTAAAAAATCGAAACCGGCGTCTGCTATATTCTTAATATCTTGAGGCCTGATAAACTCGGCATCATAAAAAATTGTCGTACCCAAAAGCAATTTGTCACGATTTAATTTTCCCTTCAAAAAAGGCGGCTCCCCGGTGGCGTTAGCTGCATTTTTAGCAGCCGCTAACGCGGCGAGGTCCGCCTTTCGTATTTGCTTGTGGCCGCCCCCCTGTGTGGGAGACAGGATTTTTAAAAACTTGATAAGAGGTTTTAGGTTGTATTTGAAAATATCGCCCATACTGACCCCCGCTTTCACAAGATCGACTTGCTACACAAAAACTCTGATTGTTTTGCCTGCGTTTTTCTACGGTCCGTGGTCTTTTTCGTCTGCCTCTTAAATTTTACCAGAATTATAGGTTTATGCCAACTTAATTAGTCGTCTGCTCTTCCACCAGCCTGCCGGCACAGTATTTTTCACGCAGCTTGGGTTTTTCAATTTTGCCGGTGGNNTGCCGGTGGGGTTGCGGGGAACATCTGCAAAAATATATTTTCGGGGCCGCTTGTAGCGGGGCAGTTCCATACAAAATTCTTCAAGCTCTTTTTCGTCCAATTCAAAACCGACCTTTACCTGAACAACAGCGGCCGAAATTTCGCCCAAGCGTTGGTCCGGCAGACCGATAACGGCCACATCGGCAATTTTTTCATGGGAGCGGAGGAAATCTTCAATCTGAACCGGGTAAATATTTTCACCGCCGGAAATTATCACATCTTTTTTTCTGTCAACCAGGTAGATAAACCCGTCTCCATCGGCCCTGGCCATATCACCCGTATAGAGCCAACCGTCTTTTAAAATTTCCGCCGTGGCTTCCGGGTTGTTGACATAGCCTTTCATCACGCCCGGGCCCTTGACTGCGAGCTCACCCACTTGGCCTTGGCTTACACTTTTGCCCTTTTCGTCAACAATATCGGTCTGCCACAAGTAGCCGGCCTTCCCGATGGCACCGACTTTATGGATATTTTCAACCCCTAAATGCACACAGCCCGGCCCGCTTGATTCGCTCAAGCCGTAGTTGGTGTCATATTCATGGTTGGGGAAGATTTTCATCCAGCGTTTGATGAGGCTGGGGGGAACGGGTTGGGCACCGATGTGCATAAGCCGCCATTGGGAGAGCCTGTAGTCATCTAAATTAACCTCGCCGCGTTCGATGGCATCTAAAATATCTTGGGCCCAGGGCACCAGCAGCCACACAAGAGTGGCCCTTTCATCGGACACGGTTTGCAAAACCCATTGGGGGCTGACCCCGCGCAAAAGTATGGCCTTGCCGCCAACCATCAAGCTGCCGAACCAATGCATTTTGGCACCGGTATGGTAGAGGGGCGGAATGCATAAAAAAACATCTTCACGCGTTTGTGAATGATGGTTTTGTTCTGTTTTGGCGGCCGCCGTCAGCGAGCCGTGGTTGTGTAAAATAGCCTTGGGCCTACCCGTGGTGCCGGAAGAAAAGTAAATGGCGGCATCATCTTCTTCACAAATTTCAACAGCCGGGGCAATGGAAGAACAATAGCCGACCAAGTGTTCATAAGAGCCGGCAAAGGCCGGCTTGCCTTTTTCACCTACAAAAAAATAGTCGTTGACACCGTCAAAGTTACCTGCAACCTCTTCAACCCTTTCGACAAACTCGGGGCCGAAAACCAGGGCATCTGCCCTGACCAGGTTCAAGCAATATTCAATTTCATCTGCGGTGTAACGAAAATTCAAGGGCACCGCCAGGGCCCCTGTTTTAAGGATGCCGAAATAAATGGGCAACCATTCAATGCAGTTCATCAGCAAAATTGCAACCTTGTCGCCCCGCTTGATTCCGCGTGTCAAAAGCAGGTTGGCGAAACGGTTGGCCTTAACATCAAATTCACGCCAGGTCATGTCACGGCGGTATTTTTCACCCGATGAAGCTTCGGTCAAGCTGTATTCGCGCCAGCTGACGCTGACATCCGGACGGTTGGCCGGGTTTAGCTCAACCAGGCTGATATCATTGGGGTAGATGCGAGCATTTCTTTCAAGAAAGTCGGTTATAGCCATTTATATTAAGCCCTTTCGATTTTACTTTTAAATCCTTGTGTATTTTAACACCTCAAGTATTTCTTTTCAAGCTTTTGGGCATTAAACCTTTAAACCCCTAAAGCGAATTTTGATAAAAGAATTCGATGGCCGATTTTACAACCATCGAATCTTAAACCCCTCTTTTAAAATCAGCTGAAATCTACAAATAAACCTATGAATTTTTCCAGCAAAAGGTCAAACCAACGCAGGGAAAAAATGTCGGTTATATAAAGGTCAAAACGCTCACCCGTCAGTTCCCCGTATGTTCTGAGATGGCTTTCATAATTCCAAGGGTCTTTTTCATCAATATCAAACACACGAACCGAGCGTTTGTCCCCGTCGCCGTATGATCTGAAAGCTGCGCCGCCGTTGTAACCCAAGATGATGCCGTCGCGCGTTCTTCCCATAAATGAATTGCAGTGGTCATGCCCGAAGAAGGCACCCGCTATATTGCCTTGCTCAAGCCAACTGTCATATTGCTCTATTTTACGGTCTGTTTCGCTGGGATAGGATGCCTCGCCAAAGTTTCCGTTTATATAAAGCTCTTCATCTAAAACACGCCAGGTCGTGCCACGGCGCCTGGCATTGGGCGTGCCCGCCGGAACAACCTTCATCAGTTTAACAATTTCAGGCACGGATATATGTTGAAAAAGAAGGGAAGGCACAGCTTCACCGCCGTTGGCAGCCTTCTGCTTTTGGCTTACACCCTCATACCATTCAATTTGATCCGGGTAAACGCCGTCATAACCACGGGTTATTTCATCCCTGTTGTGGGTATCCATTGTAAAAATATTAAAGGCAACCTTGCCGGCGTCACTGCTTAAAATAGGTAGGCTGTAGTCACCGGAATAAACACCTTCTTCGGGCCCTTGGTCTTTTAAGTCGCCGTAATTTATGTTGACATCCACATAACAGTTTTCATAGGCCTTGTACATCTCCATCTGCCTGTCATTACTAACCCCGGTTTCGGCATCGTGGTTACCGAAGGTTACAATAAAGGGAATATTTCTGACTTCAAGGGGCTTTATGATGTGAGATATGGCCTTTTCCACTTTAGCATCGGTGGCGCCGAAAAAAGCATCAGCCACATTGTCGCCGACGAAAACAACCAAGTCCGGTTGAATGGCGTCAAGTGCGGAATTTATGAATTTGACAAGCCTGGGGTTTACGCGATCGGTGTCTTGCGTGTCGTTAATCATCATCAGCCTAAACTTACCTTCTTCATTAAAGCGCAAGGCCTCTTTTGGCGCAGCTTTTGAATCGGTAAGAGCAAGGCCCGTAAAGCTCAAGAATACCATTGCCGCAAGCGTTAAAGCCAAAACCCTGAAAAGTGCTCTTTTCATTTTTATTACCCCTTTTTGCTTATTATTTCTGATTATTTGAGTTTACAACTGCTTTGATTGTAGTATATTTTCAAAAAACTCTCAAGCTCTGATTCTCTTGTATCAAACGAAATCCGTGCTCTTTTTTACACAGCGGGGCTCTGTTAGCCGCATTTTCCGAAAAGTAAAATTTTTCGCTTTTGTTTGACAGTCCGATAAGCGTGTGATAGTATTTTTTTGACAGCTGTATTGCTTGAATAATTTACCCATATCCATGCACGAAAGGAAGGTTAAGATGAAAAAGTCTTACAAGAAAATTTTAGCACTTACCCTGGTCATGCTTCTTGCCCTGGCACCCATGGTTTTTGCCGTAGAATCCCTCACCCCGGCCGAGGCTGCTCATTTGAGCTTTGGTAACGACAAAAACTTTACCATTTTACAAGTCAGTGACATTCAGGACGGACCGGGGCTCAGAAGCTCAACCGCAAAATTTTTAAAAAAATCGCTTGAAGATGTCAAGCCCGACCTTGTTGTACTCACGGGTGACAACATTTCCGGCGGAAATTGCCTGACAATGGAAGCAACCGCAAAGGCCATTGACAAATTCATGAGCATATATGAAGCTTACGGTGTTCCCGTGGTCTCTGCCTTTGGCAACCATGACTCTGAAGGCGTTGCCACGCGGGAAGAGCAAATGGCCATGTATGAAAGCTATTCATGCTTCATAGGCTTTGATGAAGGCCCTGCCCTTTCGGGTACCGGTACCTACAATGTTCCGATTTTTTCCTCAACCGACTCGGAGAAGGTTGCCTACAATCTTTGGGTTATTGATTCGGGTGACTATGATGAAATAAACGGCGGTTATGCCCATGTCCAACCGGACCAAATCGACTGGTATGTCAACAAGAGCAATCAACTCAAGGCCGCCAACGGCGGAACTGTTGTCAATTCCATGCTCTTCCAACACATTATAGTGCCGGAAATTTATGATGCCCTAATTGAAGTTAAGCCCTTTACAAACGGTTCCGTTCCCAAAAACGGCAAACACTATATTTTGGACCCCGAGGTTACTCGCAAGGGTGTTATGGGTGAAGGCCCCTGCCCGCCCACGGTAAACGGCCGCCAGTTTGATGCCATTGTAAACCAAGGTGATGTTGTAGCCATGTTCTTTGGCCATGACCACACAAACAGCTTTGAAGTAAGCCACATGGGCCTTGACCTGGTCTGCACACCGACAGCCGGCCTGGGCTCTTATGGGGATAGGGAAACTCGCGGTGCCCGTGTAATTACAATCAATGAAGACCGCACCCATACTTATGACACTTACCTTGTAAGGTATGATGACTATCTTGACTTTGATTCCCTCATAAATTTTGACTACAAATTCCTTTCCACTTTCTGGGACATAGTTGCCCCTGTTATGCAATTTGTCATGTTGATAGAAAGTATCTTTTCTGTTTTCTAAATATTAGATTATTAAAAAAAGTCGGATGGAGGAAAAACCTTCATCCGACTTTTTTGATTTGTTCAAACTATTTTATTGATCTTCCGGCATAAGCTTGGCCTTCTTCAGGGCTATAAAGAGAGGAGGAATAATCAGCAGGTGCAAGACGATACCGGGCCAGGCCGTAATGAAGGCACCCTTTAAGAAAAGGTCAAAAGAAAACTCAAGCTTGTTCAAAACTGCCAAACCGTAACGGGCCAGGCCCCAAACCAAGCGCCCACCCAGCATGGACAAGATGAGTGTTACATACACATAGGGGATTTTTTTGGGTAAGACCTTGTAAATCAGGCCCGACAAAAGACCGTAAGCAGCCAATTCAAAGGCCATGGCTGCAGCCATGGGATAGGGCGGTGCATGAAAAAGAAGGTTTCGCAGCAAGGGGGCGACAAAACCCACAAGCATGCCCCAAGGGCCGCCGCAAACAAAGCCGCAAAGCAACACGGGTATGTGCATGGGTGATAAAACTTGACCCACCTGCGGAATCTGACCGGTCAAAAAAGGTAAAACCAGGGCCAGGGCTAAAAAAAAGGCCGCCAAAACGGTTTGCCTGACTTTTTTATTCATAGATCTTCCTCCCTTTTTACGAATCGGATGCATTTTAACACACAAGAACCGTATTTTTCAAGCTTTCCAAACACTTGCGCCTTGAAAGGAGCCAAAAAACTTCCTGACATTTTGCCTATTTTAAAGAGCATTTCTTTGCTTTTTTTGTCATCTTCTTGCTATTGAGGTACAAATAGGTTACAATCCCCTTAATATTTCATGAGTTTTCGATATTAAGAATAAGGGGGATCGGTTAAGATTGAGCAGTGAAGAAAAAGTTGTTAAGGACCTTGAAAATGAAGAAGATAAATCTTTGCAGTATGTTCATGAAAACAGGCGCTATATAGGAAGTAAGGAAACTTTTGCCTACATACTTCATGATTTTTCGCAAAGCTTCAATATCGGAAAATACGGCAACCGCTTTATTTGGGATGTTGTAAAAATTGACTTTAAAATTGCGGCCTATGTCAATATTTTTACCGGCATATGGGATGTGGTCAATGATATTTTTATAGCCACCATTGTTGACAGAACCAGAACTCGCTGGGGTAAGTTTAAACCCTATGTGCTCTTTTTGAAAATTCCCCTGGCACTTTTCGGGACCCTTTATTGGTTCATGCCTTTTTTCTTCCCGGATACGGCAGTCGATTATCTGCCCAAGCTTATCTTTTATTTTGCCTTCGGGGTTATACAAGAAACTGCCGGAACCTTTTCGGGCATAGCCCACGGGGGGCTGATGTCAACCATAACCCCCCACCCCATGGACCGAACGCGGCTTATAACCTTGGCTAACTTCTGGTCGGGCATTATCGGTGAAAAGCTGCCCGAACTTTTAATGGGTGTTTTTATTGACCTTATCAATAACAATATTGTCAGGTGGAAGTTGCGCGATCTTTTCGTCGGCATGGGTTTGTTGACAAGTGCCGTATCCACCGCCGCTTCCTTTTATTTTATCTTTCTAACCCGTGAAAGGGTCCAGCAAACCTATGAAAAACCCAGCATAAGTCAAGGGCTTCGGGCCATATTTAACAATAAACCCATTTTACTTATAACCCTGTCCGACTTCCTTGCGGGTTTCGGGGTCAGTGTGGGGCGGTCAAATTACTTTATTGATGTTTTGGGCTCTGCCACCTTGCAGACCATTGTGGGTATCCCCGGCAGTTTCGCTTCAAACACAAGTTACGCCCTCATAGCCCCCATGCGCAGGCGTTTTTCAACCAAGGCACTTTGGATCGGTGAGGATATCTATACGGATCTCTGCTGGCTCAGCGTCTTCGCCATTGGCTCTTACAAACAAAACTTCACCAAGCGCAAGGTCATGATACCTGTCTTTATGATAGAAGAATTCATAGAAATGTGGACTTACGGTCTGCGTGGGGTGATAGGGCGTGAGCTCTATAACGAAGCCATGGACTATTGTGAATGGAAAAACGGCTACAGGTCCGAAGCCACAATCAGCGTTGCCAAGGGCTTGGTTGGCAAGTTGCAAGGCGTGGGTATGAGCACCGTGCAAAACCTTTTCATGGCCAGGATAGGCTATATACAGGGCAAAACCGTGGGCACCCAGTCTTTGAGAACAAAATGGTGGATTTTTGCCCTGGGCACGGGTGTGCCCATCATAACCAGTTCCTTGGGTGTTATTCCGAAAATCCTTTATCCTCTGACGGGTAAGAGACGCGACGCCATGTATGCCGATTTGCTTGAAAGGCGCAAACAGATGGCCGAAAGGGTTGCCGCAGCCGGGACCGATCAAAAAAAGCTGGCTGAAATCGCCCAAGCGGAAATTCGCGGCGACTATGTACAAAACCGTGAAATTGATTAGGCAGTAAAATTTTCTAAAGAAAACAGGCTAAGTCTTTTGCCCTTTGGCTGCAGACTTAGCCTGTTTTAAATTTTAAATGCTACTTGCTCTTTCTTCGCTTTTTATCAGATTCGAAATGCATAAAGTTTGCAAATATAAGGCCTATTACCATACAGAAGAAGGGGAAAACAACAAGCAAAAACCTTGCCGCTCCGCCGGGGTTGTCACCGGGAAGATCCCCACTTTCAAAGCCGTAAATTTTGTTTACCAATAAAAAAGCAAGGCTTGTAAAAAGCCCGTTAAGGCGGTTCATGAAGCCCATGGCGCTGGCATAAATGCCTTCACGCTTGATTCCGTGTTTGGCCGTATCTTCATCCATAATACGGGCCCCTACCATATCCATTGTAACTAAAACACCGGCTATACCGAAGCCCACAATCGAGCTTGCCATAATGGCCGTACTTAAAGTTTTGACAAAATACATGGGGATAAATGACAGGGTAATCACAAAAATGGCCGAACGCCAAGCGGGCATGAGTGTAATTTTTTTAACAATTGTGGCCCAGATGATAATGCTGATCACGGCAATCCCCATAACACTGCCAAGCATTATTGTTGTTTTGCCTTCGTCCAAACCCAGGGTATATTTTACAAAAAACGGCACACCTTGCATTACAAGGGCAGCCCCCGCACTGTAAAAAGCATTGGCAAAACCAAAAATCCAGAAATGCTGGTTTGTAAAAAGAGCTTTTAGGCTGCTGAAAAGTTGCGGTTTTTCCATTTCAATCGATTGGGGGTTTTCATGACAACCAAGTGTGCAATAGAGTATGACAACCAAGGCCAGGGCACCGTAGACGATGGATGTTGTGGAATAACCCAACTTTTTTGTAACCATGGGGGTTAGGGCTATGCTTATAACCATGGCTACCAACTGAAAGGCCTGGCGCATGGAATTGCTTTTTGCCCGCCCGGCTTCGTCGGGGAAAAGTTCGGGGAAAAGAGCCCCGTAGTTGGCGTTTATCAAAGAGTCCAGCGTACCGGTAAGTATGTACATCAAAAGCATGTAAACGAAAAGCCCGTCGCCTGTCAGGGATGTGGGCGGTGTGTAGAACATGATAAATGAAAGCACCAAAAGCGGTGTGCCTATAACAAGCCAGGGCCGCCGCCTGCCCCACTTGGTCCGCGTTCGGTCAGAAAAGAAACCATAAACCGGGTTATCCAGGGCATCAATGAAAGTGTAGATGAAAAGTACCAAAGCATATCTGTCCGTACTGACACCCAATGTGTCAACATAAAAAATTGCCGCAAAGGTTTTAAACATGTTAATGGGTATGGATGTGCCAAACATACCTATGGCGTAGCGAAACGGGCTGGTGGTTTTTTGTTTTACGCCTTCTAACTTTTTCACTTTACTCCCCCTATAATTTTTTATTGTTTATATTTTTGCGACTTACTCTCATATACATATATTAATCCAATCAAAGTTTATTGTAAAGAATTATTGTTTGGCAAGGTTTAAAGCTTGCAAGAGCATTCGGGGCATTGTATAATTTCACTGCGCAAAATTTCGGAACATTTTTATTGGCAAAGGAGCAAATTATGGCCACTTCCACAAAACACTATATTTGTCACAGCTACATCCCCGGCAGTAATCTAAAACCGGAGCAAGTGGCAAAAATTGATTTTAATAAAATCACCCACACCAATATAGCCTTTTCACTTTTAGAAAAGAATGATGAGGGCTTTTATGTCCCCACCCTGACCGACAGCGTTCGGGCAGGCATAGCCTTGGTCTTGGAAGAAATTAAGAGGCAAGGGGCCGACAGTAAGGTCCTTATTTCCATAGGTGGTTGGGCAGCAAGCTTTTTCTGCGAAGCCGCTTCAAACGCTCAAAGCCGAAAGGCTTTTGCCGACCAATGCCTGGTGCTTTTGGAAGAAACGGGCATACAAGGCATTGATATTGACTGGGAATACCCCGGCATTGACGGCGGCGGGGTAATTTCTGCCTGCCCCAACTGCAAAACTGATTTTATAGCCCTTTGCAAGGCTGTCAGAAAGGCTATAGGCAGGGATTATTTGTTAACCATAGCCGTTGGCTCGCACCTGTCGCGCGACCTTGATTATTCACAACTCAATGACGATTTTGACTATATAAATGTCATGACCTATGACATGGCAAAAATAAATCATTCAAGCTTCTTCCGTTCGACTTTTTCCATGCGTTTCTGGGCCCGTTCCGGTTTTGATAAGAGCAAGCTGGTCCTGGGTGTCCCCTTCTATGCCAGAAGCCGAAAGGAAGAGCATTCCGGCAAGGGCTATGACCAACTCATGGCCTTGGTCAAGGCAGGTAAGGCCCGGTTGAAAAAGTCTAAAAATCAAGACCTTGTCATTTTGGAAGACGGGGAAAAATTGGGCATTGACACACCCGAATCCATTTCTCGCAAGGGTCAATGGGTTAAAAAACATGGTTTTGGAGGCCTCTTCAATTGGCAAGAACTTACCGATGTGGACGGCGAGCTCAGGGCTGCCATGTACAAAAGCCTTTATGAATAGGTAAAACAAAAAATTAAAAGCCGCTCTTTTTGTTAGAGCGGCTTTTTTCTTTTGTATAACTTTTATTGTTAGGTTTTATTTGCATCGGATGAGGTGTCCTCAGCTTGCACCCCATGTGCCGCATTGATTTGGCGGGCATAGAGGGTTCTTCTTTCGGCCAGGTCTTCATACATTTTTTCACGCCTCTTGCCCGTTAAGGGGTAGAGGAATTTAGGTAAGACTGCCAATGAACCCGTAATAACCGGCACGCCCGTGCTCAAGGCAAACATCCAAAATTTGGTGCGTTCGGTTTGTGTGCCTATGGTAAGCCCCTGGGTATAGCCGATTTGCCTTAAAATCAAATTTCGCACGGAGTCCATAAAGATTCTTTGCAGTTTTAGTATGAGCCCCCTGGCAACCCCGGTTGTAGCCTCCATTCGGTAGCCGTTTTTCCATTCGCAGTAGTCCATGGCTTCGTTGAAAAGTTCCGCACCGACCACCTTGCGCAAGCCAAACATCCACTTGTCAAACCAAGCCTGTGTGCCTATAACTATGCTCATCAGGAGGCGCTTTTTATAGTTTTGTTTATAAAGCCCTATGACAAAAACAAAAATCCACCAAAACCGAGTATAAAGGTCTTCCGTCACCCAGAGGGCCTTGGTGGAAAATCGTGCACGCAGGGGTTTAACAAAGGCATAACTTATGCTGCCGTTCATGCTGGAAGGGATATTGACTACCGTCAAAAGCGAGGCCGAGCCCAAAACATCTATGAAATAATCCTGGATGCCTGAACCCACGGAAAAGCCCCCGAAAAAGTCCGACAAGGTGATGAGCAAAATAGGGTAGTTGTTGAAGACTGCCTTCAAACCCTCTAAAACGCTGGGCCTTTCAACCTTCTGCATGACCCGCTCACGGGAAACCACAAAAAAGTAAAGAGTGAAGGCAGACGAGACAAGCCCCGTCCCCACACCCATTATCAAAAAGACATTGCGAAGCTT
>LSQX01384655.1_pt2 | contig 23223 bp, 19 predicted proteins | sample 654561 | NCBI WGS metagenome assembly LSQX01 (sample SAMN04489861, study PRJNA283612) | anaerobic digester metagenome | isolation source: 4 biogas reactors fed with cattle manure at either 37C or 55C with and... | place: Denmark: Kongens Lyngby | collected 2014
CAGAGATTTGCCTACACCTTCCTTCAGATTCCACCTCGCGATGGACACCCTTGGTGTTCAGCTATGTCTTTCCCACTACTAGGGCAGACTAGGGACTTTAACCCCTTAGATTGCGCCCATGCTGGGCGCACCAAGAAAGAATCCCACGGTTTATACCGCGGGATTCTTTTGTCTTATTAAAAAGTAATCCCTGCAAGCATTAAGTGCCTTATTCCTAAGCTCTGCCCAACTAAAATTGAGAGATACCTAGGTAGCATAATCACTTTACTGATTATTAGGTCAACGCCTCTACTGTAGGTGAATAAAACTTACTCTTTAGATTTCAATCCGTTTTAAGGCATCGATAAATTCTTCATTATTCTCTGAATTATCCATTAGAGAAATCAATTCCTCAGTAACCCGATTAACTTCTGATCCCTTATATAAAAGTTGCCGAATCTTTCTCACAGCTTCTATTTCATTAGTATCCATAATGAGCTCTTCTTTGCGGGTTCCTGATCTGAAGATATCAATGGCTGGGAAAATACGGCGTTCCTGTAGTCTGCGGTCTAAGTGAACTTCCATGTTCCCTGTTCCTTTAAATTCTTCAAAAATCATATCGTCCATTCGGCTACCAGTGTCTACCAAAGCCGTGGCTAATATAGTGAGGGAACCACCATTACGAATGTTGCGCGCTGCTCCAAAGAATCGTTTTGGCATCGTCAATGCAGCAGGGTCTAACCCTCCCGATAAAGTTCGCCCAGATGGAGTTACCGTTAAATTGTAAGCTCTTGAAAGTCTAGTCAAAGAATCAAGTAGAATCACGACATCTTTTTTATGTTCCACCAGTCGTTTGGCCCGTTCTAAAACCATCTCCGCTACTTTAATATGGTTCATCGGATCTTCGTCAAAAGTTGAATAAATTACTTCCCCATCAATAGACTCCCTCATATCTGTAACTTCTTCTGGTCGTTCGTCTATTAATAGGACAATTAAAGTGACTTCTGGATTGTTAGCATGGATATTTTGGGCTATCTTTTTTAAAATCGTTGTTTTACCGGCTTTTGGTGGGGCAACAATAAGACCACGCTGGCCTTTTCCTACTGGGCTGATAATATCCATAATTCGTGTGGACATATCATTTTTATGGAGAACTTCAAGCTTTAACCGCTCATTGGGGTAAATTGGTGTTAAAGTATCAAAATCACGACGATTAATGGCCACTCCTGGTGAGTCTCCATTCACTCGATCCACATAAAACAAAGCTCTAAACTTTTCTCCATCTCGAGTCGGTCTCGTTTTACCTGCCAGCTCATCACCGGTCTTCAAGCGGAAGCGCCGGATTTGTATGGGCGAAACATAAATATCGTCTGACGTCGTTAAATAGTTATCCCCTCGCAAGAAACCAAAGCTGTTTTGATCCATGATTTCAAGAATTCCCGATGCATCCATGGTACCTGGTGGAAAAACTCTGCCCTCAGAGTCGGTTTCTTCATTATGGGATCGGCTCCGTTCATCCCCAGCTTGCTCTCCTGAACCCGTTGCTCTATTTCCACTTATTTTTTCTTTGAGAACCGTCCCATTTCTCTCAACCACATGACCAGACTCCGTTGACTCAAGGGACTGATTAGTCTTTTGGACCTTGTTTTCTACCTGGTCCACTGTTTCCTTTTGCTCCCCCTCGTGGATTTCCTCGCTACGCGGAACCTCCTGTTGAATTTCATTCATATCTTGATGCGGCTCTTCCTGTTCTTCCACTTCTTGAACCTGGTCTTCATGTAATAGGACTTCCTCCAGCAAATCCAGAAGCTCCTGTTTGCGATATTTCGCTATACTTTTAATTTTGTTGGCTTTTGCCACCTCTCTTAATTCCATAAGAGTTAAACTTTTTAAATCAAGTTCCATTATTCACCTGCTTTTCGTTGTTTGAAATGCCCTAAGGCTGAGATACAATATAAGAGTTATTAAGATGAATCATTGAGCGGTGAATATTTAAAAATACTATAAATCCACCAAACCCTGTGCATTCACTGAAGTCTTTGCCTACACTAAAAAACTTCGCATTCAGCTAAATCTGTGTATTCACCTAAACGTATATATGACAAAACCTTAGTGTCTTCTAACCTATTCCTATGAAATCTTCTAAAATCCGTCTAAATTTTTCTATTCTTTTGTCTATACAATATCTGAATCTTATAGCCATAGGCCCCTATTTAAATCGGAGCAAAAAATCAGGCTTCTGCATCATTTAATCACTTAGTTTTTTTCGAGCTTTTTTGTTGAGTATTTTTTAGATCGTCTTGTTTGAAGAATAAAAAAGAAAATTATAGGTTGTTAAAATCTGTATTTTAGATTAAACCAATGACTGTTTAGTTTAGTTTAAAAAACACACTTAGTGGTATAATTTATTGGCCAAAACCATTGGCAATAGAAGATAACTTGTAAATAAATTCTAATCATATTATTGCGGAAAAAAATGTTTTTGTCAAAGAAATTTGATGGTGATATTCTTTATTCAAGGGCTTGCTTTATCTAATATTATACCAAATGAAGATTAAATTCTCCTTTATAGACTTGACAGGGTTTTGACTCATCTTTTTTTATGAAATTCAAAGCTAAATCTAAAAATAGGTGATAAGCATTATTTAAAGGGTCGGTTACAAAATGAGATAAACCCTTGGGCTAATTTGTCCTTGGGGTTTATCTCGCTTTTTTGTATATTTTGTATATTTCATATATTTTGTATTTAAAATTCATCTTCAGCTTACTAAATCTGCAACACTCTTTGACTTTGCTGATTAATCTGAGGATCAACCCAGCTTCTTAGCCGATTGTGACAGGTAAATAAAACCACTTGATTGGGTCTTTCTTTCTCTGTGGCATACTCCTGTAAAAACTCAAAGCCTTGACGGGCTCGATCATCGTCATATTGAGTGAAAACATCATCTAAAAATAAAGGTAAGGGCTCTTGATCTTTAGTGATTAAATCGGCAATGGCTAATCTCAATGACAGATAAGCTTGATCCACCGTTCCCCCACTAAGGTATCCCCATTCCCGCAAACTATTGTAGTTTTGTTCTTCCACCGCGATATCAAAATCGCGATTAACTCGCACCTGACTGTATTTACCCTTTGTTAGGCGGTTAAAAATTTTCGCTGTCGATTCGTTTACTAAAGGACCAAAGCTACGTTGCATTTCAGCGAAGGCCTCTGTTAAAACTTCCTTTGCTAACTTCAAGGCTTCGTACTCTTGCTTATATTTTTTAAGCTCTAAATCTAGGGCCTCTAGACTCTCATCCAGCTGACTTACATTGGGCTGATGTCGGTACTTTTCTTTGGCCTGGGCTGATTTTGCCGCTATCGTGCGATCCAACTCAGAAATCTTTAGACCAAGACTTGCAGCTTCGTCTTTGTATTGCTTAAGAACTGACTCATCTATGCCGTCAGCCAATCCTTCCCGAGCTGCAATTCTGTCATTCAGAACCTTGAGTTGATCCACTAATTCTTCTTTTGAATAGTCTAACTCTAGACCGACACGATGAGCTTGGGCAGAATCCAGTTGAATGGATAAGCGATTAAATTCGCTTAAATCCCGCTCAAGGTCTTGAACCATTAAAGCTGCCTCATTTGGGGTTGAAACTCTCTGATAGAGTGCCATATGATCTAATAAATTTTGTCTTTGATTTTCTTCCCGCGCCTGAGCTTCTTGCCTTTTTTGTTTCAGCTGAACCAGTTCGTCTTGGGCTTTCTCTAGTTTCTCTTGGAAGGCCACTCCATCATAATATAAATCCGTGAAGTCATTAAAATTTTTGCTGTTAGTTTTTTTAAGAAGGGACTCCATATAGCGGTTCAACTGATCAACCTCAGCTTCTTGTTCACTCAATGCCACTTTCTGTTCCACTAAGTCGAACCTCGTTCCTTGTATTTCATTATTTAGCAAGTCTGCCCTTTCATGCTTTAGTCTTAATTCCAGGTCTTGGCATCGTTCTGCTGCCCGCTGTTCCTCCATTTTAGCTTGATTTAATAACTTTTGTTCTTGCTCCCAGCGAGCTTTTAGTCCTTTCACCTCTTCCCTTCGGCGGTAATAAGCGGTCTCTATTTCAGAGGCAGTCTTTTGTAGGTCTTGCAAATCCTCTTGCCTGGTCTTTAATTCCCGCCCTTGATCATCCATGGCTTTAAGAGCTTGCGCTGCAAAGTCCTCCGCCTGCTCTGCCGTTGTCTGCCTTGTTACGGTATGATCCTCCGATGACCGTCTGAGATCTTTTGTTTTGAAAGCTGGGTACAGTAATAAAAAACTTAAGAGTAAACCAAAATAATAAAATGAATTCACTGTCCAACCTAATATCAAAGAAGCAAGCCCAATCACAAAAGCAATTAAAAGAATCTTTCCCTGTTTTCCCCTCCGGTTGCCACCACTATGATCTTGGTCCGGCTTTTGATTCACTTCTTGATTCTTTTCTACAATTTTCCGTTCCAACTCCTGGCGATCTCTTGCAAGGCGTCTTTCCCCATCCTTAATTTCAGCCGCTAAAGACCTTAGTTTAATATGGGTTTCTATTTGCAGGTTTTTCTCTTCTTCTTCAAGGCTTTGTGCTTCTTTAATAATTCCCTCTAATTCCTGGATGGTGTGTTGCAGATCGGTTAAAGCCACCAGGGCTTCTCTTTGGCCAAACTCTGCTTCCTCAAGTTTTTCTTCCAAGGATTTTGTCTTGTCTGCCTGTTTTAAATATTTTTCTAAACCTCGGATCCCTTCTTCTTGCTCTTGAATGGCTGCCCGGATCCGTCTTAGCCGGTCTACTCCCTCTCTTGCCTTTAAAAAGTTTTCTGCTTGGATTTCTAAGGGTCGCTTCTTTTCAAGCTCTGACAACTCCAATTGAAGACTTTTTATTTCCTGATCTAACTCCTGTTCATATTCCGTCAAACTAGTCCATTCTTTTATGAAAGCTTTGGCTAATTTACGAAAACTTTCATCAACTACAGTTTCATTTCCTTTTAGTCGGTCTTTCTTGCTATGAAACTCTTGTGTTAACTCATTCAAGTGATCAAGGCGCTTTAAAGCCTTTTTAATCTCTTCTCGTTCTTTTAACTCCTCATAAGCTTGAATTTTCTCTAAAAGAGCTTGTTTTTTAGAGTACCTTTCCTGTTTTTCCTGAACCATGGTTTCTAGCTCTGCCTGCACTTTTAGCTTGTCCCCTTCATCTTCCAGGGCTTGTTGCCGTGCTTCTAGAAGAAGGCCCAACTCTTGCTCTTTTTTAACCACAAGGCCCTTTTTCTTGTTTTTGGAAACAAGTAAGGACATGGCCTCTTCAAGTCTATCGGCTGCAGCCTGATATGAAACTTCCTCACTGCCCGTAGTTACTAAGTTAGAGAGCCGGTTGGTAATTTCATCGGATCGACTACTACCTTGGATATTTGTTGCCCCTTGACGAATAAACACACTGCGGGCAAAGGCTTCTTCTCCTAAACCTAAAAAATGAACCCCCACATCCTTTTGGGAATTTAAACGGATGGCTTGTCCTGTCGTCTCATTCCAAAGGTTCACCAGATCCGTGGAATTGCTTTGACCAAAGGTGCGTTCCAATCGATATTCTTCTTCCTTGGCTTGAAAAATAATATGGCCTTTCATCTCGTTTCCATTCCAGGGCCGATATTTATTTCGCAGGTGCTTGGATAAGTCTCGACTACGTCCACTATAGCCATAAAACATCATTTGAATAAAAGCCATAATGGTGCTTTTGCCTTCTTCATTGTTACCAAAAACAAGGTTAAAGCCTGACCCAAACTCTAGACTATAGTCTTGAAACTTCCCAAAATGATCCATATGAATTTTTTTAATAATCACGTAGTCTCACCTCCCCGCGAAAGGCCTCTAGGCCATATTCCAGTGCTTTTTTAATTTCTACTAGTTCTTGCGGGTTATCTGTAGCCTCTTGTCGCTCCAACATACGACGCACAAAGCTACCCATTAAGGAGTTTTCTTTAGCCAGCTCTTCTAGGTTTAAAGCTAAGGAAGTTTCATCAATCAAACGAATATAGTGAAGCTCTTCGGATAACTTGGCTTCAATGGCTGGCCAGAGAAAGGACAGATTCATTTCCAGAGTTCCTATCATGCGCACACGATAAAAATTATTCTGCCAGCCTTCGCCGTATTTGTTTTTCAAGAACTCCTTAATAGCTACTTCGGCCTCTGTTTGGCTTTGAATGGTTGATCCATCGATTTCTACTATTTCATAAAGCCGACTTGACGTTGGCCTAAATACCATATCAGCTCTACCTCTACTGATTTCACCCACATAAACACCCTTAAGACCGGTTTCGTCAAAACCTCTTCCATCCGGCGCCCCTGGATAGGCATAGGCCGTATTGCCAGCTCTCTTAACGGGACTGCGCTTATGAATATGACCAAGGGCTAGATAGTCTAACCCGCTGTCTGCAATGTCCTGCTCCCTGATTGGGTGGTAGGGTGAGCCTTGGTTAGCCCCAACCAAATCCCCGTGAAAAACTCCGATATTTATCTTATCTTTTTCTAATGGTTGCATTTGTTTTAATAAGGATGTCTCAACAAAAGTGCTTTCAAAAGCGCCCCCATGAATGGTTACATTTATATCTGCAAGCTCCACCTTTTCATAAGCTGTTTTAAAAATTGTCACCTGGGCAGGCCAACCTGTTTCTAAATAGGGTGAATCTAATGCTAGATAATCATGATTACCTGGCGCAATAAAAACTCGACTAGGGATCTTTGATAAAGATTCTTGTACGCTTCTAGTAATGTCTCGGGAGTGATTGGCCCCTTCAAATAAATCGCCAGCAATCAATAAGAGATCAATCTTTTCTGCCGCACAAATCTGCGTAATCCGGCGAAAGGTTCCCAGAATTTCCATCCGCCGTTCACTGGCTCGCTCTGGTATGTTGTTGAGCTCCGATCCCAAATGGAGATCGGCACAGTGTAATATTTTAACTTGATTCAATAAAAACCCTCCCTTGCCAGCTCTATTTTTGCTAGCTATTCGGCTCAATACCAAATCCCTTCGATAATAAAGCCCTATAATATTCCATACTTAGAATAACAAATTGATTGGTCAACTTTAAGCCTATTTACTCTCCATCAACTCTCCATCGAATTACAATCAATAAAATAGAATGGTCCAAATACATCCAAAGGCAGGTGACGGTTACATGCACCCGCACCTGCCTTTAAAATGTTCCCTTTAATTTCAACTAACGATTTTATTCTGGTATGGTTCCAGCTTGATTCTGAGGTCGAATCACCATTTCAATCTGAGTTGCCCCTTGAGATTCTCCTTCGATCAACAAGCCATAATTTAAGAATAGCTCCATTTTCTTCTCTCCCTCTACCACACGATAGTCCAAGGTTTGAGTCGTTACATTAAACGTTCCGTATGGCGTATGGTAGAGACACTGACGAGGTTCTTTTGGACAAAATTCCAGCCTGGAAACATAATCTCCCTCTCGTCGAATAATGACATCTTCTTCCGATAAGATAATGGTCGTTTCCGTATCGTCCATCCCCGTCAATTCACTTTCCTTGTAGGAGATCATCACTTTATTTCCTTTGCGTTCCATGGTGCCCAAACTTGTTAACTCTAAGAATTCTTTTTCACCTGGCATCAGGGTTTTAATTTGAATTACTGCTTTTTCCATGAGATCACCTCCTGTATACCCTTATTATACAACACCCTTGCCACAAAATATGCAAAAGATCCATTCCTACTTCCAGTCAATTAAAAACTGATGCTATAATCATAGACGTGGAGGGATGTATTATGAAAGCTCTTTTACTTTCCGTTTCAGTTGGTCAAGGCCATAATGTAGCGGCACAAGCCATTTCAGATTATATCATAAGTCAGGATTCAACATCCGAAGTTCGCATTGTCGATACTTTAAAATATATTAGCCCAGTTTTAGACAAAGTCTTGATTGGGTCTTACTTGAGTGCTTTGCAAGTTTATCCTAAAGCATTTACCTATCTTTATTCCGTTTTTAACAAGAAAGATGACAGTGTGCTCTCCCTTGTTGAAAAACTAGAAGAAGCCATTTCTTGGCGAATTCTTCCTTTGATCCGAGAAATGATGCCAGAGGTTATTATTTCCACTCACCCCTTTACGACTCAGATGCTCAGCGTCTTAAGAGAAGACAATAAGCTTAATATACCGACTCTAGCCATTATCACCGATTATGGTAGTCACGCCCTTTGGGTCCACCCAGGCATTGACTATTATGTGGTGGCTCATGAATCCGTAGTCCCAGAAGTAGTCGAGCGTGGTCGCTCAGAGGACACCGTGCTCCCTTTAGGCATTCCTGTTCGAGAAAGTTTCAAGCAATCTTTTTCCCGTCACGACACCTTAAAAAAAATTGGACTTGACCATGAGTTTTTAACCGTCACCCTAATGGGTGGTTCCTTGGCACTGGGTAATATGAAAACCATATTAAAACAACTAGATTCGATCCAAAGACCCTTCAACATAGTAGTAGTCGCCGGCCATAATGAAAAGGTCTATGACGAAGCCTTAGAAATCGCCCTTCGTTCTGACAAAAGCATCGCAGTCCTTAAATATTGCGACTTTATGGGTGCCCTTCTGCAAGCAACGGACTTATTAGTGACAAAGCCTGGTGGCCTAACCGTTACAGAAGCTTTGATAACGGGAACTCCCTTAGCAATTTTCAAAGCCATTGGCGGTCAAGAAGAGCAGAATCGTCAATTCCTTTTAAAACATAATCTAGCCATCGCCATCGATAATGGGGAGAATCCTGCTGAAAAAATAGAATCTTTACTCTTCCACGAAAACCAATTAGAAGCCATGCGTCAACGGGCAGCCCTTGCCGCGAAACCTAATTCCAGCCAAGAAATCTATCATTTGCTCGGTCAATTGATAGCCCAAAGCAGTACCAATCAAGAAATAGCCTTTGTTCCTGAACTAGAAGAAGACGGTTTTACAGACAAAGTGAAAGACATTGTTGAAGAGCTGAAGGAAAAATTAGAAAGCAACCGAGCTGCCGCCTCTTTTATGTCAATTATTCGAAATCGAAGTCACGGCACCTATTTAGAACTCACAGATGAAGAACTTAAAAAACTAGAGGACCTCTCCCGTGAAGGTTCCCCTCAAAAAACAAGAAATGAAAAAGAATAGGATATAAGAATTAAGCTTGATCTAGCCTCTCCTATCACACTAAAAGTCTTAGGCTGGTTTGACCAAACGGTATTTTATTATCCACAGCTTTTCTATCATAGTCAATAATCTTCACACAAACACTAGGAGCTTTCAATATGAGCGATTACATGGTCAACAAAATTAAATATCTGTTAATTGGTGTCATGCCCATATTTTTCTACTTTGTCTTATCCTTGGTTTGGCTGATTCCTTTTATCTTTGGATCTAATACCTTGATCACGACTGTCAAAATAGTGATTGCAGTCCTTTTTCTAGCCATGTGGGGCGTCACCGCTTACAAGTTAGAAGAGCAAGAGACTTTAAAGCCTATAGATTATGGCTTGACTCATCTATTGGGTCTGGGCTTAATTATTGGAGGCTTAGTCATCCCGTCTAATTCTATAAGTGAAATATATTATGTCTCTTTAAGCAGCGCTTTATCCCGCCAAACAGAACCAGTTAGCATGACCTTTTCTTTAATTCTTATGCTAGTTGTTTTTGTCCTCAGCTCAAAAGCTGCAAAACGAAAAAAAAGACCCTTTACCATTAACAGATAACTCCATATCGACTACAACTTTTGTTGGATCACTGCCCTATCCACCACAACTTTTTTCCCTATAAATCTACTTCACCAAAACAATCCTATCGCAAACAATCCTAGTCCTAAACAAACCTGATTCAACAAAAACTTGGTTTAAAATAATCTTAGTCCAAAATGTTCTTTGTCAGAATCACTCTCTGACAAACACTATGAGAAACACTATTACAAACATTCTACCAAGCACCCTGATCTGATCTTGGACATTCTCATAGCCGGATTTTTAATCAAAGGGAAAAATAGTGGTCTCTACCATCAGACGAAAGTCCGATGGTAGAGACCACTTTATTATTATTGTTTTCTATTGTTTTCCATTGTTTTTAAGATTTTAAAATGAAGAAAATAGGCCATCCTTACTAATGGTTTGAACAAGAAAGGTTTCTGCATACTTCTTTTTAAAGGCAGCATATGCACTTCGAGCTGTTGCCTCGCTCTCGAAAACACCAAACACCGTGGGTCCTGAACCCGACATTAGGCTACCCAAGGCTCCTTCTAAAAGTAAATCTTGCTTGATTTTGCGAAGAACCGGCCTGCGCTGGAAGGTTACATTTTCTAACACATTACCTAGATTTTGAGCCACCATTTTAAGGTCACCTGAATCGATCCCTTGTATTAAGCGTCCGGTCCGGGGGTGACGATGAACTCGATTGATTTTAAAGGCTGAAAAGATTTGCCGAGTCGATACCCCAAAGGGTGGTTTCACTAGGACCAGCCAGTGGCCAGAAAAATCCGTCAAAGGCGTAATAATTTCACCAATTCCTTCACAGAGTGCTGTTCCGCCAGTCATAGTGAAAGGCACATCAGCACCCAGGCTAAGCCCAAGATCCAATAATTCCTGAAAGGTTAGCGGTTGGCCGGTTAATTCATTGAGAGCTCTTAACACAGCCCCAGCGTTTGAGGAACCTCCTGCTAAACCGCCAGCCACAGGAATTCTTTTTTCAATGTGAATCCGAACTCCATGGCTCATTCCAATGCGTTTCATAAAAGCCGAAGCCGCCTTATGAGCTATGTTCTTTCCATTTACGGGAACAAAGGGTAAGTTACAACTTAAGTCGATACCTTTGGGAATGAGTTCTACCTTTATTTCATCATAAAGATCAATGCTTTGCATCACCATTTTAAGCAAATGGTAGCCATCCTCTCGCTTCCCAGTTACATCTAAACTTAAATTTATTTTTGCATAGGCTTTTATATTCATAGTTTAACTCCAAATAACTTGTCAATCATCCAGCCGTAAACTGAGAACTCCTTTGTTTGCATGGTTGTTTTAAAAGATGCCGTGGCCTCTTCGAGATGTTTTAGCATAATCTTTTGAGTTTGCTCAAGGGCAGTGGTTTTTCTCACCTTTTCAGTAATCATGAAGTATAGCTCTTCTGCTTGATCTACCTGGTTTTTGACCAGCCCGTGCTCCCGTGAAGTTTTATTTTCCAAGTTGTTCTTTGTTTTCCAGTCTTCCTTGGCTTGGACTTCGCTATTATCAACCATATTTTTTCTCGCAAGATCATTCTTATGTCTTTGAGCTGCAAGATCCAGTAACTTTTGTAAGCTCACATCTTCTTTTAAAGCGAAAAGTATCGGCAGAGTCAAGTTGCCTTCTTTTAAGTCGCCAAAAGCTGGATCATCAAAATCTAACAAATCATCTCGAAGTTGAAAGGCAAGACCAAACTGAAGGCCAGCTTGTTTTACCTCGCTCATCCTTTCCTCTGTTTGTTGACGCAATCCGTAGCCAATAGTGGCCGCTATGGAAAACAATAGTCCCGTTTTTGACTCAATGCGCTGGAGATATTCTTCTGGGTTTAAACTTAAAGCAAAACGATCTTCTAATTGAGCTGCCTCTGCTTCAAGGAGAGCCGCCATAAAGTCCAGGGATTGGTCTTGAAACATCGTTCGATCTAATGAGGCAAGGGAGGCTGCGGCCAAATATATTAAATAATCCCCTGTATAAATCGCCATAGCTGTCCCATGCTCCTTAACTACTGAGGGAATTCCTCGGCGCTCCGGCGAACGATCAATAATATCATCGTGAACTAAAGATGCCATATGGAGAAACTCTAAGGCCGCTGCCAAATGGATCGATTCTTTTTCTTCCTGATCGAAGCCTGCCATTAACATTAACAAAGCTGGCCGAAGCATCTTTCCCTGATTGGCCAGCAAGTCATTTATAATTTTCGCAAAACGTCCCTGATTGGGCGCAACTTGTTCCATGGTTTTCTGTACTTGCCATATTTTAGCAGACATTTGTTTTTGTTCTTGCCAAAATTCCATTATTTTTTCAGCTCCCTCATAACACCCAGCCGACTAATATGTTCCAACATAAAGTTAGCTGTCATTCCCACAAAGAATCCTGTGGGGATTGCAATAATTGTTAAGGCCGGTAGGTACATCAATATTCGTGGTTCTTGAATCATTAATGCTGCTGCGACTAATTGCCCCAGATTGTGACTAAAGGCTCCCCCTACCGATATCCCAATTCGGCTCAACTTGTCTTTAAATACAGTCTTTAACATCAACATCGTGAAAAATGAGAGCATCGCTCCTGAAAAAGAATAAATAAAGGCGCCAGGATTATTAGAGATCAACATGGAGAGGATTGATCGTAAAATAACGACAAAAAACGTCTCCACAGGACCCAAGGTGTACAAAGCCAGCAAGGTAAAAATATTTGCCAAGCCTAACTTTGCCCCAGGAATCGCTGGAAATGGAATAGGGATGAACTCCTCCAACTTGAAGACCACCATGGCTTGAGCCACTAACAGCGCAATATACACTAACTTATAAACATTTTTATTATTATTCATTAATATGCGTTAAGGTCTCCTTCTGAATTTTCCCCACCCTGAATTTCAACAACAAGCTTGTGAGGTAAGCAAATGATTTGTTCGCCATTCTTAGAAATGGGCGGAAAAGAAATCACACAGATTTGGTCCGGACAATCGGCCTCAACCATTGTTACCACACCTTGCTCTGAAATATGAATGGTATTGGTTTTACCCTTTTCCACCTCAATCACATGATCGTGAGCTTTGGTCTGTTCATCTAATTTGATTCGTTCCACTTCTTGATTTTCAACTTTTACTACCACGTAAGTGGCGGATTCGTCGATTGGATTGCTCATCGCCTGATATGCAAATAACCCATTGGGTATAAATGAGGCCATAACCAAAAGTACAATTAAAACGATATCCAGAATTTTTATTTTAAAGTATTTCAACTGGTTTCATCCCTTTCTGGTTTTCTAATTGTTAATTATAACAGTTCCGTCTTCTTTTGCACACCGCTTTATTTATCTTCACAAAACTCCTGCAACTAACCCTTATTCAAGGCTAGAGGATCCAAGTTTAAAACACTTGGTGTCTTCCTTTATTACAAGGATCATTCAATGATAGGAGACCTGTTTTCTTATCGCATAATCCTGTATAGACTAAAAGCGTTTTCTCTGCTCGGTGCATTGCTTCTTCAAAGCTATCATATAAACCTAAAATTTAGATGAAATTCTTGTTTTAACGGATTCTTGGTTTATTTTAGTTGCTCACAGCTTTGAAATTTTCAATTTATCTCGAATTTTGGGAACCAGCCAGGCGTCTAAGCCGATAAAGTGTCCAGCTCCAGCCATTAAAGCCAAGGAGGCTGGTAAAATCCAAATGAGTTGCCAACCAGCCACGCCGGAAATAATAAAGTTGAGAATTAAAGCAAAGGAAAGAGCACTTGATATCCAAGTTAAAAGGCCAAGTATTAATCCCACTCCCACTGCAAACTCAACCCAAACCATAATGGTTTGAAAAAACATTGCCAAGGAAGGATTTGGCATAATTGTTCTCATCAGAGCCTCATACCAAATCGGTAGCTTTTCAACAATTGGTCCACTGGTTCCACCCATGGTGGCACCAGTGAGTGCATCCACATCCCGTAACCAAGGAAAAGGAACCATTAAATTACCTTGCTTTAGCCAAGAATCCTTGCCAATTACAAAATAATCTTTCAAACCAGTGGCTGTTTCATAACTCTGTGGCCCAATAATTTTCTTGAGCCCTTCAGTAAACCACAGGGCGCCAAGATATAGACGCAGAGGAAACAGCCAAAGCCGTTGCCCTCGTGTAGCTAACAGGTTACCTGTTAAGGTCTTACCGTGGCTCGGCTCTACCAAATGGCCGTTAAAATAGTTTACTCCAGCACCCAGACCACCCACTGATAGAACATAGTATAAATCTACTAAAAACTTTAATACTTGAGCCAGCCATCCCCTTAAAGGAATTCCTGTGGTGGTTATGCCATCAAACGGTCCCAAGGCTATCATTTGGCCCTTGTCCTTGAATTGAAAGATTTCAGGCTCTTTCCCCTCTTTAATTCGCTTTAAATTTTCCACCAAACAATCTGCCGATTGTAAGCCATTTTCCACACAAGCATATTGAGGGTTTCCCGCATCACCTGCTATAAACACATCATTACAAGAGGTGGTGCAGTGATTGGCCATGGCAATCAAGCTACCAGGCTCTGCCACTGTCTCCGTCCATTGGGCTTGAGTCCCGCTGGTCCAAATCAAAAGATCGCCATCTAGCTTCTCTGTTCCCTTGGCACTGGAAATTGTAATCCCATCTGGGTAAACTTGCTCCACTCTTGTTTCAAGGAACAGTTCCACGCCCATCTTTTCAAGTTTTCTCCTTACTTTCTTCTGATGTGTAGCATCTAAACCTGGCAAAATAGAAGGTTGAGCTTCAATGAGGCAAACTGACAAATGAGGCTCCATGACTTTAAGATCNNTCTGTATCCATGGCAATGATTCGGTCTTCAACGATTTCAATGGCATCGTTGCGAAATATTTGTTTCAAGGGAATTTGTATCCCTTCGGGGGCTACTCTACCAGATGCTACTTCATGGAGGTTAGTAACCAAGGTATGATGGCTGTTTTGATCGATTAAAAGAATTCTGGCATCCTTTTGAAGGTTCTTTAAAAGTTTTTTGGCAACTCGAATCCCAGCATAGCCAGCTCCGATGATAACAATTGTTTCTGAGTTCATAAATTCAAACCTCCTTGTCTGGTTAATGGGTGATTGATAACCCTTATCAATTTTTACTTAGTAAATAAGCAGCCATCATCTGACTGCTTATTTACCATTCTAGGCCATGAATCATCACTTTTTAGTGAATCACTTTCTAGTGGATCCGTTGCTAGAATTCGTTTTTCATTAAAGAGCTTGAACTTTGCAGGTCCTAGCTGAGTTATTCGCCGCCCCCAACATCCTCATCTGCATCAAGATCTTCCTCAAGATCCTCTTCAGAATCTGGGTCATCAGGCAGATTTAAGTTCGGGTCTTCTTCTTCTGGATTGGGTTGAGTTGTATTTTTAGTATTTGACGGCGTTCCATCCGTCCGTGTATTGATTGGTTGATTCATATATGCTGGGACGGGTTCCCCAGGCACATATTGATCCATAACCGGTGTTGTGTTCACTTCATTGGGCTCACTGAGCTTTAAAAGGGACGGTTCAACGTTCATCACCGGTTTTAATTGATAATCGAAGCTTCGAATATAATTAGGCGCTTCTTCTGCAATTCGATCTTCGAAATATTCTTCATAGATTGCCCGAGCCACGGGAATCATATATGACCCATAAACAGAGTCGTAACCAATGACCGCAATGGCAATCTCTGGATCTTCATAAGGTGCAAAGGTCATGTAGGTACCATACTGGTGTCGTCCCACAAAGTTTGCCATATTATTTTCTTTATACTGAGCTGTTCCTGTTTTACCCGCGGTTTTTATGGGAAAGTCTCCCATATATCGGTAGGCTGTACCGCCTTCTTCCATATTCACTTTGAGCATTCCTTCGTGAATCAAAGAAATATGCTCTGGATCAATATTCAGTTCTTCCAAGACTTCTGGCTCAATGGACTTGACTTCATTTCCTTCTGGATCCAAGATACGCTCAACTAAAGAGGTTCGGTATCTTGTACCACCATTGGCAAGGGTAGCTGCTGCATTGGCAATTTGAAGCAAGGTGAGCTCTGCGTCACCCTGTCCAATGGTTGCATTCATCACGTTAACGGGTGTTGTTAACTCTCTACCACGATCATAAACTAAAACCGCTGCCACCTGATCGGCTAAGTAGGAGGAATCCGCCATGCCCTCCTGTTCTTCAGCCGGTAACTCATCGATAATATAATTCAGGTTATAGTCTAATACTTCTCGGATTTCATTAAACTTTTCTTCAATGGTTCGCTGATCATCAGCTGGTGTATCTGCCCAGTATTTGCGCAAACCTTCATCCATTTCCAATTTGATCTGCCGAATTTTTTCCGAGTCACTATCTTTTAAAGAAACATCTAAGGGTTTAAACGAACTACCATCACGAGCTTTCCCGCCTTTTAAAACGCTCACCATATCACCATAAGCTGCTCGTCCGATAATTTGTTTTCTACTTTCCAGATTAAATACGTTACCAAATATATTTTCGTTAATTTCGATTCCTGTGGTGGAACTAGGCCCTTCTTTTGGGTCATAACCCAGCCCTAATTTCCAAGCGGTCTTGGCAATGGAATCTGCTCCCGCTTTATTATACAACTGATAGCCCATATCCAAGAAAAATACGTTGGAGGAGAGTTTTAAGGCATCGGTGATATCCAATAAACCATAGGCTAACTCATTATTATTACTGGCCCGATAGCCACCTAGTTCAGGACGCTGATAAACACCAGTATCCTCATAAATGGTAGACCGATCCACCACGCCATTTTCTAAGCCAGCTAGTGTGGTAAAAGGTTTAAACACAGACCCTACCGGGGATAATCCCTGGGTGGCATAGTTAAGGAAGGGTTTCGGATAGTTGTCATAGTAGTCATTGCGAGTACCATCTTCATTGATTGGAAATAAATCATCCACTGTTTTATTTGGAATCGGCAAGCGACTAATTAATTCTGCGCCAAATTCCTCCAAGTTTGGATTAAAATAATCCGTATACATTTCAGGAGTCAATGCTCCTGGCATAACGAATACATTGGGGTCGAAATCTGGGTTTGATGCCATGGCAAGGACTTTGCCAGTCTTGACATCTAGTACCACCACAGCACCCCGTGTCGCATTGTTTGATTTTCCTTGCATATGATCGACAAAGTCGGTGCGCAAGTTTTCAAGGGTCGCATTTAAAGCTTGCTGAGCTGTATATTGTAAATCCTTATCTAAGGATAATTGGATCGTTGAACCAGGGTAGCCCTCTAAGCGGAATAATTCACTAATGGTCCGTCCTTGGCTATCCACTTTTACTGTAGATACAGACTTATTGCCTCGAAGATCTTGTTCATAGGCACTCTCAATGCCATAAACGCCAATCATATCCTGATTGATATCATAACCCATGGACTCATAGTGATCTTTATTATATTCACTAATATTAGACATATATCCAATCACATGAGCCGCTAAGTTGCCATAGGGGTACACTCGTGTTGGACTAAGCTGAACATTAATCCCGGCTAGAATATTTGACTTTTGCATAAACACAAAGGCATTTTGCTTGGAAATATTTTTGGCTAAAGGAACTGATTTGTTGGATTGAAATACTTTCATCCGAACTTGGTCTCTGACTAATAGATAGCGACGCAAATCGTCTAAAGATATTTCTTTTAAAATCGCATCGGTAATCTCAGCATCTGTTTTTTCTAGTAAAGCTTTCTCTTCTTCTTTCTCTAAATTTAAGATATTATAGATGCCGTGGTATCGGACCAAGTAATGAAAGGTCTCTTCTGGTGTAACGGCCAAAAGCATTTTATTCATTTCGTCAGCTTCTTCTTTGGATAAATCCTTGACCTGGGACTTTCCAACCATTTGGCCGTATCCCGATTTTAAAATCCAAGTATCCATATTTCGGTCCTTCTTGAAACGAATTTCTCGAATATCATGGGCTGATTGAATGGATGTATTAAAATCAAAAGAAAATTCAGATTCTACTTTTAGTTCAAAGACATCATATAGTTCTTCCCCTGTCTTATCCAGCAACTTGAAAAATTCGGTCATGATTTCATAAAACTGTGTGGACGATTCTTTGGTTTCATTATAAATTAAGTCATAGGATGATAAATTAGATGCTAAAACTGCTCCAGAACGATCAAGGATTTCTCCTCTCGGTGCTGGTTCATTGATATCTTTAATAGAATAAGCATCTGCCTTATTTTGAAATTCTTCCCCACTAACAATTTGAATGTTAAATAAGGTGCGTCCGATTAGTCCAATAACCGCTATCATAATGAGGAATAGAGCTGTATAACGATTAAATATTTTGTCTCTTACTTTAATTTTTTTCATATTTTTCACCCTATTAGCTGTTTGCGTGTATAATTATTTCAATGACCTTTTATAGGAGCATTGATTTCAACCTTCATTGTACAATAAAATGTTCTTTTTTGCTCACTGTCTTTCATGAACTTGAGCATTGGAGACTCTAAGTTGAATCATTATATCAAGAGCTCCAACACCATGATCTATAACGAATAAAGTGATAAATCTTCAGGAGGCTTTCAATGATCAGTAAATTATTAACTAAAAAATATTTTTTCAGCCTGACGCTGCTAATCGTAATGCTTTTTCTTTTAATCACAGTAGGTTTTAGCAGTAAATCGAGCCAACAATCAACGGCTGTTAAAATAACCCTTGTAGGATTACTTGTGATCCTATTCTTTGATTTTTTAAAAATTAGGCTCAATCGCGAGCGAACCAGTTACCGTACCATGCTTATGGAACGACCCATGTTTAATGCTCGAGCCAAAGTCAAGTCTCCTGAACTGGTGGAACCACTCTTCCCTCGCTATATTGCTTTGTACTTTGATGCCGATGACATCGATCCCTACAACTCCCATGTGTACTCGATCCAAGCCGTCCGATATGAACAAGGCTATTTAACGGACAGTTTGTTTCTGCCTTTAAAGAAAGAAGGGGTCAAAAACAAACCCATTAAACTAAGCCTTGAAGAAGCTTTAAAATATTTAAAAAGCTATACACGAGACTTCCCTCTCGTCGTTCATGAAAAAGACTTTGCCAATACTTGGCTAAGAGAACACTCCAGCTCGATCTTATTAAACGATGCCATTGATGCTGAAGCTTTAGCTCGAATGATGTATCCAAAACTCAAAGAGTTCGGTATTGAAGATCTTAACGATTGGTATCGGTTTGAAGTCGATGAACGTGACCCTGTCTATGGTGCAAAAATTGCCTCGGCCATATACCTTGATTACCAACGAATTCATGGTTACTATACAAAACCTACCTTCAATCCTTTCGCTAAACAAATAGAATTAAGACCCATCTATCCTGAAGATCATCAACCAAGGGCTGACTTGAGTTTTTCAGATGACTTTTCCTTTTGGGTTGAGAACGAACCAGAATTCCAAGTTAAAAAGATGGAGGGCAGCGAAAATTATTATGATCAAACTAAAAAAGAGCCTCATTACATTGGCCCCTTTACCCCCTTGGATGAACATGGCATGACCATCCCAGATCGCGGTCAACTCATTGATAAAAACAAAGAGACTCCTTAAGTCAACTTAATAATAAGTAGTAAGCTGAAATGCCTCTGCCAATTAAATTGGTAGAGGCATTTCCTATTCATTTTAATATTGGAAAGTTTTCATTCCCTCGCCTAGTTCAATGTCCAGCTTTTCATCCCCAGCTTGTCGCTTATAGGAAACTAAAAACTCCTCTAGCTCCGTGTCTTCTAAATCCACGGTTTTTTCACTCAGAATAATCACTTTTTTGCCAGAACAAAATAAAACAACATCATTTCGTTCATTGTGAATTTCCTTTCGGTAACCGGTCATTTCTTCAATGGATTTCCCATACTTTTCAAGTAATCCTTTGTTTTGCAGAAGAATTCCAGACCCTTGCATTAACTGTGCCTCTAAATCATCGGCATTATAGCCGTAACGTGCAATTAGCTTTTTCTGAATCTCCATAAATTTACTATTGGAAATTCCGTTTTCTTCAACGTACTTACTGATTTTTCGGTTCACGTCAGCAAGAGTCATCTTACCTTCAGCCACTTCAAAATACAGAGAATAAATATAATTTTCCAGTTCATCGACATCTTTGTCGCGTACTTTATTTTTAAATTCACTTAAATCAATAATATCACTCACAGATTTCACCTCCCACTTTATTATCCAGTATACCATTAAAGCTTAAAAACCAATTAAGATGACCATTCTTTTTGAACGTATTATCAATTGCTTCCTAATCTAGTGTAAAACTTTATGTAGTTTAAAACTTTTTATCCACTAGAAGCAACCTTATATTGATCTCTGATTCTTAACTCATTTCAATTTATACCTCTTAACCGATTCTCTTAAAAAAATTAAAATTTCCAACTAATTCATGGATTTAAAAACTTATAATTCGTAATAAAAAGACCACCGGTGACACATTTAAAGTGCACCGGTGGTCTACCATCATTTAACTCTTATGGGGGGAGAGTTTTATGGGTACCTACTCTTTCAAATAGGTTGCTCTTTCCTCGGTAGAAAGAGTACTATATTTTGCTATCTATTGAAATTGCTTTGAAATTATTAGATACCGCGAATCATTCTCTCAGAGATGTTGGACAATTCTCTTTCGATCATTGCCTTTTCAACTTCTAACTGCATGCGATTAATATCGCGAATTGATCCTTCGTCCTTGTTTACGTTATTACCTGTGATAAATTTAATAAAATTCTGTACCATTGTTTGACCTCGCTTTTAAATTATATTTAGTGTTTCATGTTGTCGGTCAAGGTTCAGCCTTGATTGTTTCTGTTTTTTCCACTGTCTATATCTTACCTCACATAGGTCAATTTTGCAAGTCATCTTTCATTTTAAGTATCCTTTTGCAAGTTTATACCTCATGTCTGTTTACAATGTCGTTTCCTCAGCGAGGACATATCTTGATTTTTGATCTTAAGGTAAACCCTCTACTCCATTGTGAGTCTGTGATTAACACTTGTCGATTCCCTGTAAGTTGTCACCATATTTTACACATCCTTAACATATTTTTGTGCTTTTATTGCCATTTTTCTTTATTGGCATTATAATTGCACATATACTTAAGGAGGTGGTTTGAATATGGCCAGTACAAAACCAATCGCAGACAATAGAAGGGCATTTCACGACTACTTCATCCTTGAAGAGTTTGAAGCTGGGATTGAGCTGAAAGGCACTGAAGTTAAGTCCATTCGAGCTGGAAAAGTCAACTTAAAGGATAGCTATGCGGATATCATTAATGGGGAGTGTATTTTAAAGAATATGCATATCAGCCCCTATGAACAAGGTAACATCTATAATGTAGATCCCTTACGCAACCGTCGCTTGCTTCTTCATAAAAAGGAAATTATCAAGCTAGACATCGCTTCTAGTCAAGATGGAGCGACTCTGATCCCTTTACGACTCTACTTTAAAAAAGGTCGGGTAAAAGTTATCATTGCAATCGGTAAAGGTAAAAAACATTATGATAAGCGAAATTCACTGCTTGAAAAAGCCCACACTCGGGAGATAGAACGAGAGTTTAGAAATCGCCAAAAATATTAGTGATTTATAACAGTTTATGAAATCAAAGGCAGTTGGAATGAAAAGTCATTTCACTGCTTTCTTTTTATTAAATAGTTGGCTGCTATCAAGTCCAACTGTTGGCAATTAGCTTCATAAGATATAATATTAGTTACGAAACATATTTCTTCAAACAAAGGAGTCGTCATCGATATGAATTCCAAAGTCAATCATCTATTATCTAAGGCTACTCTCTTTCGTTGCCCTTTATGCCACAACTCATTGGAGCCTCGTGGGAGCAGCCTCATCTGTAAAAATAACCATACCTTCAATGTGGCAAAAAAAGGCCATGTTAATTTTGTTCCAGGACAAAAACCCTTAAAATATACCCAAGAATTATTTTTAGCTCGGGGTCGCGTCTTTGATCAGGGCTTCTATGCCCCGGCCTTAGAGAAAATTCAAACTATTATTGAAACCTACCAGAAAGAGCAAAACCTTTCTTCTTTAAATATAGTAGATGTCGGTTGCGGCCAAGGATATTACAGTAAAGTACTAGCAAGTAACCCAAACCATACCGTAATCGGTTTTGATCTATCAACGGACGCCATCGCTTTAGCTGCCAGCGGTGCCCACCAGGCTCTTTTTATGGTAGCAGACCTTACTAACATTCCTTTGGCCGATGAAAGTCAGGATATTATCCTAGACATATTAACTCAAGCCAATTATAAGGAGTTCCAACGCATTCTTAAGCCGGATGGGCTAATCATTAAAGTAATTCCTGGCGAAGAGTATTTAATAGAAATTCGCCGTCTATTAGCCGGCTCAATTCAAAAAGATAACCATTCTGATCAATCGGTCATCCAGCATTTTCAAGCCCACCACAAACTGAATGAAACGACAGGCACCCACTATACCTTACCCGTCGATTCAAACCAGGCGATGGATTTTCTTCAAATGACGCCTATGACCCTGCATGTTGATTTAGATAAGATTCCAAGGCAAGAATTAAAACAAGTGACCCTTGATCTTAAAATCTTAATCGGCACTAGCTAAGGAGACCTTTTTATATGAAACGTATTCTTTATATGACTTTTGGTATACTTTGCGTGGTGATTGGTACCATTGGAATCTTTTTTCCCATTTTACCTACTACGCCCTTCCTACTTTTAGCTGCATGGCTCTTCTCCAAGAGTAATGAAAAATTTCATCACTGGCTCTTAAACCATCCGGTCCATGGCCAATATATCAAAGATTATCTTGAGAAAAAAGCTGTAAAGAAACGCCATCGCACCAAGGCCTTAATTCTACTCTGGTCTGGCATGGCTTTAACCATATATTTAATAGGTAAGCCCCTGGTTGGTATTATTTTAGCAAGCATTGCAGCCATCGTGACCCTTCATCTTTTACGCTTAAGGGTACTTTCAGATGAAGAAGTTGACCTTGCCGATTCCCCATCCCCTACTCCATCGAAAGATCTACAACCTTAAAGGAGAATCATAATCATGGCCGATAAATATCAATCCATGTCACAGCTTTATGCCAATGAGCCACAAAAACATTATCAAGTGAGCCATCGAAAACATCCCAATTCACCGGTATTAATTCTGTCCCCCCACGGTGGCGGAATTGAGGCCCTTACTTCCGACCTTGCCAGAGAAGTGGCTGGAGATGACTTCTCTTTGTTTGACTTTGCCGGACGGATGAGCGCCGGTAACTTTAAGAATCTCCACGTGACATCGCGTCATTATGATTGTAAGCTGGCAAAAAGGCTCTCGACTGCTGCCTCCTTTTCCTTATCCTTCCATGGCTGTAGAGGTAAAGATGAAGAAAAGATTACTTTTCTTGGCGGCGGCGATTCGGTTGGACGAGAAATTGTTCAGCGTCACCTCGAACAAGCTGGCTTCAATGTAGAAGATGCCCCGCCTCATTTGTCCGGTTTAGGCGAAGATAACATTGTCAATCAAAACAAACGCGG
>LSQX01095247.1_pt3 | contig 23215 bp, 23 predicted proteins | sample 654561 | NCBI WGS metagenome assembly LSQX01 (sample SAMN04489861, study PRJNA283612) | anaerobic digester metagenome | isolation source: 4 biogas reactors fed with cattle manure at either 37C or 55C with and... | place: Denmark: Kongens Lyngby | collected 2014
ATGGGCTCCTTCGGAGCTTAGTTGGCGAGATGACCGGTTCACTTGAATACCGGAGATGTTTATATTATGATGATAAGCAATCATGACCGTGAGGCCGGCGCAGTTCGGTCACTCGGCCGGATGGATCATTCATGCCGTGACGGCCGGAGGATTACGTGATGTGGGAAGAGGTTGACGCCAATATTGTCCACAAGGTGCTTACGGAAGAAAAGACCGAAGCATACAAGAAGTTCTGGGCTCTTTTTATCCTTTGGGTCCTCATCTGTATGTTCTGGGTGATGGGGGTCGTTCCGAAATCCTCGACGATGGCGCTGAGCACGCGGGATATTCAGATCAGTTATATGTTGCTTTTGCTCTTGTTTTCCGCGATTCTTTTGACGGTGAATGGGGTGTATAACCGCCGCGTTCAGCCGATCAAAGAAGCCAAATATATGATCACCGCAGAGTGCAAGGGTCGCGAGAGGCGTTCGGTCAAAGGCTCGGGTGATTTGTTTCAGGGGTATTTTGTGTCATTTACAAAGCCCGGCAATCGCGACTCGGGTTGGGTCGCCACATCCGCTGATTTTTATCAAAAATGTACGATCGGGACCGAGATGCTGGTGATCGCGGCGGATCAGACCGACCCGGATAAGATGCGGGCGTTCGATCCCGCGGATTTTGAATCCTGACTGCCGTAGATAAGGGGATAGATATGGAACATGGCGGGACTCCGGTGCGAGCGACGAGGATTTTGGTTGCCGGTAACGCTGTCCTGGATATCACTCCGGTTTTTCCGGGCGGGGTCCGCGATGCTTTTCGCGAGTGCTTCGTGCCCGGACGCTTGATCACGATGAACGGGGTCGATATTCACGCCGGGGGAGCGTGTTGTAATACCGGGGCGGCGCTCCGGTTTTTCGGCGTTGACGTGTCGATCGCGGCGCGAATCGGTTGTGACGCGTTCGGCGATATTCTCGAAAAGTTGGTGGAGCAAACCGGAATCCGCGGCGGGCTGATCCGTACGGAGGATGCGGGAACGTCCTATACGGTCGTCCTGTCGCCGCCTCGGACCGACCGGATCTTTCTCCATGATCCGGGGGCGGGCGATTTCTTCGGGGCGGACGACATCCGGAACGCCCTTGGCGGGCAGATCGATCTGTTTCATTTCGGTTATCCGCCCCTGATGCGGCGAATGTACTCCGACGAGGGGAACGAGCTCGTCGCGATGTTTGAATATGTGCGTTCTCATGGAATTCCGTCATCTCTTGATATGGCGATGGTCACCGGGGATGCGCCGGCCGCCTCAGCAGACTGGACGGCGATTCTCGGAAGGGTTTTGCCGCTTATTGATTTCTTTTTGCCCAGTCTGGAAGAAATTTGCTTTTTTATCGATCCGGTTCGCTACCGATCCTTTAAGGCGAGAAGCAAAGACGGGGGAGGGATCCCGGACGATCTGTCGGTCTCGGAGGATATTGCGCCGCTGGCAGACCGCCTGATCCGTATGGGGGCGGGCGTGGTTTTGATCAAATGCGGAGATTACGGAATATACTACCGCGGCGGAAGTGCCGGGCGGCTTTCTGCGACGGCGAAGCGACTCGGCGTGTCTGTCGGAGATATTGCGGAGAAAAGGGGCTTCATGCGCGCGTTTCGGGCGGACCGCGTCGTGTCCGCAAACGGAGCCGGAGACGCGGCGATCGCGGGCTTCCTTGCGGGCGTGACTCGCGGCAATGCGCTGGAGGATTGCGTACGTTTGGCCGTGGCGGCCGGAGCGGCGAGCGTCGGAGGGTTCGACGCGATCAGCGGCCTTCTTCCGATCGAGAAGCTGGAGGCGCGCATCCGGGACGGATGGCCGACCGGAAGAGAGATCCGGGACTAGATCCGGCCCCGACAGCCGGGTGATTCGGTTTCGAAGCAAGCCGTCAGAGATTTTCGAAAAACAGAAACGGGACGGAAGCGAAGGCTCCCGTCCCGCTGCTTTTCGATAATCGGAGTGAATCAGATGTCTCTTTTGGAAAAAGAGTCATACATGCCCAAGACCATTATGGTTATAAGAACCACAAGATAGATCGATGTGAAGAGAAGACCCGGCCGGTTGCTGAAAAGAGCTTCTGCAAGATCATTCGATAAATCGGACGGATAGGTATACATTGAGAATTTGAAAATGTCGTTATTCAAATCCAGATTCATGAACGGCATGAAATCCATCCAAATCTGACGGGGAATCGGAAGAGAAAGAAGCATTGCACTCAACAACGATATCGAAAAATATGCACCGATTGATGCGGCGACCGCAAAAGCGGTGTTCCGGAGCGTCGTAGAAAGCAGAAGCGCGAACAGAGCCAAAACCAGCAGGTCAACACTTTTAACAAACGCGGACAGTACGTCGTAGATCATGTAAGGAATCGAACCGACGGAATGAGCGTTCGCGTACACATAATCGACAAGAGAGCCGGCCCCGAATACTGCCGAACAGGATAGAGTGGATATGACAGACATCAGAAACAGGGAGAGGGCTAATACGGACAGAACGGAAAGGATCTTTGCCGTCAATATTTTCCATCTGCGAACGGGGGCGATGATCAGAGACTTAATGGATCCGGTCGCAATTTCCTGAGAGATTGTACTTCCCGCAACCATCAATACAAGAACTCCGACAAAGAACTTGCCGACGGATTGAACCATATTTTTGCTCAAATTGGCCAATACCGTAGCGACTCCGGATGGGAAGGTGTTGGTTTCGATTTGATGTTCCATAACTTTGATACTGTCCAAATAGAAGGTACGCTTTGCAGGTGAAATCGGTACAATCGTTTCTCCGGAAAATGCATTGTATGTATATTCGCATCCGCCCTCGATGAAGACCTTCAATCCGGAAATCGACCGAGCTACTTCCAGCGCTGCCGAATATGAATATGTTCCGTCGGTTCCTCCGGTCGGATCGGCAAGATATATGAGTTCCAAGTTATCAATATCCATGTCCAGAAATTCTTTGTGTGCTTGATAGTCTGGATTTTGGGAGAACAAAGCCGATTTTTTGATTAAAAGATCAATATAAGACCGGAAATCTCTGGTTTTCGGAAAGGAACGGATGACGGTAATACTATCTTCACAAAATGCGAGATACTCTTGATGCCAAGCGGTTTGCTCCGATGCGGGCAGATTTTTGATCGCTTCGGCCGACTCCATATAATCGATCATATCGTACGAAGCGTCGACAATGAAGTCTTGATTGTGTTGAACAACGTTGTTCTCATAGCCGGCTGTGAGTAAATAGTCGATTCGAAGGTTCTCCTTTTCGAGACGAAGGATTTCTGCCTCCTGATAATCGGTATCTCCAAAAGGATCTTCGGGGACATAATCGCCCGTTTTCGAGTTTTCCAAAGACGCCTTCATGATACTAATTTGTTTTTCATTTTGTTGTTTCATTTCGGTCAGACTATCCAGATTGTACCCCATATCTCCGAGAAATAAATTCTTTCCCGCATTCACAAGAAGCGGCAATGCAATACACATCATGACAAGAAGACCGATAAGAATCAGATGACTCGTTTTTCTGAATATCCGGGACATTTCGTTTCTGTAAAGAGCGATAATCTTATTCAATTTTCATCCCTCCTCCGGTGATTTGCATATAGGCATCTTCCAGGCTGCCTTCCATCGAAATAACCGAATCGATATCGACGCCGGATTCAACGATCCGACGAACGACGGAGGCGACTTTCTTCTTGTCGACGCGGATATCAATCGAATTTTCCGTCTGAGCGGATACGAGCGCCCGATCCTCCGGCAACAGCGCCGCGAGTGCTTTATCGACAGACGTGACCCCGATGCGATGTGTTCCGGCATTCATGCTGAGCGCCTTCAACTCCTCAACCAGTTTGATATCCAGAAGTTTTCCCTTGTTGATGATTGCGACGCGATCGCACATCATCTGCATTTCCGAGAGAATGTGACTGGATACCATAACGGCAACGTCTTCTTCGTGCGCAAGTTTCTTTAATATGTCCCGAAGCTCACGAATGCCGGCGGGATCCAATCCGTTGGTCGGCTCATCCAAAAGAAGAACCCTCGGCCGATGAAGGATCGCCTGTGCCAGACCGACGCGTTGCTTCATTCCGAGCGAGTATTTCCGGACCTTCTCGTTTGCGCGGTCCTGCATTCCCACCAGTCGGAGGGCTTCGTCGATTCGCTCCGGTACGACATTATCGTGAAGACGGGCGTACATCACGAGGTTGGTTCGTCCGGTTAAGTCTTTATACATTTCAGGATTCTCGACGATTCCGCCCAGACAAGCCATAGCTTTCTCATATTCTCTTTCGCGGTCGAACCCGTTGATGATGACTGTTCCTTCATCCATCGACAGAAACCCCATGATCATTTTGATCATAGTAGATTTTCCGGCACCGTTCGGGCCCAGAAAGCCAAAGACTTCTCCCGAAAGCAGATCAAAAGAAAGGTCATTGACTGCAACATTTTTGCCAAAGGTCTTGGTTGCGTTGCGGATACTCAGCGCGACTTGATTTTCTTTTTGTTGTATCTCAATATTGTTTACCATCTGGTCACCCCCTCAAGAAGCGTCCAATCAACCCGGCCGGATTGATAGCCGGAGACGACCCATCGGTCTTCGTCCCAAACGAAAGTAATGGTTTCGTCAAAAGTTTGATCGACGATTCGTTCATTGCCTTCCCGTGTTAAAAGAATAACGGAATCGGCGACTTTCATTTTCAATGTAGCAGTTCCTTTGTAAACGCTGAACTGACCGAAGGAAAGGACTCTGGGTGTGGATGAGAGTATATAGACGCCCGCGTTCTGTTGGGCTCCCACGGCGTTTATAAACCAGAATTCTGAATATTCGCGCATAAGATTATTGTTTGAATAAAAACCCGACAATGGTTTGCTGAATTCATCCCAATACTCTGAATTTACTTCATATTCCGAATAAGCCTCTCGGGACATATTCCGAACTTCTTCCGGGAGAACGAGCAGCTTGGCACTTTCCGTTACAAATTTCTCCGCGGTGGCACGCAGTTGGGGCTCGAGTTTCTTATCGATTTGCGACTGAACCACCAGGTATGTCAGAACGCCGATCAAAACCACCAGGAAAAGGACCAGTCCGCGGTTGATTCGTTTGAGACCTTTTTTCATTTTACCCTCCGTTTTCCGCCTACTGTGCCGATCGAAAAGCGATGTAATGACTCATTTGCGCCTCTGATTTTCCGGCAACGGGCAACCTGATTATTTTAGCATGTTATCATTCGTTCTCATTATTCAATTTATAAAGTATTTGTTAATAAACAAGGAAACGTTTAGAGTTTGCGGATTCATCGAGTCGGCATTCAAGTGCTAGTCCCGGACCGGCACCCGTCGTGCCGAAAGAATGTATGAAATGAGTGCAGATCCAAAAAAGAAGACAAAGATGACGACGGCTGTCATCAGGGGGTCATAGCCTACACTTTCTGCGATGAAATCAATTCCATAATAAGTATCGGTGTAGATAATGACAATAAAGAGCGAAAGGATCAGGAACAGAAGCTTGTACAGAAGTTTGAGCCGGATCCAAATCATCGAACAGAAAAGCGCCAACAGGATCATGAACAAAATACATCCGAACCCGAGACTGAATTCAAATAAGAGATAGTACGGGAAACAAGAGTCGGAGACCCCGAACTCGGTTACCGGATCTATGTATTTTTGTGAGAAACCTCCCGTCAGAAAAGTCATATAAAGGCTCAGAAGCCGGTCTGCCATAGATATCGCCGCCGACAGGATTACGGCACGGAGCAGATTTGCGACGATGATTGTATCGCGACTGATCCCGACTTGGACCAGAAATCGTAACGATCGGTTGGCTGTCATCGCGGTCAAAACAAAAATCAAGAAAAAAGACGACGCTAAAAGGGAGCCGAACACATCCGGGGCAGCCAAGCCGCTGGTGTCTCCCGTGAAGTACAAAGCGGAATAAAGACAAATCGAAGCAAGGTAGTATAGTGGGATGATTTTGATTGAGATATCTCCCATAATAAAACGCAAGGTCGGTTTCAGCTTCATTTGTCATCGCCCCCTTTCGAGCCTGTCATTTGGACGAATATTTTCTGAAGGCTCAACCGGCCAAACTCAAGTTCGTCCTGGTGGCCGTTTTCTTGGCGTGCACCGAGGATATAAGCGCACTCGAATCCGCCGAGTGCGTCGATCCCCATTACGCTTTTGCCGGAGATATATTTCCGTACCGCGTCTTTCTTTCCGCTGACCGAATATCCCGAAGCCAGAAGAGAATCCAGGGGCTCATCGCGAACCACGCGTCCCTCATGTAAGATGATCACATGTTCGACAATGCTTGAGATCTCCTCAATCAAATGGGTGGAAATCACGATGGTGAAGGGGGATTCGTTGTACTTCCCGAGGATGGTCCGGTACAGGATATCCCGGCGATTCGCATCCAGTCCGAGGATCGGCTCGTCCAGAAATATGAACGACGCACCGGAAGAAAGAGCAAGAATATCCTTAAAAAGCGTCCGCTGGCCGGTTGAAAGCGATCGAAGTGACTTTGACGAATCCAGCCCGAAAAGGGAAGTGAGCGAAAGCGCATACTCCGTATCGAATTCGGGCCGGAAATATTTCGTTTCCGAAAAGAGTTTGCGAAGCGATGTTTCCACCGGAAAATAATCCGGCTCTCCGACATAAAATAAGTTGCCAAGAAAATTATCGTTGATCCGGATCTCCTTATCGTCGCTGAGCACTCGGCCGGAGGAGGGGTAAAGGATCCCGTACAGGATCTTGAGCAGGGTCGTCTTGCCGGCCCCGTTCCGTCCCAGCAGGCCGTAGATTTTTCCGGACTCAAAGGTCAGATCAACATTTTCCAGGGCTCTTGAACCGCCGAAACTCTTGGAGATCCCGGACAGTGTGATTTTCTTCATGACGCGCACCCCCTTCGGATCATCCCGATCATATCCGATTCGCTGATACCGAGCCGCCGGGCTTCTTCAATCATTGAGCAAACGAAGCGCTCAAAGAATTGTTCTTTCCTCTTGTCGCTCAATTTCTCCACAGCGCCCTCTGAAACAAACATACCCAATCCCCTTTTCTTATATATAATGCCGTCGTCGACGAGGAGATTGATCCCCTTAAGTGCCGTTGCCGGATTCATCTTAAATCGCACGGAGATCTCGGTCGTCGACGGAATCTGAGATTCTTCGGGAAAAGCGCCGGACAGGATCCCGTCTTCCAACTGCTCGGCCAACTGCAAAAAAATCGGCCGTTCTTCCTCAAAGCGAAGCTCCATCCGATCCTCCTTTCGACATTGGTATTTCTCTGCTCATTAGTTAGTTGGTTATGTAACTAACCATACAACTGTTTTCTGCCCGCGTCAATACTTGCGCGCGAAGAATTCTTCAGGATCTGTTCACATCGCGAAAATCCTCGTTATGGTATAATTCAGGTGAGTAAAATCAGAGTCCGAAATGCTCTGTTCGCAGAGGCTTATACCTGATCAGGGCGAGCGTTATCGGGGGTCGGAACACAAGGAGAGCTCGATCATTGATCATCACCGTTTCCAGACAAATGGGCAGTCTCGGAGATGAGGTTGCCGAAGCGTTGTCCAGCAAACTCAATTGGGAACTGATCACGCGCAGTGACCTGATCATCCGATTTTTTGCGGATGTCACCGACGCGCAACAGAAGCACATGCTGAATGAGAGCGCGAAGTATTATCTGACCGAGCTCAAGGGGTACGGAACGTACCGGGATCTTCTGGAACAATCGCTCTATGACCTGGCCGGTGTTCAGTCCGCCATATTGGTCGGCTTCGGCTCGCAGGTGATTTTCGCCGATGACCCGCAAGCTCTGCATGTGCGGATCGTCGCGCCGGAGCGAACACGGCTCAACCGGGTGCGGAAGCAATTTCATGTGACCGAAGCCGAAGCGGAACAAATCCTCGCCGTGGCCGACAAGAAGCATAAACGTTTTGTATCGACGGTTTTCGGCGCGGACCTGACCGACATCTCGCATTATCACATCACGCTGAATACGGATAATCTCAGCGTTGATGAATGTGTGACCGCTATTGTGGCTCTTAAGGATGAGCATGAGTTCCGGAACCGGATCCGTTACGAGAGCGAGGAGGATGAGACAATCGAGCATTTATCCGAAGCGTCTTTGTTCCGAAACCCCTCCGAAGCGGAGTTCGCCCGTATTCTCGATATGTACCGGATCGAGTGGAAATATGAACCGAAGACCTTTCCGGTCGAGTGGGATGCCGAGGGAAATATCACGCTCGCGTTCAGCCCGGACTTTTATCTGCCGAAGTTCGACACATATCTTGAGTTGACGACGATGAGTCAGAAATATGTTACCGAGAAGAACCGGAAGCTCAAGCGGGTCCGGGAACTTTATCCGGGCATCAATATTCGCATCGTGTACAAGAAGGATTTCATATCGCTTCTGGAGCGGTTTAAGTCGGTTGGTAACGGGACTCGGGAGGACGGGACATGAGTGATTATCCGGCGATACGGCAGATTCTTTTTACGGAAGAAACCCTGCGAAATAAGGTCGCGGAACTCGGCAAGAAGATTTCGGAGGACTATCGGGATAAAGAACTCGTTCTGATCGCGGTCCTCAAGGGTTCCATGTACTTTTTTGCGGATCTGACGCGCGCGATCGACATCCCCGTCGGAGTCGATATGATATCCATCGGAAATATTCCGGACACGACGAGCCAGACAGGGATCGTCCGGATTACGAAGGATCTCGACCTGAGCATTACCGGTAAGCATGTTCTTGTCGTCGAGGATATTATACGAACCGGACTTACCACTGCTTATCTGATCCAGAGCCTGGATGTCAGAAAGCCAATCGATATCAAGGTGTGCACACTGCTCTATGACCCCGATCGGATGCTGATCAACGTACCGATCGCTTATTACGGCTTCGAGGTCAAAGAATCGTGGATGGTCGGTTACGGTATGGATATCGGCGAGAAGTGGCGCAATCTTCCGTATATCGGAGAATTGGAACACCGCTGACGGAAGTATCTGTGCGGCAGTCGGAGCATATGTTTCATATTGCCTTAAACGCAAGTAGAGCAAAGCAGGAGAGGGGCGGGATGAATAATTCGGCACCGACATCGCATAAAAACGAAGTGCCCGCTTCAAATGAAGCGGGCACTTCTATCTCCGGTCCCGAAAAGGGACATAAAGGGGCTCCAGCGAACCTATTTGATACTTCCAATTCTGTCCGGTTGCCCTTTATTATCTGCGAATCTCTATAGCCTGGCTCATGAACCGTATCTTGGTGGATTTACTTGGTTCGAACTAATTGTCCTCGCCGTTCCATCCTTCCGATTCCGAATCTACTCGGCTCCGACCAAAGTCTTTGCCTTTCCATCCTTCCGACCCAACGGACATCCCGACTTCGACTTTCGCCAACGCGTTCCTTCCTTCAGATCTTGATTCAATTTGCCTTGCCTGCGACTTGTGTCCGCCTTCGCGTCCCGTCAATCGCTATTCGCTTTCCACGATCTTCCACTCCGACCCGTTCTCTTGATGTAATCTCCTTAACGAACCATCATTGCTTCTGATGTGGCGGCACTCCTTCAAGGTACTGGTGTTCTCTAGTATTCCCTGGAGCTTGACTTAATTATAGCATGTGAAAGGTCTGTGTCAAGTCTTTTTCACAAAGCAACGATAAAAACACGTTTGATATTTGTGCAAAATAGACAGAAATGAGCGAGAGCCCGATATAACGGGGCTTTGCGAAAAACACCCCCAAATTGCAAAACGTTTCGGCAATAATATGTTTACAGAATCGACAACGATTCTCAAATGCAATATCATGAAACCAGTCAATAAGAGCCGAAAGGGAGTTGATATTCTTATGAAAACATATCGAAAAGAACTCACTTTTTTTATTCCGGAACGCCGCGGCATCGTGAATATCACAGACCGTGTTCGTGAGGCAATCCGGGAAAGCGGGATTCGGGAAGGAATTGTTCTGGTGAACCCCATGCACATCACCGCCTCGGTATTCATCAATGACGACGAGAGCGGACTGCACCGGGATTACGAAGTCTGGTTGGAACGGCTGGCACCGGAAAAGCCCTATAATCAGTATCGACACAATGGTTATGAGGATAACGCCGACGCTCACCTCAAACGCACCATTATGGGTCGCGAGTCAGTCGTCGCCGTGACCGACGGAGATCTTGATTTTGGAACGTGGGAGCAAATATTTTATTTTGAGTTCGACGGAAAGCGGAACAAACGTGTCCTGATCAAGATCATCGGAGAATAACTTCGATGCCGGCGTGACCGATTCATGAGCCGTTTCCGGAGCGACCCCGGCAGACTTCGCAAGAAAGATCCGGTGCCGACAGCGGGAGGCTTATTTCCGGACGGAGCGCAAGTCTCCGCTGCCGATCTCCTGAAAAAGCGTGATCCCGAATACGGGCGCGATCGCGTAGATATGATCAAAAATATCCGCTTGAACGCCTTCGTATTCCGCCCAGTCCGTTTTCGCGGAAAACGCGTACACCTCGATCGGGACCCCGCGGTTCTGGTATGTCAGTTGGCGTACCAATATCATCATGTCTTTTCGGATGTCGGGATGATTTTCCATATAAAGCTCCAGATACTTACGAAACACGCCGATGTTCGTCAAGTGGAGTGCGTTGGCGGTATCGCCGCCCGGCGCATCTCCCTTGACCGGAGTCCGACCCGCCTCACGCTTATCCCGGATATAATGATCCAGAAAGCGGATTTTGGAGAACTCATCCAACATTTCCTCGGAGCAAAAACGAACGCTGTTGACGTCGACGTGCACGGCGCGCTTGATCCTTCTTCCTTCGGTTTGGCTCATCTTGCGCCAGTTCTTAAATGTGTTCGTGACCAACGTATACGCCGGGACCGTGCTGGTGGTGTTGTCAAAATTATTGATCTTGACGGAAATTAAGGTGATGTCCGAAACGGTTCCGTCGATATTATGTCCGGGAACCTCGATCCAATCGCCGATTCGGACCAAATCGTCGGTCGTCAGCTGGATGCCGGCGATGAACCCGAGAAGCGTATCCTTGAAAACAAAGGATAAAACCGCCGCGAATGCTCCGAATCCGGACAACAGAACCAACGGATCCTCGTTGATCCAAGCGGCAATGATCACGATCCCCAGTACGACAAAGATGACAATTTCCACGACCTGGAGAAGACCCTTGATCGGGCGACGTTTGGAGATATCCTTCATGCGGTACAATTCATCGATGATCTCCAAAAGCGAATCCACGATCAGCATGATTATGATAATCGTATAAACGGTGGCCGCCTTGATCATCCAGGGCTCCGCTTTGCCGAAACCCGCGGCGGTCATCCGGATAATCAAAGGCGTGATCAGATGAATAATGCGGGGGATCAGGCGGCTCCTTTTCGCGGCATTGACGAGTTTGCTTTTCCGAATCGCGGGGATGCGATATAAAATGGCCGAAAACAACCGCTTGGCGATAAAAAACAGGCCGAAACACAGAAAAGCCACAAGCATGGTGCGCAAAGAATAGCGCAGAAGCGTCAGCCAGGCGCCCTCCAATCCCAGTCCGTCGATCAGCTGATCCAACCACTCAAACATATTATCTCCTTGTATAAACCCAATATTGCCTACGTATCAAACAAGAGGAAGATCAATAATAATATACCACAGGATGAGCGGGCGAACCCAAGTGAGGTGACCCGTTCTCTCCGGAAACGAATATCGCCGGCGTTCGATCGGCGATGCGCATATACTTGAGCGAGTGTGGTTTTGCGCGTATAATCAGATGTAGTGACAGAAAGTGTGAATCGAATAAACGGAGGGGGTACGAATGAAGAATCGCATTTTGGTATTGCTTTTGGTTTTGGCGTTGGCTCTTCCCGCCGCGGGATGTTTCGAGAAGGCAACCGTGGAATCGCTGTTGGAGGATTGTGCGGCAAAGCTGGAGAAGACAGAGTCATATGAGATCAACGCGAAGGTAAACGCGGATATCGATATCCAAGGCGAAGCACTTGATGTGGGTATCGTTGCGAAGGGTAAACTCAAGGGATCGATTACGGACAGTGCGATTCATCTGGACGGAGAATTCTCGTACAGCGCCGCAGATGATAAAGATTCCGCCGAGTTCGAGATCTACCTGATCGAGGATAAGGATGAGATTTCAGCGTACGCACGTGAAGACGAAGAGTGGTCCGAGTTTGTCATCGATGAAGATGACGATGATTTTGAGGATGCTCAGAAGGCTCTGGAAGCGATTAAATTCCATAAAATGATCGAGCTTCTGGTCGATTATGAGAAGGATCTCGAGTTGGCAAAGAAGACCGAGAAGGTCGGAAAAATCGATGCTTATGTAATCGAGGGAACGGTAAGCGGAGATTATATTACCGATTTCGTGAAAAGTATTGATGTGGATGAACTGACGGATGAACTCGATGAGGCTCTGGAAGACGGCGACATGGATTTAGGTGATTACGAGGTCAGCATCAGGCTGATGATCGATAAGAAGACCAAATTGCCGGTGCTCCTTGAGCTGGATCTGAAAGATACCGCGCAGACAATCCTGGAGGATTTACTCACCGCCTTGATGTCGTTTGATATCCCGGATTTTGACTACGAAGACTATGATGACTATGAAGACGATGAGGATGAAGAGCCGGAACCCTCCGAACCGGAGGTGGAGGTCAACGTGAAGATCTGCGTGTTCGAGATCGAGTTTTCGGAATTTGATGATGTTAAGAAGATCAAGGTTCCCAAAGATGTGATCGATGAAGCCAGAAGCTTCGGACCGATCGAGACTGTACAAACAGCGGCAAAAGCGTGCCGTTGATCCGAACGACATTGCGGCCTGCAATATGAATCTCTCTTTGACGATTGATTCGAATCCGTCCGGCTTCAGCCGGAAGGTGATCAATGACCGGGGCGCGGAGCCGGCCGGAAACGGACGGCTCCGCTTCTATTTTTAACGGAGGAATCAGGTTGAAATCGCAGTATTTGTTCGATCCGATCCGGGGCAAGGGATTTCGCTTTTTTATCGCAGGTGTCTGCACGGCTGTATTGCTGTCCGGTTGTTCCGCGGATTCGATCCGCCGGCCGGGTACCTCCGACACGAGCAAAACCGATTCGATCCAAACGGATACGGTGCGGACGGAGATCCCGCCGACAACAGTATTTCCGTCCGTAATCCGGGAACCGATCCTTTCTTCGGAGAATCGCGTCGGCGCCGATTTGATCCGCGAGTACCTGTGTTCCGTCCGATATAACGGTGTGGTGCTGGTTGCTCACCGTGGGGAGGTGATTTTCGAGGGGGCATATGGATTTTCGGATCTGAAAGAAGGAACCTGGAACCGGACGGAGACGATATTCGAGCTGGGATCCATTACCAAACAATTTACCGCAACGGCCGTCTTGATGCTCGCGGAGCAGGGAAAACTTTCCCTTGAAGACCCGATGAGCCTCTATTTGCCGGAATACCCGAAGGGAGAGGGAATTACCGTCCGAAATCTTCTGAACATGACGTCCGGGATCCCGGATTATGTGACCTGCGGGGCGCTCGGAATGAGCTATGATGACCTCGAAACCGCTTCTGTCGAGGATGTCGGCCGCGTTCGTGCGATCATAGAAAAGGAGTATACCCACGAGGAGATCATGCGGTTGATTTCTCCCTATGATCTGCTTTTTGAGGCAGGTACGAATTACCATTACAGCAACACCAACTATTATTTTTTGGGGATGATCATCGAAAAGCTCTCCGGCATGAGTTATTTCGACTTTCTCGAAAAGTATATTTTCGAGCCGGTCGGGATGGAACATACGTCGACCGATCCTTCCGATTTGACCTCTTGCGGGTCGGTGATGATTCCGTTCGGACGTGTTTACCTGCCGTCTCAGGATCGATCGCTGAGTTACGCCGCCGGAGTGATCTGCTCCAATGCGAGCGATTTATATAAGTGGGAACAGGCTGTTCTGGCGGGCGATTTACTCTCAGTCGACAGCCGGAGGCAGATGTTCGATCCGGGGGACTTCGGCTATGGCCTCGGATGGTCGATCGGTCTTGATTATTATGAACACGGCGGACAGACCGTCGGCTACAATTCACATGTGTTGGTCGTTCCCTCATCCCGCACGGTCATTATCCTGCTCTCGAATATTCAGGGGACCGGTGATTATTTTTCCGGGGCAAACGTTAATTCAGAACAAGTCGCGACAGAAATCTACGGAATCTTGTCGGATCAGCAGTCATAGCGCAAACACCTTTTTCGAAAGAGAGAAAACCGGGTGAACAGACCCGGCGGCAGGGGTTTCCTGAGATAAGTTTCTGAGAAACAAAATGGTGTTATACTCAAATCGAGCAAATGGATATGACTCAATAAGAGTGAAATTAGAGGGATGGAATGAAAAGAGATAGCGGAAGCGGTTTCCGAAAAAAAAGAAAAACGTCCGGCTCTTCGGGCGGAGATGTGTATCGCAGAGGTTCCGGGCTCAAGCGGCCGAATGGTAAGCCGGTCGGAAACGCTTCGGGTTACCGGGACAGGAAAGAACCGGGCACAGGAAGCGGATGGTCTGATCCCGGGCAGAATTCCGGTACCGGTGGCGCGAATCCGGGCGGCATGATCGGCTCGTTGCTCGGCTCGGACATCCGGAATTCGAAGGGATGCGGTTTTTCGATCGGGAAAATCATTCTCATCATCGTCGTGATCGGTGTCGCTCTGTTTTTGTTCAACAAGTGTATGAACAACGCAAACGATAATATGCCATTGGATACCACGGCCGCTTACGGGACCGACGCCGGTCGTCCGACGCTCGGCGATGAAACCAACACCTCCGGTAATCCTGTCAATAACGATATCAGCCCGATGACCGGGATCAAGGGTCCGCGAACGAAGAGGACTCAAATTCTCGGTGACGGTGAGGATGTCTTTACGATCATGGTCTATATGTGCGGAACCGACCTGGAGTCGAACTACGGCATGGCGACCGCGGATATTAATGAGATGCTCTACGCGGAGCCGGGAGATAATCTCAATATCATTATTGAGACGGGCGGAACGACGAAGTGGCAGAATACCGTCGTCAAGAGCAATACAAACCAGAGATACCGGGTGACCGCAAAAGGGCTGGTTCCTCTCGAGACGAATCTCGGCAAAAAGGCGATGACCGACCCGGATACACTTTCCGATTTTGTCTCTTATTGCGCGGAGGAGTTTCCCGCGAACCGCTATGCGTTGATTTTCTGGGACCACGGCGGCGGATCCCTGGCGGGATTCGGTTATGACCAACAGTTTCCCGGTCAGAAATCGATGACCTTGGACCAGATATACACGGCGCTGGAGGAGGCGGGTGTCGCATTCGATTTTGTCGGGTTTGACGCCTGCCTGATGGGAACAGTCGAAACCGCGTATATGCTGAATTACCATGCGGATTACATGATTGCTTCCGAGGAATTGGAGCCGGGGATCGGCTGGTATTATACCGATTGGATCCGCGCGTTGTCGGAAGATCCGTCGATGTCGACCCTTCAGATCGGCAAAAAAATCATCGACAGTTTTGTGGAAACCTGTAAAACGAAGGCTCCTCGCGATATCGCGACGCTGTCACTGATCGATTTGGTGGAACTCAACAATACCGGCGACGAGGCTTTTCGGGCATTTGCGCTGGCGGCTGACGCGATGCTGGACGAGGATTATCATGTGATTTCGGAAGCGCGCGGAAATACAAGGGAATTCAATAAATCCCGTACGGATCAGGTGGATCTGATCCATCTTGCCGAGAATATCAATTCCAAGGAAGCCGCTGATCTGGCTGTCGCGATGAGAAAGTGCATCAAGTATAACCGCACCTCCTCAAACATCATGAACGCAAACGGGATCTCCGTATACTTCCCGTACGACGAACTCAAGAGCATGTCTTCGATGGTTTCGATATATGATCGCATCGGTATGGGCGAGGAATACACCGGCCTGGTCAAGAAATTCGGCAATTTGATCGTCGGCGGTCGGATCACTACCGGCGGCTCATCGTCGCCTCTGAATTCGCTTCTGGGTGGTTTATCGGGACTCGGAGGGTGGTCCGACGCGTGGAGTTCATTCTTCCAGAATCCCGATTTTTCATCCTTCACGGGCGGAAACGCCGGAGATACGGGAAACTGGATCGATACGAACCAGATCCAATCCAACGCGGACTATTATCAGGAACATTATCTGAACGCGTCCGATTTGGAACTGGTCGAAAAGCAAGACGGTTACGTGGTTCAGCTTTCGGACGAGCAGTGGGATCTGATCCGGAGCGTTGAACTCAACGTGTTTTTTGACGACGGAGAAGGCTATATCGACCTGGGCATCGATAATATTTATGAGTTCGACGACGACGGGGACCTGGTGATCGGATTTGACGGCACATGGGTCGCTTTGGATAAGCACATTGTCGCCTTCTACGTTGAGTCTGTCGAAGAGCAGGGCAGAAACTATACGGTCGTCGGTCGCGTTCCCGCACTTCTCAACAACCAACTCGTGGATATTATTGTAATGTTTACGCAAGACGATCCGTACGGTTATGTGGCCGGAGCGAGGATCAATTACGGAAACGAGACGGACACGATGGCCAAAGGTCTGGTCGAGGTCAAGAAAGGCGACGTCATTGATTTTGTATGTGACTACTATACATATGACGAGGATTTTGATGACAGTTATTTTCTCGGAGATCAGATGATCGCCGACGGAGATCTTGCCGTAAGTTACCATCCCGTAGGTGAAAATGAGTGTATGGTCACATACCGCCTGACCGATATTTACGGAAATACATACTGGACACCGGCGATCCTGTATCAGAATTAACGACCGAACCGGCCTCGGCGGCAGGCTTTGATTGCCGGCCGGATGACCCGCCTAAATAATATCTTCAGTAATTTCCTCTAGACGATTCTCCAGAAGACTCGGATCGAGGAAATACTTTTTGGCTAACGAAAAGGAATTTGCGATGTACAGACCGTCGCAAATACGATCATCCAACGAATAGCCGACCGTACAACATTTGCGAACGACGACTTGCCCGTTCTCAACCACCGGCAACATTTCCGTCTTGCCGAGTGCGGCAAAAATGCCGGCGGTCCCGACATTATAGGGGTGATGATACACATAATCCGTGCGGATCGATTTCAGATAGGTAAGAAACATCGTTGCGTGAAACGGACTGGCGTCGATAACGGATTTGGGAAGCAGATTATGACGGTCCATCCACTTAAAGGTACTGACCAGAAACTTCTTAAAAATGCCCGGCATCGATAGAATAAAGGAAACCAATTTACCGGTATTTGTCTCGGAGGGTGCATGTCTGGCTTCTTCAATCGTTCTGTTAATGATTTCGGTTACCTCGTCGATAGACTCATGACCTGTGAAGGTAAATTTGACTGTAACTTCGCTTCCGTTATCGCGCAACTCCGGCTTGACGACCATTGAAAAAGAGATTCCTTTGCGGGCGTACAATTTGCCGTTCATGACGAAGCGGTTGACATTCGGTCGTTGCGCGATCCCTCTCAGGTAGGCCGCGATAAAAACATGCAAATAACTGATTTGAGTACCATCCGCGCGCTTTTTATGGATATAATCGTCAATTCCGTCCGTGCGGATGATCTGTTTCGAGAAGACCTGTGCGTCACTTCTTCTCCCGATAATGTACGGATATAACTTCTCGAATGGACCAAGGCTTTTAAGGATTCTACCGTCGTGTCGTTTCATAAGCACCTCCGAGGTATCTCTACTCTCGATTTTATCATCAAATGATCACCTCGCGCGAATTCCAATAGTCAAAAATCATTTGGAGTGAATGATGAAGTCAACTATTGATCACCTCGCGCGAATTCCAATCGTCAAAAATCATTTGGAGCGAATGATATATTCATCGAAAAGTCACGCTTATCCGATGCGTCAATGATAGAATGGGTTCATTATCATCCGGCCGCAGGGGAGAGCAGTACATGAGCGAAATGAAGAAGCGAATCCTGATGACGACCTTGGGCGTCTTAATTTGTGGATTTTCTGTCGGCATGTTCAAGTTTTCCGTTTTCGGACTTGATCCGTTTCAGGTTCTCGCGCATGGGATCGCACGGCATGTGCCGATCGCTTTCGGAACCCTGTACGTAATCATCAACGCGATCATGCTGATCGCAATCTTTTTTCTCGATAAGACCAAGATCGGCCTCGGAACGCTGATCAATCTGTTTCTTCTGGGCTATGTGGCTCAATATTCGGAAATGTTTTTTCTATGGATGATCCCCGACGCGTCATTCTGGGTTCGATTGGGGATTCTACTGCTTGCGATCCTGATCATATGCCTGGGCTCCGCTTTCTATTTTACCGGTAATCTCGGTGTGTCGACCTATGACGCTGTCGCGTTGATCATGTCCGAGAAAAAGATTGCGAAATTCCAGTATTGCCGTATCGGCACCGATTTGATTTGCACGGGAACAGGTTTTTTACTCGGAGAAATGCCCGGGGTTGCTACGATCATCACCGCTTTCTTCATGGGCCCGATCATCGCTTTTTTCCGCCATCGGTTCGCAATGCCCTTCCGTTACGGAAAAGAAGAAGCACGCATGTTGGTACAGGCCGAGGAAGAGGAGCGGAGACAGAATAAGGTTAATAAACAACAAAAAGATATCGATAAACGATAAAAATATATTGCAAAACGTCGATTCGCTTGCTATGATGTACACATCAATGAATGGTCTCCGACCGGGGATCAACGCGGAGGTGTTGTATGGAACGGATCGGCAACAAGAGTTTGTCCTTTGCGCTTCGATTGTTTACGGATTTTCTATTGCTTTTGAATCTCGCGGCTCTGATCGGACTTCCGTGGATCGTCAAATATATGGTGGATTATCTGACGGTAGGCTATGGCTGGTCGGAACCGTATGTGTTTCTTCTCGCTTTTTTCTATTTTTGCGGCGTTTTCACGCTTGGGATCCTCTTGCAAGGGCATTTGATCCTGCGCACGCTGGAGATGAATCAGCCGTTTGATGTGAGAAATTCCCGGCGTCTTTTTCGCGTCGGGCTCTTTTGCGCTCTGATCGCGGCGGCATTTCTGGTTAAAGTGCTCCTGTACAATACGATTCTCACATCCGTCGGTGCGGGGATCTTTCTTTTGGTATCGCTGATCGCGTTTATTCTGGCGGATGTTTTCGCGAAGGCTTCCAGGATCTGGGAAGACCAACAGCTTACCGTTTGAAAGGGGGGGTGAACATAATGCCGATTGTGATTCGACTGGATGTTGAAATGGCAAAAAAGAAAATCAGCCTTTCGGAGTTGGCAGAGCGTATCGACCTGTCGCAGGCGAATTTATCGATCCTGAAAAACGAACGGGCGAAAGCGATCCGATTTGTAACGCTAGAGGCAATTTGCCGCGAACTCGGGTGCCAGCCCGGAGACATTTTAGAGTACATTCCGGAGGATGAAAAATGAAGAACTACATTAGAATGCTTGTCGCGTCACTGATCGGGGCAGCGGCGGTCGTTGAGTATTACATTTATTCGGGCGGGCATACGGCGGCAAACGCGACGGTGTATTTTTGCTCTCTGATGCTCGCGTTTTTTCTTGCCGTCGGATTACCGCCGAAGGGTGCGCGGGAGAGAGGTTTTCAGTTTTTTCTCATGGGCTCGATCCTGGCGATCTCGCTGACGTTTGTGCTTTTCGATAATCGTGGGCTTCGATTCACAAACAGCGCGGTGCTTATTCTTTTGACAGGTATCCTTTTCCTTCAGAGAATCGGTGTCGAGAGGTGTTCCGTCGGAGAAAAGGGATTTCTTCCGGAGGTGTTTATGGGATATTTCCTTCGCCCGTTTACATCTCTTGCCGACATGTTTGAGGAAGGGAAGAGGGTTTTCGTGAAGAGTAAAGCAGAGGGGGATGTTTCTTCGACGAAGAACGGAAGGGTAATCCTGCAAATCGGGATCGCGCTACTGGTCGGAATTCCGCTCATCCTTTTCTTAACGGGGATTCTGATGGCTTCCGATCAGATTTTCGAGGAGTGGTTTGAGGGGGCATTCGAAGTCATAGCGGATTGGTTATCCTTCGGAACCGTAAATCGCATCATTTTGACCCTCGTTCTCCTTCCGTTTTCCGCGAGCGTGCTTTTCGGTTATGCGAAACGGAGTGTGTCCAACCGTAGGTTTAAAGAAGAGAAGGTGGAGAAACCCGTCTTAATTCCGGCCTTCTCGGCGATCACGTTGTTGGTTCTGATCAATGCTCTGTATCTTTTATACGCGGTGGTTCAATCGGTATATCTGTTCGGGGCGTGGTCAGGAAATCTTCCGGGTGATCTCTCGTACGCCGAATACGCCAGAAAGGGATTTTTTGAGCTTGCGTTTATTTCCGCGATCAATGCGATCATGATTCTGGCGGCGATCCGATACACTCAACGCGGCGCCAAAACCGGAAGAACGGTCCGAGTTCTTTCGATCCTTCTGATCGTTCTCAGCTTCGTTCAATTGTTTTCGGCGTTCCGTCGAATGACTTTGTACATCAGTGCGTACGGATTGTCCGAAGACCGTTTCCTGGTGTCGGGGTTTATGGTTCTTTTGGGAATTCTTTTTATCATGTTGGGGATTCGGGAATTCTCGGAGCGGTTTCCGCTTCTCAAAGCATCCCTCATCGCCGGGATTCTTGCACTCTTTCTTGTGAATGCATGCGTGCCCGGACGCATCGTTGCATCCTACAATGTCCGTCAGTATCTGAATGGAGAACTGGACTCGCTTGACACCCGTTATCTTCAAAGCATGTCGTCCGACTCTTTGATCGTAATCCTCTCGGAAGAGGAGAAACTACGCGAGACAGGGGATGAACGGATACTGAAGTCAATGGACGAGATCCATGACTTTATTTCGGTATACTATCTCGGTGAAAAATACGGCGACTTCAGTTACAGCGACCGGCGGTATGATCCGTATGACATTGTTTCTTACCGGGAATCGACGGAGATGACCTGGAAAGGATTCAATCTCAGCAAGCATCGGCTCTTGATGGCCGCGGAGGAAGACTGACTCATTTCTTCCGAGACAAATCAATGAAAAACCCTCGACTCAAACGCCGCGGGTTTTATCTTATACCGTTATCGAGATCCTTTACCAGGGGCGACGCGCATACACGAAGTTCTTTGTCCAGAAAGCTGTCTTACAGGATCTTCGAACCACCTTGCCGTTCGAAGACGACGCGTCCACCATTTCACCGTTTCCGACATATATACCGACGTGGCCGACGGCCTTCCCGCCCGTACTGAAGAATAAGAGATCTCCGATCTCGAGATTGTCCATGGATGTGATCTTCTCCCAATCCGAAACCTGCGCATATCCGGCTGCGTTATATCTGCCGCGGGAAGAGCCGGCCTCCCTGAGACAGTAATAGACCAGCCCCGAACAATCAAATGAATTCGGACCGACGGCTCCCAAAACATATTTGTCGCCCAACTGTTCCTTGGCAAGGCTTACGAATGTCTTTATGTTGGCACTTCGCCTCGCGGCCTGTACTTTGCTGGCACTCTGCTTGGCGTTGGGCGAGTAGATCAGGGCGAGTGTTTGCTCTCCGGTCTTGCCGTCGACGGTCAATCCGTTTCGTTTCTGGAAATCCTTGACCGCTTCCACAGTTTTGGAACCGTAATAACCGGTCGCCTTCGACAGGTAGCCCAAATCAACCAGTTGACGCTGAAGCGCGTCGACGTCATTTCCGCTGGTTCCTTCAAGGAGTGTATATTTTTTCGCATTCTTGGAAAACAAGAGATCCAGCGTCTGAGGTCCGGCGACTCCGTCCTGTTTGAGATCGTGTTGCCTCTGGAACAGTTCGACGGCGTACTTTGTTGCGGTTCCGTAATACGCGGTCGCCTCATCCAAATCCATGTAGTTCAGATCCATGAGCCGTTCCTGCAATTCTCGAACCCGTTCGTTCTCATCCCCCTTGCGAAGAGTCGGATCCGGGGTCGGCGTGGGTGTCGGCGTGGGTGTCGGCGTCGACGTCGGCGTCGGCGTTGTTGTCGGTGTGGGGTCGCTTGCTTCAGCACCGATGTATTCCGTAGAAACGGTCTCTTCCGTTTCTCGGACTGGGTTATCTCCACCGGCCCAAAGGAGGATGCGTGACATGCCGAAAGATATGGAGAGGATGGTTACCAGTCCTACTAAAACGGACAAAAGAATGATTCGATATTCAATAATTAAGAAAAAAATAAAATCAATCAACCGCCGGAAATGATTATCCCGGGGAGGTTGATCCAAAGGTGTGCCTTGCTGAGATTGCTTTTTCATTGATGCGTCCTTTAAGTTTGTCTCACCCATTTTAACCGTTTATATACTTATAAGGCAAGTTGTTCCGGAAACTGCCTCATTTTTGCCGGATTTCGACCCGCAAAGAATCGCGACAGACGTTATGACTGCCGCGATTTCCGTACGGTTTGTATGAGAAGCGACCCGATCGTTCATCACATGACCAAGATGCTTATCCGCCAATTTGCGAATCGATGCAATCTATTGGTCTCTCCATAAATCCTTCATCGGCTCATCCCAAATCGGGCGTTTGGGTGAATCGTCATTCTTGGCCGGACGTCTGCCTTCGGATTCGGGAGACCTCTTTGAGGAAGGTCCTTTCTTCAAGGGCTCCGGTTCCTCCGGCTTGAACTCGGGTTCCGGTTCGGGCTCAACCGGGAGCGGTTTAAAAATCGGAGTACCGTTAATCTTCTCCTGGATCTGCTCCCTTATTTGCCGCTCTCTTTCTTTGAGGATTGCCGCTTTGAGGATGGAATGGTCAATAAACGATTCCGTCGGTCGCAAGGATTGTTTATCCTGAACAGAGAAACGAATTTCTTCAAGCGTCACGTCATCTTCCGATTCTTCGGTTGCCGGCAGAGGTTCTTCTTGAGGAACAACGGGCTCCGTGATATCCGGTTCCGCAGATTTCGCTTCGAGAATTTCCGGCTTCGGGGGCGCGACCTGATTGCGCGAAAGTCTATCGGCTTCCGATCTCTTAGAGGATTCAACGGTTAAAGGCTCGGGACTGTCCGGCTCTGAAATCTTCAAATCGGGGACTGCGGGCTTTGCAAGTGTCGGTTTCGCAGGCTCCGGCTCCGGTTGCGGTTCGGTCTCCGGCTCCGGTTGCGGCACCGGTTCAGGCTCCGGCTCAGGCTCCGGTTGCGGTTCGGTCTCAGGTTCCGGCTCAGGCTCCGGCTCAGGTTCCGGCACCGGCTCAGGCTCCGGTTGCGGTTC
>LSQX01363598.1_pt3 | contig 23215 bp, 18 predicted proteins | sample 654561 | NCBI WGS metagenome assembly LSQX01 (sample SAMN04489861, study PRJNA283612) | anaerobic digester metagenome | isolation source: 4 biogas reactors fed with cattle manure at either 37C or 55C with and... | place: Denmark: Kongens Lyngby | collected 2014
TGGTCTACGAGGTGTACGACGCGCGCCGGTTGAATTCGTGGCTCGTCAATACCTCCTGCATGGCATGGGATGAGAGGCTGGAACGCTGGGTCTGGCTTCACTGCGACGCCGCGCTGGATCTGGATTTTGCGCCGGCTTACGACAAAGTGCCGAAGAAAAGCCGCCCTGTGGTATTGGCCACCTGCTATCTGGTAGACGACCAGACCTTCCACGTCTACACCCGGTGCGGACTGCGCGCGGCAAAGTTCCTGACCTTCTTTGACCGGGCGGTGCTCCGCACTGTCGCAATGGGCAAGTTCATCGATCAGTACAACCTGGTCACCGATATGGAACCGGGCGAGGTGCCTCCCATTCCCGAAGACTACTTCCAGGACGAGGACAAGATTTATTTCTTCGATCTGGCCGCCCTGATTGACTCACCGGATTCCCCGGCCAGAACGGCCGCGATCGAGGCCGCCTTGGAAACCAGCACATTGCGCCCCCTGGAGCGACACCGTCTGGAAGATTTCTACGAGGACGGCCCCGAGGCAATGGAAATGTCGAATGTTTTCCGCGAGTATATGGCCGGGATCCAGTACCACTCGGACAAACCGATTTGCCTCGCCGAAGAATTTCGGCGCCTCATCGCCCAACTGAAGAAGTGAAACGAGGGATGAAGGCCCGGGCTATCATCCGGCGTACACCCCTTCTTACCCGAACTATATCCCGCCCCTTCAGGGATGGCATTAGCTTTGGCACAAGCTGCCCCTGTCACCGGACACGGAGGTCCGGTGCTACGATAATGGCCCGGCAGAGTCGGGAACGAAGCCGGGCAGGGAGTAAGCGGGTGAAGTAAGCGTGAGTTTAAGAGTGGGTTTAAGTGTGCGCTCCGCGCTTCCGCTTTGTCTTCACACTTTGTCCCCACGCTTTGTCGGCTACGCTTCGTCCAATCACTTTGTCCCTACGCTTTGTCGGACTCACTTCAGCAGCTTAACTTTCCGACAAAGTGCGGAGACAAAGTGCAAGGACGAAGCGTAAAGGGACAAAGTGCGGAGATAAAGTGCGGAGACAAAGTGTATTGTTGCACCCCTGTCACCAACCGATTACACCACCGATTACCCCCCCCCTTTTCCATCCTTGCCCCACGCCCCCTGTCGTGCTAAATTGTTATTAATCTCCGTGTCTACGTCACAGCCGCCATGGAACCATAGGACTCCCGCATGCCGCTCAGTTGGAATGAAATCCGCCAGAATGCCATCCGCTTCTCGCGCGAATGGTCTGCCGAAGGCCGCGAGGTGGCCGAGGCGAAATCCTTCTGGGATGAGGATCCCATCAACATCAAGGCGGTGGAAATCCTGGGTAACCTGCACGACGCGCATGCCGACCTCGACCGCGCCGTGGACCGCTGCTACCGCTCCCAGCCCTTCACCTCCGAACGCCAGCGCGTGGAGTTCCTCTTCGCCCTCTACCAACGCTTCACCGCGCCGCTGCTCCCCGCCACCGAAACAAGGCGCAAGCGCTCTATGAAAGCATAATCCGATGCAGATCATTGTCGGCTTGAGCGGCGGTGTCGATTCCTCGGTCGCCGCGCTGCTGTTGAAAGACGAGGGACACGACGTCACGGGCGTCATGATGCGGCGCTGGCGCGAGGGCCGCTATGCCGGCGGCGGACGTGATGCCTGCTTCGGCGCGGGCGAGGCGGACAGCGTGCGCGCCGCCGAGGCCTTCTGCCGGCGCTTCGGCCTGCCCTTCCGCACCTTCGACTGCGGCGAGGCCTTTGAACAGGAGGTTGTCGCCAACTTCCGCACCGAATATCTCGCCGGACGCACCCCCAATCCCTGTGTGCGCTGCAACGCGCTGCTCAAGTTCGGCCTGCTGCCGGAACTGGCACGGGCTTCGGGACTGGCCTGCGGCGCCTTTGCCACGGGCCACTACGCCCGCATCGATCAGGCCGGGGGACGCCACCGGCTGCTGCGCGCCAGCGAAACCGCCCGCGATCAATCCTACTTCCTCTACCGCCTCTCGCAGGAGCAGTTGCGGCGTCAGCTCTTCCCGCTGGGCGGCATGACCAAGTCCGAGGTGCGTGACCACGCGCGCCGTTACGGCCTCGCGGTGGCGGAAGCACCCGACAGCCAGGACTTCTACAGCGGCGACCATAGGGAACTGGTCGGCGCGCCGGATCAGCCCGGCGACATCGTCGACGAGTCGGGAATGGTACTGGGCCGCCATACCGGCTTCTGGAAATTCACCATCGGCCAGCGCAAGGGACTCGGTGTGGCCCACCCCCACCCGCTCTATGTGATCCGCGTGGATGCCTGCCGCAACGCCGTGGTTGTCGGCCCCGCCGAGAGCACGCGCAGACACGCACTCGTCGCCGGCGACTGCCACTGGGTCTCCATCGCCCCTCCCGCGGCACCGCTGGCGGCGCAGATCAAGATCCGCTCGACCGGCGAGCCCGTGCCGGGCGCCACACTACACCCGCGCGAGGATGGGCGCATCGCGGTTCGCATGGATGGTGATGGCCTTGCCGGAGTCGCCCCGGGGCAGTCGGCGGTCTTCTATCAAGGCGACGTGCTGCTTGGCGGCGGAATCATCGAGAGTGGCGCATGAGTAGGATTACGGAAATTCTGGCACGGGCAGTGCGCGAGCCCCATGCCCTGACACGCGACGAGCTCGCCCTGCTGCTGGCACAGCGCGACCCCGGCGCTCAGCGCGAAATCTATGCCGCCGCCTACGAGGTGAAGGTGCGCCACGTAGGCAGGGTGGTGAGTCTGCGCGGCATCGTCGAGATGGGCAACGTCTGCGCCAAGAACTGCTTCTACTGCGGCATACGCCGCGACAACCGCGTCCTCGAGCGCTACCAGCTCGATGAGCCGGAGATTCTCGAAGCTGTACAACGCAACATCGCCCTGCAATACGGCTCCATCGTGCTGCAGTCCGGCGAGATTGAGTCCGAGGCGCATACGCTCTTTATCGAGCAGTTGCTGCGCAAGATCACCGCGATGACCGATGGCACCCTCGGCATCACACTCTCGCTGGGCGAGCAGACGGCCGATACCTTCAGGCGCTGGCGCAGTGCCGGCGCCCACCGCTACCTGCTGCGCATCGAGACCTCCAACCCGCGCCTATACGCCCGCTTCCACCCCGCCGACCACTCGCTGGAGCGGCGGCGCGAATGCCTGCGCCACCTGCGCACGTACGACTACCAGGTGGGCAGCGGCGTGATGAGCGGACTCCCCGGACAGACCTGCGGGGATCTGGCTGACGACATTCTCTTCTTTCACGAGATGGATGTGGACATGATCGGGATGGGGCCCTACATTCCGCACCACGACACGCCTCTCGGGCGCGACATCCCCTTCACAAAGGAATATGCCGCCTCGCACCTGAACATAGGCCTCAACGTGATCGCCGCGACGCGCCTCTATCTGCACAACGTCAACATCGCCGCGACCACCGCGCTGCATGCGCTGGCGGACGATGGACGCGAGCAGGGCGTCCTGGCGGGTGCCAATGTCATCATGCCCAACGTCTCCGACGTGGCCTACCGCCGCCGCTACCAACTCTACGAGAACAAACCCGCCTTTGACGAGAGCGCCGAGGAATCACGGGATGAGCTGGCGCGACGCCTGCAAGGCATCGGCGAGACGATCAACTGGAACAAGCGCGGCGACTCGCCGCGTTATGCCGCGCGCAAGTTGGTGAGTGGGGAGTAGTGAGTAGTGAGTGGGGAGCGAGTGCTCCTCCTCGTCCTCGTCCTCGATATGGCCGGTACTGCCGGTACTGCCGTGTCTACCGGTACTGCCGGTGGCTGGCGCCCTGTGTACCCCCTCCCACCCCGGCTTATGACTGGCGGCTACATTGCATGCGCGGCGTCCCCGCCGCGTGGCAGTCCTGTGCCCGCCCACCGTGACACTCTTGCGGTAGGTCTTGGCCGTACAGCTCCCGCATGGGTCGCAGTCGGGCCGGAGTACCGGCTTCAGCCGGAAGCCAACAAGGGCCTTCAGGCCCGAATGCCCTTTTTTCTTGAAAAAAAGGGGTCATGAGAACGGGGCTGAAGCCCCTGAACCACTTCCGCCTGAAGGCGGTACTCCGACCACCGCACAGGGCGCTTTTATATCAGCGCCAGGCCTTCGTGCATGCGCGGCGAGAACGCCGCGTCTACCATGCCGCCACCGCTTCTACCTGCTGCCACATCCCCGTGTTTCCTCTCTCCTTTTACACTCCTCGATCATACGACTGGGTCGTATGATCAACATCAGAGCAGAGGCGCTCGGGCAGCGCAGCGCCCCGAGTGCGGCCAGTTGGGACGGCTACGCCCTACCCCAGCCACGCATCCAGCTCTTCCATGTTGCAGCGGACGCAGACCACGGAGTGCCTGTTCTCTCCCGGCTCGTACTTGATATACGTGGTGGCCAGAAGTGTACCGTCAGGCAGGCGCTCGACACCCGGATAGCCGCAATCCCCGCCCGCATGGCTGTGCAGCAGCTTGACCCGGTACTGTCCGGCAGCGCCGGCCCTGATGTCGTCGTAGGTTCCCACCCAGGCCACAAAGTGCCCCAGCGTGGGGCTTTCCGGTGCCTGGTCGCGGAACGCGATGAAGAGCCGCCCATCATCCGTATAGACGCCCATATGCCGGTCGCCTGTCAGCCCCCAGCATGTATCCCGGGGCTCGCTCCACGTCCGACCCTCGTCGGTACTGAACATCACCAGGCTGTTGCCGGCGTGGGTATTCTCGCGCATAAGGCAGCACAACTCACCGCCATCGGGCGAGCGGAAGGCAAACGGCTCGCACGGCATCTTGCCGGCCACGGCGGCAACGACGCGCGGGGCCGACCACGTCACGCCGCCGTCGGCCGTCTCCGTCTGCACCACGTTGAGCGGTACCGTGCGATCCTCCTCGCCCTGCACCTCGTCCATGCGCCGGTGGTACAGCCCGAGGTAGTTCCCATTCTTGAGCCGAACCACGCTGCTGAAGGTCATCACGCAAGGCAGCCCCAGCGGCTCCATCTCCCGCCAACTCTCGCCGCCATCCTCGCTGACAATGCGCGGCATATACGGCTGGCCGGCGAAGACCCACAGCCGCTCCTTGCCGCCGGGATCGACCATGCGGTAGATGCTGGGACAGTTGCGATGCTGCTGAAAGCCCTCAGGCAGGCGGTCGTCGATCCTGATCCAGATGCGTCCGCCATCGTTGCTGCGCGCCATGGGGCCGCAGCGGCCGCCGTGGTCGTAGTTCCAGACGCAGAAGAGCGTTCTGCCATCCGGCATCAGCAGCGTCGTGGGATGGCCCTGGTAGATGGCCGGGGTTCCCTGCGCTATAACGACGTGCCGCCGGGTCTCCATGGAGATGTCGATTAGAGGTAGTTCGTTATTCATGGCGTTTCAACTATCAGGGCATCCGGCAGGGGGTGGAGTGTGACGCGCGGCAGGGGGTCGGAGTGGGCGCGCAAGCCGCGGAAGAGCACCGCCCGCGCGGCGAACTGGTTCTGGCCCTCATCGTCCACGCGCCAGCGGCAGACCTCCAGCCGCCAGGGCTGGGTGCGCGCGCCGCCCAGCGTGGTCGCGCCCGCGCGGGAGAAGAGTACCAGCGCAAGTACCGTAGCGGACGGGGTGCCGTTCGTCGATACGCCCAGCAGCTCGCGCTGGTCGAAGAAGTCGCGCAGGTCGTCGGTCAGCGCCTTCCGGAGACGCTCGCGCAGGGCGGGCGTGGCGGCATCCTGCCAGGCGACGTCGATAGCTGGGTCATCGCGCACGGCCCAGACGCAGCCAGTACCGGCGACCTCGCACTCGAAGACGCCATCAGGCAGCCGCCTGACGGGCATGGCCGTGGTGGCCGGCAGGGCGGTGACCAGCGCGACCTCCGCGCCCTTGCCGCGGTCTCCGGCCAGAGAGACTCGAAGGGTGCGCCGTACCGTCTGCTCTGCCGAGTCGACGATCAGGCGGGAGGGGTAGCGCACGTCCCCGAAGGTCTGGCCGGGGGGTCCGCGCAGCTTGCGGCGCACGACGATCTTGCGCGTCTCCGCGCCCTGTTCGAGGTAGAAGACGGTGGTCAGCAGGTGGCCTGTGAAGGCGCGGCCATCCGCCAGCGTGACGGTACAGTCGAGTTCCAGCGTGGGATACGGCTCGCCGGTCTCCTCGCGCGCCGTCTGTCCCGCCTCCAGGAAGCGCCAGGCACGCTCCATGCGCTGCGTGGCGGGATGCCAGTCGAACGCGAGCACCTGATCGAGCCGCCATTGCCAGAGGCGCTGTCCGTCGTGGAAGCGCAGGTCACCCTGCCCCGATGGCTGCAGGCGGCCATGCCAGCTCTCGCCATCAGACCAGACCACCTGATCGGCCAGCGCCGGCATCGGCAGGCCTGCCGCCAGCAGAGCGACTGCGAACAGCAGGGCGGCGGGGCGTATCCCGACCGCCCTTTTGCATCCGGTGGGCGCGCACTGCATCGGGCAACCAGCGGTTTCCGATACGAGGCGCCTCCCTCGGCCGTCGCTGGCGCTTACCGCGTCCATTACATCATGCGGTCGGCCGCGTCAGCAGATAGTCGCCGAGGATTTCGCCCAGCGGATCCGTGCCCGGCTCGCAAAAGCCGAGATGGTTATGGCGGCGCCACCCCTCGGCAAATGTGCAGCGCCCCGAGAGCGTGCCCATCTCACGGCAGAGATCCTGCATGGTTTGCAGGTATTCATTCATCGCCTGGCTCGCATCGAGCCAGGCCTGCTGGCTCTTGTGCTCCGCCAGCGCCGCGGTCTTCTCCTCGATAACGGAGCCGATATCAATGAAGAAGTCCGGCTCGCAGAAGCGGTTGAGCTGGTCGCGGTGGCCGTGCGGCTGGGCGTGGTAGAGGGTGACGGGACGGTCGATAGCCGGCCGTGGGGGTATAACCGGGAAGTTGGGCATACCGCGGCAGAAGGCTCCCATCACTGCCAGACGGCAAGTGTTGACATGATCCTCCATGTAGTCGAAGGGCGAAGGCACCAGCAGGATGTCCGGTGCCACCGCACGGATAACCGAGGCCACGCGTGCCAGCAGCGTCTTCTCGTAGAAGACCTCGACGTCGGCGGCGATCGGCGGGTGGTAGACGGCGCCGAGGCGCTCGGCCGAGTTGCGCGCCTCCTGCGTGCGCACGCGTACCGTGGTTTCAGCATCCATGGCGGCCGAGCCGCAGGAGCCGTTGGCCACAGTCATGTAGTGCAGCTTGCATCCTGCCCGTCCGAGCAGGATGAACGTTCCGGCCATGCCGAACTCGATATCGTCCGGATGGGCCCCGATGGCAAGCACACAATGGCTCATACTAGTGCATCTCCACGTCGCAGGTACCGAAGCCCGGCCGCAGGAAGCTGAACCGGACATTGGGATGGTCGGCCAGCAGCGACATCGGCACGGAGGCATCCGGCAGACGCTTGGCGATCATGAGGGTGGTCAGGCGCATGCCGAAGGGGTTGTCGTGGTGGCCGGGGTGCCAGATCGAGACCGTCTCGGCACGCCAGGTCTCGGCGGGGCCGACCGTGACGGCCTCATGCGGCACGTTCTGTACCGTGCCGCCGCCTGAGGTGCGGGCGTTCTGCATGAGGGTCATGGGGTGCAGATCGACAACGCGCGTGGTCAGCTTGCGGTAGACTTCCGGCGGTGGCGGGGCATCGGCATAGTCACCCTCGCGCTTCGGCGGATCGTTGAAGGCCCAGTGCTTCACCTCGCCCTGGCCGCCCTGCATCAGGACACAGCGCGCCTTGTTCCAGCTCTTGATGAAGGGGGCGGTATCAACATCGGGGAAATGTATCTGCGTATCGGGCATGCGCAGTTCGGGACGGATACGGTCGAAACAGAGGTCGTAGGCCGCACGGGCGAAACCGAGCGGGAAATCACGCGAGACCGTCTTGCCATCGACAACCCACTCATCCATGCCCCAGAAGTGGCAATGATCCAGCCGCATGCCGAGGGCATTGACGAGCTGCGCCACGAGCGGCAACTGCTCCGTGGGGCCGATCGGGCCGCAAATGCCGGCCGGTGAGTCCGGCGTGGCCTGCTTCCAGGCCTCGATATACTCGAGGGCTTCCGCCAGATAGAACTCCTGAGGCGTATCGTAGAACCGCACCTGGAAACCCGGACGCTGCAGCTTGAGTACGTCCTTCTCGCTCAGGCGCGCGGCCTCATCGAGTAGTTCCTTATCAAGGGTGGTATAGTCCCACCAGCCCGGTGCGACCTTGCTCATCTTGCGCATGCTCATAACTCCCTATTGAGGTTTAAGAAAACTTTGGACATCATGCCCACAGGCAACACGACAACTATAGCAAAAGATTCCGTCCGACTAAAGGAAGGAAAACGAGGCTTGTACCGTCAAAGGGGCTTTGTTATAAATGATGCGTATTGCAATCATTGTCTGCTAGCCGTTTGAAGACGACTTTATCGTTTGCCGTGTTGCTCGCGTTATCCGCGGGGACGTTCATGTCCGCCGCGCAAACGAATTGTGCCAACACGGAAATCACGGTGGAAGTGGCAGGCGAACCTGAATTGGAGCCGGAACAGGAATCAGGCGAGCTTCCCCCGCCACCGCAATCAGCGCACGAGGTGCTGCATGGCACGCTGTCACGCTTTCCCATCGAGACCCTTTCACTCACTGGCGAGCTGATTGTGCGCCGTCGACGCGGAATTGTGCTGCACGAGGCGGGCTTTGCCATTGAACTGGCCTGGGGCGAGGAGCCCCCGCGGGCCAGATACAACCTGCGGGACTCCTTCGGGCGCGACCTTGAAAGCCTGACGGTACGGCGCCTGGCAGACGGCACCTCCGAACTGACCTGGCATGATGCCGACGGGCTTGTGCGCGACACCCCGCCTGCGCTCACCGACTATGTCCAGAAGACCGACATCACCTGGCTGGATCTCTCGTTCGCCTACCTCTGGTGGCCCGATGCGCATCTTGAGGGCGAGGACAAGTTCCGCGGCAGCACCTGCGACCTGGTGCGCGTAGTTCCGCCGGAGCCGATTCCGGGATGCGCCGCGATCCGCCTGTGGGTCGATCGCCGCCTGCGCTTCCTGCGGCAGGTCGAGCAGCTTGACGAGAAAGGCAAACGCGTGCGCCGCATGTGGGTCAGCAGTGTCGGCAAGATCGGTGATCGTTGGATGATCCGCGATATGGAGGTAGAGCGTCCCGGCAGTGGACAGCGGACAAAACTGCATGTTGAGCGGCTCGTTACACCCTAATGAATACCTACGTGCTCATCATCGAAGGCATTATCCTGCTCCTTCTCCTGTCGATGTCGGCCTTCTTCTCCGGCTCCGAAACCGCCTTCTTCTCGCTCAACGCCATGCAGTTGCAGCGCGTCAAGAGCCGCTACCCGCGCCACGCTGCGTGGATCAGCCTGCAGATACGGAATCCATCACGCCTGCTCTCAACCCTTTTGATTGGCAACACGCTGGTCAACATAGCCGTCTCCAACATCGGCTATTCCCTGATCGACGCCATCCCAGGGATTGGCCATTACAGCGCCGTCATCTCCATTGTCGTGGTGACCATCGTCCTGCTGATCTTCGGCGAGGTGGCCCCAAAGCGCTATGCCATCGTGCATGCCGAGCGCCTGCTGCCGATCTTCACGCCGATTGTCCGCTTCTGGATGGTAGTACTACGCCCCCTTGAAATTCTCATGACCACGCTGACCAAGCGAATCGAGCACACGCTCAAACCCGAGCGCAAGTCGCTCTCCGACGAGGAGTTGCTGACAGCCGTCGAGCTCGGGGCCGAAACCGGCGTGCTCGACGAGGAGGAGCGCTCCATGGTCGACGGCATCATGCGCCTTTCCGAGATGAGCGCCAGCGACGTGATGATCCCGCGTGTCGATATCGAGGGGCTCGACCTTGATGATCCCCCCGGGGAGCACCTGGAGACCGCCCGGCGCACGCAATACCACTACCTGCCGGTGTACCGCGAGACCCCCGACGCCATCGAGGGATTTCTGGATGTGCCCCGCTACCTGCTCGACCCCCAGCACAATCTCCGCAGGGCCACCATGGCCGCCCTCTTTGTCCCCGAGACGGTCACGCTGGACGACCTGCTGATCACCCTGCAGCGCAACCAGCTCCACATCGCCTGCGTGCTTGATGAGTACGGCGGCACGGCAGGACTGATCAGCCGCGGCGACATCCTGGAGACGATCACCGGCGAAATCCTGCTGGCAAATGAACAGGAGACGCCCGAGATCCAGCCGCTGGGCGAGAACCGCTGGCTGATCGACGGCAGCACGAGCCTCGACGAGATCAACCACGAGCTGGATCTCGACCTGGATGCGGAGGGCGTCGACCGCATCGCCGGCTGGGTGACGGCACAGGCGGGACGCTTCCTGCGCGCGGGCGAGGCCGTCGAGGCCCAGGGCTGCCGCGTGCAGGTGCGCCGCCTGCGCAAGCTGCGCATCGAGCAGGTGATTCTGGAACGCCTGCCCCACCCCACCCCCGATCAGATTGTTGATGCGGATTCCGACGAGGTGGAGAGCGACACGGACGAGACCTACATGGAAACAGATGAGACCTACGCCGGGGAGGAAGCCTGATGATACTCCCCAAGCTCATCCTGATTCTCATCTGCCTCCTCGGTCTGGCCTTCTTCGCCGGCATCGAGACCGGTATCATAGCCATCGACCGCCTGCGCCTGATGCACCGTGCGCGCAACGGCTCCAAATCAGCGCGCATCATCGAGGGGTTCCTGCGCCAGAGCGACCGCCTGCTCGGCACGACGCTCGTCGGCACCAACATAACCAGCACCGTCATTGCAACCCTCGCCGCCTCAGTGTCGCAGGCCTACTGGGGCCACCGTGGACAGGCCATCGTGGGCTTCGTGGTGGTCATTGTCATCCTGATATGCGGCGAATACATTCCCAAGGCATGGTTCCTGAGCCGGCCACTGGAGCGTTGCCTGCCCTTCGCGCGCATCCTGCGGACGCTTGAGACCATCCTCAAGCCGCTCGCCTCCTTCATCATGATGGCCACGCAGTGGGTGGTGCCATCGCGCGACAACGGTCCCAAGCGCACCGTTTTTGTCACCCGCGAGCATCTGCATCTGCTGACGCGCGATAGCGAGGCCGGCGGGCAGATCTCGACCTTCGAGCGTCTGATGATCGGACGCGTGCTCGACTTGCAGGTCAAGACCGCCGCCGAGGTGATGACCCCCATCGGCAAGGTGGCTAAAGTAAGCGAGTCGGCCACACTGGCCGATGCCGTCGAGTGCCTGCGGCAACGTGGCCACATGAAGCTCCCTGTTTTATCGGAGGATGGCTCCCGTTGCATTGGCGTGCTCTACACGCAGGAGGTGCTCGGCAACATGCCGGAAGCGGGGCCCGAGCCCGTGACACGTCACATGCACCCGCCCTTCTTCCTTGCTGACAACGTGCGGGCCGACGACGTGCTGCCGCTGCTGCGGCGCAACCGCCAGCATCTGGCCATCATCCGTGATGCCGCCGGCAAGGTGCTCGGTATCGTCACCGTCGAGAACATCCTCACAATCCTCGTCGGCAATCTGCCGGCCTCGGCCACGGGCGACCGCAAGACCGAACCCTCGCCGGCCATTGTGGTACCGCCGAAAGCTTGACTTTTGCCGCCATGCGGACCGTCTGTCCAGCCTGTGAACGCCCGGTAGGCCGGCAGGCCTTCCGCTGCCCCTACTGCGACGAGAAGATCCCCATGCCGCGCACACGGCGGCAGATGGTGGTTGTCCTCATGATCGTAACGCTTTCAGTACTCGTTTGGGGATGGACGCGGGCCAGTTCTGCCATACCGTCATCCGCAAATGTGATAGCGGCTCTGCTTGCCGATCGGCTAGCCGCCATACTGCTGGCCCTGGCCACGATGCTGCTGGTAATGCCGACTGCCTGCCGCCCCTCCCTGCCGGGTGCCGCCACGCGCAACGGCGTCCTGCAGGTCCTGCACGATGCCATGCTAACGCTGCTTTGCGGTGCAGGACTGCTTGCTGCCGCCTTGCTGCTCAACTGGCCTGCGGCACGCCTGCCGGGCTGCCTGGCGCTTCTGGCACTCGCGGCGCTATCGTGGCTGCTGCGCCGTCCCGCCTACCCGCTGCTGGCGGTTCCGCTCGTTTCGCTGGCCTGCCGGCTGGCCTCCTTCTGATCTGCCGCCGCCTCAAGCGCCTCGATCCGGCGCTCAAGCTCATGGATGCGGGCCTCATGAATCGCGCTGCGCGCGGCTGTCCCCGCCGCCTTGTCGTTCAAGGCCGAGAGGGCGATCGAGAAGTGGAACGAGACAAGCACAAGAAAGACAAAGATCACCGCCACCAGCGAGGTGACATACTGCATGCCGAACCAGTGACGCACCCGTTCGACCAGTTCCGGAAAGCAGGCCACCAGGAAGATCATGCCCGCCGTGGCCAGCCACAGGAAGGCATACTTCTCGCGCAGCTTGTAGCCGCGGATGGCCAGGATGGTGATGATGAAGACTCCCACGCTCACCCCGGCCATCAGCATGCGGATACGCGTCATCTGCGAGGCCTGCATCAGCCCCGGCACCGCCAGGAGCAGCGCCATCACGATACACCCCGCCACCAGCCACCTACGCATGATCCGCCTCCAGCATCCGCTTGATGTAGCCTGCCGAGCCGCGCACATCCACCCGGCGCAGCCGATCCACAAAGAGCGCCAGGAAGACCTTCAGCGCGAAGATTATACTGGCCCAGGCGTTGATGGTGGTCTCCCCCGCCGCGCGGGGACGGAAGGCCACCGGCACCTCGTCGTAGGAGAAGCCCTGCCGTCGCAGCAGGGCCAGCGCCTCGGCCTCGGGGTAGTCGTTCGGGAAGTGGATCGCGAAGCCATAGAGCAGCGGACGCGAGATGAGCCAGAAGCCCGAGGTTGGGTCCGTGCTGCGCTTGCGGCAGATCAGCGAGACGAAGGCCGCTAGAATCTTGAGCGTGAAACGCCGGAAGGGCGTACCGTGATAGCTGCTGCCCTCGCCATAGCGCGTACCGATCACTAGGTCGGTCGGGTTATCAGCCATGAAGCGGATGAGTCTAAGAGCCTCGCCTGGTGGGTGCTGGCCATCGCCATCCAGCCGCAGCAGGTAGCCGTAGCCACGCTCGATGGCATCTATGAACCCCGCCCGCAGCGCCACACCCACACCACAGTTGCAGGGCAGGCGCAGCACCCTGGCACCAGCGGCACCGGCAACCTCGGCGGTACGGTCCGACGAGCCGTCATCAACCACGCACACGTCGCACCCCGGCAGACTGGCGGCAATCTCCTGCAGCAGGCCCGGCAGCGCGGCCTCCTCGTTAAAGGCCGGCACCAGCACTACCAGACGCTTCAGGATCTCCTGAATACGCGGATCAGATGGCATGGGGGAGTCAGACATGGCGTGTAGGGTTGCCGTTATGTTAGCAAAGTAGGCCGCCGGTACCAATGTAAAACCGGCACCGCAACTTTGTCGCGAGCCTTGTCGGTGACTTTGTCGAAGGCGAAAGGAACCACGAAAGGCGAAAGAAGTTCTAAAGTTCTAAAGTTCGGGAGTTCTAAAGTTTGGCTGGTGCCTGTACCGAAGCACCCCGCAGGTTATAAACCGCCAAGACGCCAAGGACGCCAAGGGGAACCGCGAATAGACGAATGGGCGCGATTGGATGGTGTTTTTTTTAACCGCGAAAAACGCGAAAAGCGCGAAAGGGGAGCTGCAAATGGACGAATGGGCGCGAATATGGAGTAAGCGGGTGGAGCGTGCCGTTTTAAGTGCTTCGCACTGGCATTTGAGCGGCTCTTGGTGCCCTCGTGGCATGGGCGTCCCGCCCATGGAAGATTCACGGGCAGGATGCCCGTGCCACGCGCGCCAGCACGGTGTTTTGCAAGAAATCCGGGAATTACTGTCGAGCGAATCGAATCTATCGAATCTATCGAATCCATCGATTCCATCGAAGGCACTGCCCTGCCCACCCTACCGTATCTCCGCCGCCAGAGCGTCGAAGCCCTCGCGTGTGCCGACCATCTGCACACCAAGGAAGACCTGTAACCTACACGCATTGTGAAAGATAGGTACTGTTGAAGTCGCGCCAGTTGTATTCGGTCGCGAGTTTCTGGATATCCGAGTAATCCCGCGGCGGCTCCTCGCCGGGGAGTTCCTCTTCAACATCGCGGACGATGGAGTCGAAGATTGCGCTATCCCTCTTCTGCCAGTGTAGCGGCAGCCCCGGGTTATAGTTGTTGACCTTGCCGTCTGTTCCCCAGAGCACGTTTCTCTTCACGTGGTATCCGGTGAGGTAGAGCTTGCGCAGCGCCGGCTTGCGGTAGATCCCCGGCGTGCCGGGAGTGAGGTCGAAGAACAGCCTGTTGCCGAACTCCCGATCATATGTGAAGGCGGCCTTGGCGACCATGGCCATGTAATCGTCCACCCAAGGCCAGCCGAGGTGCGCCATGGAGAAGCGCAAGCCGCGTATCGAAAACATGCATTCGAACTCGATGGGCCTGTTGAACTTGGCGCAGAGACGGTCGCGCCCGCCGGCCAGAAGACCACTGTGGAACATGAGCGGCAGGCCGGTCTCGGCCACGGCACGGCAGGCGTCGAGGCCCTCGCTGGGATAGCAGCGCTCGAGGATGATCTTAAAGCCGGCGATTCCGCGCTCAACTGCGGTAGCGATCTGCTCGCCGACGTTCGGTTCCTGCGGGTCGATGCGCAAATAGGGGATGAAGCCGGGGGTGCGGGATGTATATTCGAGAACCCGTTCGAGACGGTATTCCCAGCGGTAGTCGCCATCGGGGCTGCCGAGACTCTGGTGCGGCTGGATGCTGAAGATCGTGCCTCCGCCGACGCCGCCGGCCGCGGCTTTTTGAAGGAAGGTTTCAGGCTCGTCGCACGGGCCCTGGTACATGTGGATGTGGGTGTCTATGATCATGGTTATGTTCCTTTATCACTATTCTTCGTCCGACAGAATCTCGCACCAGAGGCGGGCGGCCTCGCGGTCGGCGGGCGCTGCCGCCTCATCCGCGGCCACTGCGGCAAAGGCGTGGCGCGCCTTCTCCAACTCGCGGTCGATGCGCAAATAGCTCTCAGCCAGACGCAGCCGGATAGAGTGCTGCGCGCGCGGGGTGCCTGCCAGACTCAACTGCTTCTCGATCACCGACGACACCCGCGACCGCAGACCCGCATCCTTGCCGGAACGGCAGATCAACTCGGCCTGAACGAGCACGCTGTTCAGAATCGGGCGTACCGCCGGATCGTCACGCATCTCGAACATGCGCTCCGCCAGAGCCAATGCACGACGACATCCCTCAGCCGTATTGCGTAGAATCTGAACCGCATGGAGCGGGGCCACGGCTTCCACCCAGGCGTTGGTCGGCAATCCCTCGGCCTCTTCGAGGATCCTGACATACCCGGCCACGGCCTGCTCCTCCGACGCCTGCGCCTCCTCGTGTCGTCCCAGCAGCCTCTGGAGTGCCGCCTGTGCCGCGAGCACCTGCGTGCCGGGGCGCGGCTCCAATCCCGGCAGTGCCTTCTGGTAGAGGCCCAGCGCCTCCTCGAGGAGTGGAACGGCCTTCTCACGCTCGCGAGTGTGGCGCTGATAGATATCGGCAATCGCCGTGAGGCGACCGGCCTTGGCAACCGGATCATCGAGCGCATCGGCCGCCTTCCGCAGCAGCGGAATCGCCTCGTGGTAGTAGGTGCGCCCCTCATTGGGGCGGCGCAACTGATGAATGCAGATCTGGGCCAGTCCCGACAGCACGTGTATCCGCTGCGGCTCCGTTAGCTTAAGTTCGAGCATGCGCTTGCGGACAGCCGCCGCCTGCCCGGGATTCCGCGTGCGCGCATAGGTTCCCTCGATCCCCTCCAGCATCCTGTACTTGCCGGCGTCATCCAGCGGCACCTTTACCAGCGCCTTCTCGAGCGTCTCGCGAAGCAGCGGGTAGGCGCTGTGGGCGGCAGAGTGGATCATGTCGGCCGCCCGGAAGGCGAGCGCGCGGCGCTGCTCGCCGGTCAGGTCATCGCGAGCCAGCGCATCACCTACAAGGCCAAGCGCCTCGCCGTGCTGCCGTGCGCCTGCAAGCCCTTGCACCTTCTGGACGAGGTCGTTGTATTCCAGAGCCTTGGCCGGTGCCCCGGCAGCGGCTACCGGCAGCGGCGAGAGAAGGAGCAGTATCGCGAATAGCCTGATCGTCCTCATCACTTCATCTCCAGTACAAGCGTTTGAAAGCCGGTGGGACTATGCCACTGACCACCGTTCCAGGCACCATCATTCGCGACGATCATCGCGCCCAGTTTGTTGCCCTGTGTGATGTTGACACCGATGTCCGCCAGCGGGATAACCACACGCGCCGTCCAATAGCCGGGCCGGGCCTGGCAGACGGCAGTCCATTGTGGTGGCTTGGGATTGGCTGTCGCCCCGATGCCATTGTGTTTCCGTCCATTGAGGGCAAAGGCGAGGTGGTAGTAGGAGCCTGCCGCACGCAGGTCGCCGTCTATGAAGAGCTCGACATACGGACCATCCGTCCCGCCCCAGCCGAATCCGGAATCTTCATTGTACTTGAATTTGCCGGCCTGATAGTCGGCAAAATAACCGGGATCCTCGAAGCGCGCGGCAAGGTAGAGATTCTGCTTGTCGTGCAGAATACGGATCGTGCTCTTGCGCCTGGCCGGTGTCCTGGCGTCGCTGATTCTGGTGAAGCCGTCAATCAGCGCCCCGTCGGCCCACCCGGTGGCGTTCACATCGTCGCCCGCCGGCGGGGTCTCGGCAAACGGCACTTGCAGCGTCACCCGCGGTGGCAGTTTCTCGGCCTGCCCGATCAGGCCCAGCATGCGGTTGCGGTGCAGTTCAATCAGGCGACGCGATCCGGGATGCACGGCCTGGTCCAGCGCCTTGGCGAGCGTATCCCTGACGAAGCCCGTCAACTCCTTATCTACCAGGTAGTGCTTGCAAGCCGAGACGGGATCGTCGTTCCAGAAGCAGCCCGCCGGATCCTCGTTGTAGTTGCGCGCCAGCCGCTCGTAGTAGGCGATCATCGGCTCCGCCGCCTCGCGGTAGGCGCGGCGGCAGAACTCGCGGCGCGCCTCCCGGACATCGGTTTCAGGATTCCACATCAGCCGCGACATAACCCAGAACTCGATGGCCGAGATGTCGTAAACCTTGTCGCCGCCGTGCCCCACCGTGTCGCCGTACACCACATCGAGATAGACACCCTTGAGGTGGGGGCGGTAGTAGTTGAAGTCCTCCTGTGCCACCTCGCAGACGGCGTGGTAGAACTGCGGCGTGGAGCTGCACAGGTAGTACTCATAGAGCCCCGCGATCGGCATGCTGGCCTGCTTGAAGCGCTCGGCCTTGTCATGCCAGACGGCGTTGACCTTGTCGTCGAAGACTGGCTTCTTATGGTTCTTGATATAGGGACAGTACTGGGGACCGCCACCGCGGGCCGGGACGGCGGGTGCCTCGGCCGTGAAGAGATAGGCCTGCCCCGGGATCGGTTTCACGTGCGGGAAGCGTGCCGTCAGGTAGTCGGAGACCGCGTTGACGAAGAGTGTGTACTGCGTGGAGCGGAAGTTGCGGTCGCCCATCCTGACCACCCCGCCGCCGGGCAGCTCGATCGGCGCCAGGCAGAGGGGGCATTGGCAGACATCCCAGTTGTCGCCCAGCCCCACGCTGTAGGAGGTGACGCGCTTAGGGTTGCCGCCCACGACCCTGGCGGCCTCCTCGCAGAAGGCCGCGATCAGCTTGGGATTCATGAAGCAGAGCTGGCAGTCGTGGTAGCGGACACGCTGTCCCTTGATCAGCGGGAAGAAGTCGGGATACTCATCGTAGTACTTCTGCGGATCGATGAGACCGAGCCCCAGCGAGCCGCTCATGGACGAGACATCCTGATAGGTGCTGATGCGCTTGTAGATCGCGGGCGACATGTTGCCGTCCAGCGGACGGGTGAAGGTATTGAGCAGCCGCGCCTGCCAGATGATATTGCCATCGGTGTGTCCCGTCCAGAAGCGGTAATCCGGAAAGACCGGCACATCCACGAGATCATCGAGTTTCACGTCGATCGTGGGGTGGTGCCCGTAGATCGTGCCGCACCCCTCCTCCGCCTCGAACTCGCGCACGAAGATGATGTCGGTGTTGCGTTCCAGAAAGCGGTAGACGCTGTTCAGCACCCCCTTGGTCTTCGAGGCCGCCAGATAGATGGTGTCGCCCTGCCGGCGGATGATGAAGCCGTCATTGCCCTCGAGCCGCTTGAAGTCAGCGGGACACCCCCTGGCGAAGGCGGCGATGGCCGGCGAGTGTGACGGAGTTCCCGGCACGAGCTTCACGGGCTGCGTGCCGGGCACCCTGACGATGGGAATCGCCGCCCCCGAAATCCTTCCCAGCCAGTTGGTCAGCTCCTGGGCGGCATACTCCAGTTGACGCTGCGGGCGGGCAATATCGAGCACCACCTCCGCGTTGGGCTTTCCCTCGAGTGTCAGGGCCAAGGGGGCGGCAACCGCCGCATGTACCGCCAGTAGCAGCACGGTACATATCAGACGCCTTATTACTCTCTTCATGCTCATGCCGACATTCTGCTCCGCGTTTCGCATCAGATTTCTACCGCACCATCAAAACCGTTCCGTCCGCCATCCAGACGATCTCGCCGTAGTCGGTGATGGTTCCCAATCCCAAGTCGTGCCGACGCGCACGGATCGTCAGGGTCTTGGAGTTGAGATTCAGGCGCGTCGTGACGGGCTCGATCCAGAGATCCCCCACCCTCACATCATCCACGATACGCACCATGCCGCAGTTGAGCACGCGTACCGTGGCATAGTAGGTCTCGCGTGCCGGTGCCAGCAGCGGGGAAGGCAGGTCGGTATAACGCTGGTTGCCGCTATGATTGACGTCGTTATCAATAATGATCGTTCCCCGTCCAGGCAAATCGGAGCCCTTCTGCCAATAGACGGTGCCAGCCCCGGCCAGAACCTTGCCGGTGCCGGCTTGTCGCCCACCACAGGCCATGACCGCGCCCGAAAAGGCCGAGAAATCACTGCCGGGACGGGTCAGCACGAGCGCAATTCGTCCGCCTCCGCCACAAGAGTGGTTGTTGACCGATCCGCCATCGGCCTGCAAGCTCCCCCTGCCCTTCAAGGTGCCAGCCGTCAGGAAGATGCTCCCGCCGGCGCCGGAATTGAAGTGCTGCCAAAGGCCATTGGCACGCATGTCCCCATCGAGGGTCAACGCTCCCCGCACCTTCAGGATAATGGCACCGCCTCCCTCGCTGGCCGAACCTCCGCTGCCGCAGTTGGTCGGGGCGCAGATAGAGCCGTAGCAACTGCCGGTATAGTCGGCGGTGGAAGGATATGCGGTCGAATTGAAGTCGCCGCGTCCACCATGACAGGGACCGCTGTCCTTAGCCTGCGTCTTAACTCCGGGTCCCTGGTTCTTGCCATATCCCTTGCCGGAGACATCAACCAGACTGCCGCTGTTGAAGGTTGCATCCCCATAGACGGTAAGGTTGAGCTTGTTCTTTTCGCTATCGCTGTTGGCGGTATGCGTCAGGGAGCCACCCGACATCACGGTCAGACTATTGCTCACAACACTGGGGGAGTCGATAATGACCACGCCCTTGTCCAGCACATTCAGCGCATCGCCAATCGTGACCGGTGCCGCGAAGCGCACCGTACCGGAGCCGACGCTCAGATTGCGCAGGGAGACCGGTGTTGTGATGGTGAGCTGACGCATTGGTGCCTGGATGACGATGCGGGCATCCGCGCCGGGCACAACGGCCGGCAGCCAGTTCGCGGCATTATCAAAAGCGGTGCTGGCGGTGCCCCGCCATTGCGCGACAACGCCGCTGAAATCCCAGTTGAGCGTGTTGCCGCTGTTCTTGGAAAAGTCGGCCGGCACCGTGCCGCCGGACGAGGCGTCGCAGTCGCAGACATCCACCCCCGTGACCGCACGGTAGCCCGTGACCTTCAGCAACCAGTGCGACCCGGCCACGGTGCTGCGCAGCAGCAGATTGGTCGCGGCACCGTCACCGGTCAGCAGCAGCCGCTGCAGCGTCAACGTGGCGCCCGCCTCGAATGCGATCTGCTGCACGCCGGACGGCGCCTCGCTTGCAAACTCATCCGCCGTGCAGCCGCCAAGCAAGGTCACCACGCCGCTGCTGTTGCCGACCCATATTTTGTAGAAGATTGCCCCACCCAGATCAACCGTCTGCGCGGTATCGCCTGCCATGGCGAGCGTCGAATACGCCGGCGAGACCGTAGCTCCGCTAAAATCGGCGCTACCCACCAGCGTCACCACCTCCGACGCCGCGGCCGATAGCGTACCGGCGACCCGCAGGGTCTCCTGTACCGTGAGGTCGGAACCGTTCAGCGACAGCATGGCATCGGTACGGACTTCAAGATTACGTACCGTGACCGCCGAGCCGGACATCACGGGGTAGCGGGCGGCGCCCGTCGGGATAATCACTGTATCGGTCGTCAGCGGCGGACGGCCGAGATCCCAGTTGCCGCCAACACCCCAGACCGTGCCGGCGTTGCCTGTCCAGGTGATGACCTCGTTATCAGCCGCAGTTAAAAAGCGCCAATTCAGGTTGTTGGCAGCCGCACCCGTGCTGTTGACCGCCACAAGCTCCGCACCCGAGGCGGCATCGCTGTCGGAAACCGTCACCGCCTCGATGGCTTGTCCGGCCAGGGCATCGACCGTGATTCCCCAGGTCTCCCCTGCCACTGTCGAGCGCAGCACAACCGGATTGTCGGTGGTTCCCTGCAAGATGACCTCGCCCTGGGCGGCCACGATGTTGGTCTTTCCAGCCTCGAATTCCAGAATCTTGCCAGGCGCGCGGCACTCCAGAATGCAGAAGGAGGTCGTTCCCGTGATGCGCGAGACCGCCCCCGGTTCCCCTATGAAGCGTACCGTGGCGCCATTGGAGGCGATCAGCATGCCGGTGTTGTGGAAATCGCCACTGACCTCGATGGTCTCGCCATCGTCCAGCCAGAGTTTGGCACCGTTGCGGATAATGACATTCTTGAAGCGCCGCCCAGTCACGGCCCCATTGATCTCCGTGAGGCGTCTGGCACGGTCATCGGCATTATCAATGATCAGCGTGCCCTCGTCGAGGGCCTCGCCGCCGGCGCGCAGGTAGATTGTGCCGGCGCCGGCACGCGGATATTCATTGACGCCACGATTGTCCGCGTTATTCCCCAGCCAGCCGCCATAGGCGGTGATGACTCCGGTATAGGCATTAAACGTGGCGTCTGAATCGGTCAGCGTAACCGCGATGCGTCCACCTCCGCCGGTACCCTCGGCATGCCAGACGGGACCGCCGTTGGCATTGATCTCGCCGCCACCCGCGATGTTTCCGGTCGTGATCCAGATGCTGCCGCCCGATGCGTTATTATAGTGGTCGGCCGGCACATTGGCTAGAATCCTGCCATTATTGGCAAGTGTACCGGCAATGTTCATGCGTATTGCGCCGCCACCGGCATAGATGTAGCGCCCCCCGCTGCCGAGATCGCCAGGCTCGTAGATGGAACCATAGCAAGGCACCGTGGTGTCGATTGTTCGTCCACCCTCCAGATAGAGTCCGCCACGACCGCCGTAACTGGCACCGTCGGTTCCCATGGCACAACCGATGCCGGTTTTGGTCGCATAGCCCTTGTCTGCCACAGTGATCATTCCGCCTGCGGCGATGGTCAAGTCGCCGCCCACCGTCAGGTTAAACTTATAGGTGTCACCTGATGGGTTGGCAGGACAGGTCATGCTCGCTCCGGCCGCCAGATTCAAATCGCCCGGCAACTCAAAGGGAGCATAACACACCATCTCCGTCCCTTCCCCGAGGGTCAGCGAGGATGAGGGATGGATACGTCCCGTCGAGGTGCGCAGCAGAATTTGAAGGTTGGAGATGCCGAATTCCGGCAACACCTCCAGCCTGCCGGCACCATCAATATTGATGCCATCGCGCGTTGACGACGGATCACCGCGAAGCACCGTGTTTGTCAGCACCAGCGTATCGTCGGAGCCGACCGAGAGAAAGCCGCCATTAGTGAGGGTGATGCTGGCGAAGTCGAAGGTGCCTGCCTCACGGTCGTCCAGCGGTGTGTAGTGGCCGTCAGTAGCCAGAAAACCGGTTCCCTTGATGAGCAGGTCGCCGCCGCTGGGGCGGTGCGCCGGAGTCTCGAAATAGATCGTTCCTGCTCCCGAGAAATTCTCCTGAACATTCCAGGAAGCTGGCCCGGTCTGTGAGCCGAAGGCCTGGCACTCCGTCTGGAAGGCGGCAAAATCGGACGTGGCGTTCGTGACGACCAGCGCAATGCGTCCCCCGCCGCCGGGACTATGGAAATTTGTCAGGAGGCTGCTGTTGGCCTGGATGAGGCCGCTAGAGTGGCCGATAATCGCGCCGGCCGTGATGAAGACCGCGCCCCCCGAACCGCCATAGTGTTGCGTTGGCTCGCCATTGGCACGCATCTGGCCACCCAGAACAGCCGTGCCGCCCACCGTGAGGTGGATGATGCCCCCGCCGCTGGCGCCGTTGCCGCCGCTACCGGGATTTACGGGTGCCGAGATAGACCCGTAGCATTTGGTCTTGTTGCGCCCCGTGCCGCCGTAGGCGCCGCCATGCTCGCCTTGGGACAACGATCCGGGGCCCTTGCACATGGCAAAGCCTTTCGCGTTTACATCAAGCGCGGCAGCCGGCCCCAGATGGAAGTCTCCACCGACCGAGACGCGCAGGCGGTAGAGTTCCGTGGCCTGCGCGGCGGGGTGCGGCAGATGGGTCCAGATGCCGTTGCTGATGACACAGTCGCCCGTGATGACGAAGTTGGTCAACCCTACATTGCCGTAGGTGGTGGCGATGGTGACCGTGCCGGTGTAGCCCGTCTGGATCCATGACTGGACCGGCAGGTCGAGATCCCACGTCATGTGCTTGTTGGTGACAGTGGAGAGGACTATCTCATCCCCCGCCCCGGGCGCGACTCCGCCAGCCCAGTTGGCGCCGGTACTGGCCAGATTGTCATCACCCATGCCATTCCATAGCCGCACCGCTCCGGCCTGAGTCGTCATGGGCAGCGTCAGCACGAGCCCCGCCAACAAAAGCCACATCCGAACAGATTTACGAGACGACCCTAGCCCACTGTGTGTCTGCCTGCGCATTGTTGCCCCTCCGCTGGTTGAAACTCACTCGTGTACCTCTGTGAGGCTCTTGCAAACCCCCCCCCGCTCCGCAGCGCCTGCCGGCCTGCGCGCGGGGCCTTTTTGTAAGTGAACCGTCCCGCGCCGCCCAGCGGGCAGGCATGACGCTTCAGCTTACGCCACATCGCTTTC
>LSQX01257201.1_pt2 | contig 23214 bp, 19 predicted proteins | sample 654561 | NCBI WGS metagenome assembly LSQX01 (sample SAMN04489861, study PRJNA283612) | anaerobic digester metagenome | isolation source: 4 biogas reactors fed with cattle manure at either 37C or 55C with and... | place: Denmark: Kongens Lyngby | collected 2014
CGGCCAGGTCCAGGGCGGGCTCGCCGAAGAAAAGATTGCCCCCCTGGTCCTCCAGGACCAGCAAGGCTCTCTGGATGGCGCCCACCGATTGCTTGGAGATGGTACCGTACTGGATGGTATAATCAGAGGCATTTTCAGCCACATAAACCAACATGGCGCGCAGATCCTTCAAGTCCAGCAGCAGCAGGCCCGAGTCGTCGGCGATGCGGAACACCAGGTTGAGTACCCCGGTCTGGACGTCGTTGAGGTTTAACAGCCGCGACAGCAACAGCGGTCCCATCTCCGAGATAGTCGTGCGCACCGGCAAACCCTGCTCGGCGAACACATCCCAGTAATCCACGGGGTAAGCCTGGTAATTGAAATCCTCTAGACCCAGGGCGTTGATGCGCTCCTCCATCTTGGCATTGCTGACCCCGGGAGCGCACAAACCGGACAGGTCGCCCTTGATATCGGTGAGAAACACCGGGGTGCCGATAGCGCTGAAAGATTCCGCCATCACCTTAAGGGTGACGGTCTTGCCGGTACCAGTGGCCCCGGTGATGAGCCCATGGCGGTTGGCCATGCGGGGGTGCAGGCAGAGGGGGTTCTGGCCTTTGGCTATTAAAAGTTGGTTATCCATAACGGGATCACTCCTACAAATATTCTTCCAGTGTTCTGCATTCCGCCGGTATTCTACAATTATAGCAGAACATATTGTGAAATTAAGCCAGAGTCGTGGTGCTGCCAAACGGGCAGTCTGGAATAAATGGAGAAGGAGTGGGGGAAGAGTTTGAACGACCGACCAAGCTCCTGGATGTGGGAATAAAGGAAAAGGTGTCACGAGAACCATCCCCTTGACACCTAGGGGGTAGCCAAGATGACTTCCACCAGGCTGCGCTTGGGCACATGATGGACGCCCTGCTCATCGCGCCAGTAGCGCACGTCTCCATCGGCGCCGATTTCCTCCAGGACGATCTGCTCCTTGGGATGACCTATGGCGATGACCGCTTGGATCTCATACCCGTCCCCCAAGTCCAGCACCTCGCTGAGGCGCTTCTTTTCCACCGCCATCAGGAAACACCCGGCCAGTCCTTTCTCCACCGCGCCCAGCAGGATGCTCATACCCGCAAACCCCTGATCCTGGGCTAGCATGGGGCCTACTCCCATGTCTCGCACCATGACGATGAAAGCGGATGGCTTTTCTCCCTCCGGGGGGCTTTTCCACCCTTTGATGTAGCCTGCCCAGGTCAGGCAATCGTTGATGCGATGGTTCAAGCCGGGCTTATTGGACAGAATGTATTTCAGTCCCTGGCGATTATGACCGGAAGGCGCCAACCGGGCCAGGTCCACTAATTCCCTCAAGGTATCCAGAGGCACTGGCCGGTCCTGGTGATAGCGGCGGCAGGTACGATTGCGGATGATCAAATCCTTCAGCATTCATCTCACCTCGAAATTTTCTATCATTATGCTCCAAATGACGGACTAATGGAAATAATTTGCGGACTTGCATTCAGGACCGAAAATAAGGGATTATATTAGGTAAGTTGTGCTCTGGATGTCTTCTGGATGCCGCATGACATAAGAGGGGCGTGAATATATGCTGAAAAGATTGGGTTGGGCAGCGGCGGTGTTGCTGGTCTCAGCCCTGGCTTGGTGGTACTATCCCAGCGATTTTGGCACCCAACGGCCGCCAAAACTGCCTCCTGCTGTACCGATAGTGGAGGGAGAGATCGTCAAGAGCCACGAAGAGATTTTCGCAACCGGCAAAGGTTACATTATCGAGACCAGGGTTCCTGCTAAATTTGAGGATGTGTCCACTGATTATCAGAAGCAGTTTGCTCGTTTAGGATATCAGATCACTGTTACTAACTCTGGCTCCGCCGGGGAGGAGATGGTCACTTACGTGGCTCAACAGCATGATCATACCGTAATGGTGGAGATCGTTTGGAAGGACAAGCTGACTTACGTGACGACTGCAGTGCACATGCACAAATGGATCCTGCTCTAGAATTACAGGGTGAGGAGGGGAAGGGGGTTCCTTGGCCGGCGCGATACTTCACCCATTTTCTCTGGAATTACACTAATCATGGATACCTCAAAAATCGATGCGAGCACCGATTGGGGAAAGAAGTCACGGGCTGATTAGTGGACTAAAGCTGGCAGAAGAGGGTAAAATAACTAAACGCAAACACTTTGGAAAGGAAGATAAACATGAGCCAATTGCCTATCGTCACTATCGAGATGGAAGACGGCCGAACCATCACCGCCGAGCTCTATCCGGAGATTGCTCCCAACACGGTCAACAACTACATCAGCCTGATCAAGAAGGGCTTCTATGACGGTGTCATCTTTCACCGGGTGATACCGGGCTTCATGATACAGGGTGGAGATCCTCAGGGGACCGGCATGGGCGGGCCTGGTTATTCGATAAAAGGAGAATTCAGCAAGAACCGTTTCCAGAACGACCTTAAGCATTCCCGGGGTGTCCTGTCCATGGCCCGATCCATGATGCCTGACTCGGCTGGCTCCCAGTTCTTCATAATGCATGCCGATTCGCCCCACCTGGATGGCCAGTATGCCTCCTTTGGCAAGGTGACCGCCGGTCTGGAAGTGGTAGACTTCATCGCCAGTGCTTCCCGGGACAGGAACGACCGGCCCCGCCAGGAACAGCGCATCAAGAAGATGACGGTGGATACCCAAGGGCAGGAATATCCCGAACCCGAGAAAGCCTAGCGCCCCGAAGTTGAACAACAGCAGGAATAACCGTGGGTTATAACCAACTCGACAGGCTGGACGGCAGTTGTAATAGCGACCCGACCTTTGGTATTATATGATGTGACTAGTGAAAAACATCTAGGAGGAGTTTTAATGGCTGATCAAAATAAGATCCTGGTTGAGGTATTGCAGGGGACCCAGTCCATGGGTGGCGGTTGCAGCTGTACCGGCGGCTGTCCTTCGGCAGCGACTTGTGGTACTCCTGTCGATTATACGGAAGCGGCCACCAAACTGTTCGACGACCTCAAGCAGGCTTACGGCGACAAAGTAGAGGTCAAATATGTGGACGTGGATAAGGAAGGACTGGGAGACTATCCGGTCATGAACCAGGTCCTGCAGATGGGTTATCCTTATCCCATCACCCTAGTCAATGGAGCACCCAAATTCGCCGGCGGGATCATGGTCAACGAAATCAAACAGATCATCGACGAAGAGATAAAAGGCCAGGCGAATTAATACCAGCGTTGACGCATTTTGTCGTTGATGATAATATGAATCAAAATTAATCAGCGATATTCCTTTCTTCGGGGTTGGGTGAAATTCCCTATCGGCGGTAAAGCCCGCGAGCCTTTGGGCATGATCCGGTGAGATTCCGGGGCCGACAGTTACAGTCTGGATGGGAGAAGGAGGGCCGATAGCGAATGGCTGCCTTTAGACGGCCGTAATTGCTATGGAAGCTCGTATTTTCTGTTCGCAAACCCTGAGTTTAAAACCAGGGTTTTTCTTTTGCGCATGGTTGAGCCTCGAAAGAGGACATTAGGAACGGGGTGAGATTTCATGACAAATATGAAAACGGATGAAAAATACATGGATCAGGCCCTGGAACTGGCGGCGTTGGCCCGCGGCCGGACCAGTCCCAATCCCTTGGTGGGAGCGGTACTGGTCAAAGACGATAAAGTGATCGGGGAGGGGTACCACCATCAGGCGGGAACTCCCCATGCCGAGATCCATGCTTTGAACCAGGCCGGCGATCAGGCCCGGGGCGCCACCCTATATGTGACCCTGGAGCCCTGCACCCACGTTGGCCGCACCCCGCCCTGTGCTGACGCAGTGATCGCCGCCGGGGTGGCCCGGGTGGTCATCGCTGCCCTGGATCCCAATCCCAAGGTAGCCGGCAATGGGCTGCGCAAACTGCGGGAGGCCGGGATCGAGGCCGAAGCCGGGGTGCGGGAAAAGCGGTCGAGGCGGTTGAACGAGGTATTCTGGAAATACATCCAGACCGGGCAGCCCTTGATAGCACTGAAAACCGCCATGACCCTGGACGGCAAGATCGCCACCTACAGCGGCGATTCCCGGTGGGTAACCGGAGACAGTGCCCGCCAGGAGGTCCACCGGCTGCGCAACATTTATGACGGCATCCTGGTCGGGATCGGTACGGTGCTCAAGGATGATCCCCGTCTTAATACCCGACTGAAAGGCACGGGAGTGCGGGACCCGGTGCGGATCATCATCGACGGCCGGCTGCAAATGCCACTGGATGGCAATATCGCCCGCACCGCCCAGCGCCAGAGGACCCTGGTGTTTTGTTCCAACCAGGCCGACTCCCGAACCCAGTTGAAGATGGAACGGATGGGGCTGCATGTTATCGGTCTGGGCTGCTCGCCGGATATCGTGCCCCTAGAGGAGGTAATGCAGATCCTGGGACGAATGGAGATCTGCAGCGTGCTGGTGGAAGGCGGGGGAGAGATCAATGGCTACCTCCTCGAACACGAGCTGGTGGACAAGGTCTATTGGTTTATAGCCCCGAAACTTATCGGCGGGCGGGAAGCCCCCACCCCGATAGGAGGACAGGGACTGCCCCTGATGCAGGAAGCCTGGCCGCTCAAATCAGTAGAGATGCAGACTTTCGGTTCCGATATTTTGATCAGCGGAAACCTCAAGGAGTGGTGATAAGATGTTTACCGGCATTATAGAAGAGATGGGAACGGTGCTGACTCTAAAGCGGGGCAGCAATTCCAGCCAGATCAGCATTCAGGCCGACAAGGTATTGGAAGACGTAAAACTGGGCGATAGTATCGCCATAAATGGGGTGTGCCTGACCGTGACCAGTTTTGACCGCACCCATTTCAGCGCCGACATGATGGCCGAGACTCTGGCCAAGACTAATCTCCGGGAATTGGGCAACGGCCAGAAGGTCAACCTGGAGCGGGCCGCCCGGCTGGGCGATCGGATGGGCGGGCATCTGGTACAAGGTCATGTGGATGGAGTGGGGACCCTGGTGGAGGTGCAGGTGGTGGATATCGCCCGGGTGCTGAGGATCCAGGCCCCCCCGGAGGTCTTAAAATACACGGTTGCCAAGGGATCCATCGCCATCGATGGGATAAGCCTGACGGTGGTGGATGTTTTTCCGGACAGCCTCACGGTTTCCATCATACCCCATACCGCCGCCGTGACCACCCTGGGATTTAAAAAACCCGGGGCGACGGTCAACCTGGAGGCCGACATCATCGGCCGCTATGTGGAGAGACTGCTGAAATGGAAGGAGCCCAAGACCGGCTCCAAATTGAGTGCTGAGTTTCTGGCCGAAAACGGCTTTATATAGAGAATACCGCTTTATTCAAAGGAGAGAAGACAATGTTCAACACGATCGAAGAAGCCATCAAGGATCTCAGAGACGGCAAAATGCTCATCATGGTCGATGACGAAGACCGCGAAAACGAGGGGGATGTGATCGTCGCCGCGGAGAAATGCACCCCCGAAATCGTCAATTTCATGGCCTGCAACGCCCGGGGCTTGATCTGCATGCCCATGACCGGCGAGCGTCTGGACGAGTTGGAGATCCATGCCATGGTAACCGAGAACACCGATAATCATGAGACCGCTTTTACCGTCTCGGTAGACCACATGTCCACTACTACCGGTATATCAGCGTTTGAGCGGGCCGCCACCATCCGGGCCCTGATCGACCCGGAGAGCAAGCCGGGGGAATTCCGCCGACCAGGACATATTTTTCCACTGCGCTACCGCAAGGGGGGGGTTCTGAGGCGTACCGGCCACACCGAGGGATCCGTGGACCTGGCCAAATTAGCCGGTCTTTATCCGGCCACGGTCATCTGCGAGATAATGAACCCGGACGGCAGCATGGCCCGGGTGCCGCAGTTGGAGGAATTTGCCCGTGAACATGATCTGAAACTAGTGACCATCGCCGATCTGATCCAGTACCGCCGCCGCAAGGAAAAGCTGGTGGTGCGGGTGGAGGATACCAAGCTGCCCACCAAATTCGGAGATTTCATCGCCGTGGCCTACGAATCCCTGCTGGACCGCAAGGAACACATAGCCCTGGTAAAAGGGGAATGGGACGAGGAAGAGCCCATCCTGGTTCGGGTCCATTCCGAGTGCCTGACCGGCGATGTATTCGGCTCCAACCGCTGCGACTGCGGCGAACAGATGGAAGCCGCCCTGACCATGATCGAGCAGGAAGGCAAGGGCGTGTTCCTGTATATGCGCCAGGAGGGGCGGGGAATAGGGCTGGTCAACAAGATCAAAGCCTATAAATTGCAGGACAATGGCCGCGATACGGTGCAGGCCAACCTGGACCTGGGCTTCCCCGAAGATCTGCGCGACTATGGCATCGGCGCCCAGATCCTGGTCGACCTGGGGGTGCGCAAGATGCGCATGATGACCAACAACCCCAAGAAGATCCATGGGCTGGAAGGCTATGACCTGGAAGTGGTGGAAAGGGTGCCCATCGAGATGTGCGCCCGGGCTGAGAACCGCTATTATCTGCAGACCAAGCGGGACAAGATGGGGCATATATTTGCCAACATCAAATAACGGCGCCGGCCGCAGCGTCAAAAAATGCGATTAGGAGTGATTTCAAAATGGCACATGTATTTGAAGGCAAACTGCTCGGGGATGGGCAAAGATTTGGGCTCATAGTCTCCCGGTTCAACGAATTCATCACCAACAAGCTGCTATCGGGCTGTCTCGATGCTCTGACCCGGCACGGGGTAGCCCCGGATGCTATCGACATCGCTTGGGTGCCGGGCGCTTTCGAAATACCCCTGGTCGCCCAGAGGATGACGGAGCGCGATTACGATGCCGTCATCTGCCTGGGTGCAGTGATAAGAGGCGCCACCCCTCATTTTGAATATGTATCGGCTGAAGTCACCAAGGGCATTGCCCAGGTAGGTTTGAATACCGGCGTCCCCGTGATATATGGGATCATCACGGCCGACACCATCGAGCAGGCCATCGAGCGGGCCGGGACCAAAGCCGGCAACAAAGGCTCCGATGCCGCCGTCACCGCTATCGAAATGGTCAACCTGTTCAAACAGATCTAATAACCCGGCAATAACTTGGGGACAGGCCCCCGTAAGTTATTGCTATAAAAAGACCCGCTGCGGTTCGGTGCTGCAACGGGTCACGGGGTTTTATGTTGTTCTGGGGCACCTACACACCCGGGACTACCGGGCCGCCGATCAATATCTTCTTCACTACGTTGTCTTCCACCTTGAACAGCACATACTGCTCGTCCCCGTAATAGGCGTCGAATTTCTGCGGGGCGGCGGTATCGTAGGCTTTCGTATAATTAGGCCCATACTCGGCTACCACCTGGTCGAAACTGTCATTTGCCCTGATCCCCCGGGAGGTGGTTATCTCAGGGTCGGCGATATCAAGGCGGATCACTACTTCTTCGTCACGGGACATGGTAATATACAGATCCAGGCCGGCAGCATGAAACATGCCGCTGCGGCCCAAGTTTTCGCCGTTTGGGAAAATGGTCATCACTTCATCGCGAGTGGTGCTGCCTACCTTCACATCGCCGCCCGGTATGCTCATGACCAAATCCTGCTCCGCCAGCAGCGTCAGCTGCGGCGGATCGAGCACCACCACTTCCGGGGCGCTGCTGGATATCAATGCAAACATCAGCACTACCGGAATAACGATCGCTAAAACCACAAAGGACTCCTTCTTCTCCGCAGCTCGCATCCTGGGTTCCTCCTTAACAGTCTGTAACCAAAACACCAAAAAATAATTTCTACGCTGAATCTCATTATAAAGGTTGTGGATAACTCTTGCTACCACAAATCATGAAGCTTCCCGGGACAGGGGGAAGAGTTTAATGAAATCCTCGTACCAAGGTTTCGGCAAATTGAATAAATCGGACAAAACAAAAACACTCCCTGGGCACGTACGTTACGGCCCGAGAGTGCAGTATAAACATTCAGGGTCGGGGAGTGGTTAGCTCACTACCATCACGGGATAATTCAGATCCTCTTCATGATCTTCGCGGTGGGGGAGAGCATTGGTCCAATAACCCCTCCGGGCTACCCAATCGTCGAAGTCCGCCTTGAATTCGGGGATCGAGTTCCACAAGCGGCGTTTCTTGTTGTAGATGTAATGATTAAGCTTGGGAAACACCTTCTGGATGTTGGCCTTGGTCGGGTCGTCTCCGCATTTATCAAGGAACTGCAGGAACAGATTGATTTTGGTGACGTCCTTCTCGTCCATAAACTTGGCCATCCCCGGAGATATTTCGGTGCGCCGGGCCTTGATGTCTTCCTTCTGCTTTTTCGCCTGGTCCTGGAAGAATTCCTCCATGCAGGTCTTTTTAAACTTGAGTTGTTTAATTTCTTGCTCACACCCCACTATCTGGGCATCCAGCTTGGCAATATAATCGCTGACCGCAGCTTCAATCTGTTTGTTCAACACGGACCCTCCTTCCTTTAGTATCCATTATTGTCAACAACCCTGTTTTCTATACGTTCTTGGGCATCAATACGATTACCGAAGGCGCGACCCAGGGGACGGTCACCGGGTCGACCAGCTTGTTTCCCATGTTCCGAGCGAATATAATCAAACTAACAGAGCATCGGAGGCTGATGATTAGCCGGTATTATAAGCCTTAATTTAGATAGGGAGGGAACAAAAATGGCCGCACAGGATTATGACCTGATATTTCTTGGGGGAGGGCCGGCCGGGTACCAGGGGGCCATACGGGCTGCCCAGTTGGGATTAAGGGTCGCCGTCATCGAAGACACCGACCTGGGAGGGGTATGCCTCAACCAGGGGTGCATACCCACCAAGGCCATCCGGGCTTCAGCGGAGATTTTGTACCAGGCGCGGCAGGCCAAGGATTACGGCATCGTGATATCTGAAGCCAGGCCTGATATGAACGCCATCATCAACCGGAAAAACAGGATAGTGACCCTCCTGCGGGAGGAAATCGCCAATCTTTTCGCGGCCAACAAAATCACCCTCTACAATGGCCGGGGAAAATTCGTCTCGCCCCGGGAAATCCGGATAAACGAATCGGGACCAGTGGTCAAAGGCAGCAAGATAGTCATAACCACCGGCTCCCGCCCCAAGATACCAGCCGCATTCGCCAACCCCATCCCCGGGGTTGTCACCAGTCAGGCTATGCTTGATGTAGACATACTGCCGGAGACCCTGCTGATCATCGGCGGGGGCATAGTTGGGTTGGAGATCGCCTCCATAGCAGCGGCCCTGGGCAGCCAGGTAACGGTGCTGGAAGAGCGCGAACAAATGCTGCCCAAGGAGGACCGCGAAACCGTGGCCTATCTGGAAGGGCTAATGAAGAGCCAGGGCATCAAACTTATAAATGCCGCCACCGAAGTTGAGGCCGGAACCCAAACCAAGGATGGAGTCACGGTTTCCTTGGCTAACGGGGATACCCATGCGGCCCAATTGGTAGTGCTGGCCGCGGGCCGGCTACCAAATACCACAGATATCGGCTTGGAGAACACCGGCCTGGATTACGCCGGCGGTTTCATCCCGGTAAATGAACACATGGAGACCGAGGTCAAGAATATCTTCGCCGCCGGGGATGTGGTCGGAGGCTGGCTGCTGGCCCATGTAGCCTTTATGGAAGGCATCATCGTAGCCGAGCACGCGGCCGGACTGCCCAGCAGCATGGACTACAGGGTGGTGCCCCGCTGCCTGTTTACTTTCCCCGAATACGCCTCGGTGGGTCTATCCGAAGAGGAAGCCCAACGGCTGCATCCGGCCCAGGCATTCACCTATCCGCTCCAGTCCCATGGCATGGCCCAAGCTCTGGGGGCCGCAGAAGGGATGGTCAAGCTGGTGGTCCATACCATGACCGGGGAAATCCTGGGCGGACATGTGATAGGCCCCCATGCCAGCGAGCTGGTGTCGGAGATCGCCCTGGCCATGCGCAACAAGGTGATGCCTTCGGGCATAATCAACACCATCCATATTCATCCCACCATGGCCGAAGCGGTCCTGGAGGTGGCCCAGGCCTCTTCCCGGAAGTCCATTCATAGCATGCCCAGATCTTAATGCCTGACCGGAATCTGGTTTAGAGGGGCAGAATCAAATTGGCAGCCGGGGGAATGCATGAGAGAATTGCCAAGGCATTGCTGAGCCTTCCGCATCTGCGCTGAAGTCAGCTCGGGTTTAGCTTCAGAAATAGTAGGTTAACCAAAATAGGGACCGCTGGCAATCTCGTCAATAGTGGTTCGAAACTTATCTTTTAGTTCCACAACCTGGTAAGTAAACGTTGATAAACGAACCGATAGGCTATATAATTTTCACAAGTGATCATTCAAATTTATTAGCTCAGGTTGAGACTTTATAATCGAATACATCGTAATGCAGCGGGGCCTTTGTTCAAGACAAAGTGCCAGGGAACCAGGTGAAAAAACCTGGACGGCCGCGCCACTGTAAACGGGGAGTATGTTTTCATCAGCCACTGGGCCTCGAGCCTGGGAAGGCGAAAACCAGCCATGATCCGTAAGTCAGGAAACCTAACTGCTGCTACACACCAGACACCTTCGCAGGAAAGGGGGAGTGTTCGCCGGTTGCCATCATGCTTCCACTTTTTTATAGGGGGGAAGCTTTTTTCATGTTAGGTAACGGGTTAAGGAGCAGATCACAGTTGTCGGGGAAGGCGGCCATGTCTGCTGACCCATACCATGGTTGAAGGAGGCGGAGCAGTTGGGCAAGAGGTTATGGGCGTGTTTTTTGACCGTATTGTTGTTGGTTACGGTATGGGCAGTTCCGATCTGGGGGGCCGACGGCGAAAGCCTGGACGAGGCCTTGCAGGGCATCGTTACATATTATGAGGACAACAAAACCGATCTGGACAACTGGGAAGAAGTGGTGGGCTTATCCGAGGCCGGGGTGGATCTGAGCGCGGGACCGTGGGGACTGCCTGATTGGGATATAGATGCCTTGGATCAGGATTCTTACCCGGCTGATTATGCCACCATCATCCTGGGCATGTGGGCCGCCGGGGAGGATCCGATGGATGCCGGGGGCCGGGATTTGACGGCCGAACTAGCGGATTTACAATATGAGGACGGGAATTTCGGTACCCGCCTCCATGATACCATCTGGTCCATGGTGGCATTGGACAGGGCTGGCGCCAGCTATGATACCGCAGCGGCGTCAGCTTATTTATTGGCGCAGCAGACTTCTGACGGCGGATGGGCTCTCGGGGGAGATAGCGCTGATCCGGATATGACTGGGTTTGCCTTGATCGCGCTGGGATCCCACCAGGATGAAGATGGGGTGAGAAACGGTATCAATGCAGCCCTGTATTGTCTGCAGGATCTGCAGCTGGACAGCGGTGGTTTCAGCAGCGGAATTGAAAATACTGAATCGATTGCTTCAGTCATCCGGGGACTGGTCGCCTGTGACGAAGATATTATCGGCGAGGATTGGATAAAGACCGATCAGACCATGATAGATGCTCTGTTTGCCTTCCAGTTGGAGGACTATTCGTTCGCCCACGGGGAAGGCGGCAGCAGTAATGCCATGGCTACCCGGCAGGCATTGATCGCGGTGGCCGACATGGTCAATGCGGGCATCTTTTATACGATAGGTGGCGGTGGGGACGGCGGCGACGATCCGGAGGAGGCAACGGTCCGGGTGCGGGTGGAAGGCGCCGCGGATGAACTGTTGGATGCAGAGGTAGATGTAGCCGGGACCGCTCTGGATGCCCTGGTGGCAGCGGCGGGAGCCGGCAATGTTACAGCGCCGGGGGGATTTGTGAGCGAGATCCTGGGCGAGAGCGGCCAGGCCGACGTGGCTCCGGGAACCGACACCAGTTGGTTCTTCTATGTGCTCAGAGACGGAGACATTGAACCCAACGCCTTCAACGAGGGTCCGGGCACCTACCAGGTGGAAGACGGGGATGAGGTCATATTCTATATCGGGGCTTATGACAGCAGCACCTGGGCCGGCAAGACCTACCTGCCGGTGGTAAGTGTAAGCCCGGACAACCCCACCGCCGGAGGCAGCCTGACCATCAGCATCACGGCCTGGAAATACGACTGGATGACCGGATTGCAGGAGCTCAGCGATGATGAAAAGACCGCTATCGGGGAATATACGGTAAAGGTGGCCGGAGGCGAATACACCAGCAGCGGCGGGCAGGTGACCATCGACAATCTGACTGCAGGGACTCTGGGATATCGGATAAGCAATCCCAGTGAAGATGGTTACCCGGACGTAGTTGCCTGCAAGGGCAGCGTAACAGTGGAAGAAGACACCCAATCTCCCACGCAGACGGACTACATCACCGTAAAGATAGCGGTAGTGGGCGGTGCCGGCAACCTGCTCTATGGCCCCCGCGAAGTCAAGGTCTATGATAGCGACGAATATGGCTATACAGCTATGGGCGCACTGGACGCCACCGGTTTGAGCTGGACCATGTCCAACAGTGCGGATGGCTTTATAACCGAGATTGGCGGGGAAGAGAATGAAGGCATGAATGGCTGGATGTATTCGATCAATGGAACAAATCCCTCTGATGTGCCGATGTACGAAGATGTGGAGGATGGCGACAAGGTTATCTTCTGGTACAGCATGGATATCACGGAAGACGGACCAAGCTGGGATGACGTATTGGATTTAAGCGATAATCCGCCGTCCCACCCAGAAGGGCTGAGGGAAGCCAAACTTATATTTTCCCGGTACGAATACGAGTTGAAATCCCTGAAGAAAGAGAGTGAGGTCTGGAATCAGGAAAATCGCCTGTCCCCGTCGGAATTGAAACGGCTGAAAAAAATGTTGGATGGCAACCGGGTCGACTTTACCGGTGATATCGATGAGGAGGGGGGTTACCTGGTAGATTCCGACGACATGGAAGTAGCCATCCTGGTGCCGGAAAATGCAGTTGACCGTTCTCTGACCATAACTATCGAAGAGTTGGCGGCCGGAGAAGCCCAGCAACAGATCGGCATCAAGATTCTATCCTCCGTCTATGAATTTGGCCCCAGCCCGTTGGAATTCAACAAACCAGTAACGATCTGCTTCAAAGTGGCGATCGATGAGGATGTCGATCTTGACAGCCTTACCCCCGCCTGGTGGGATGAGGCCAATCAGAAGTGGGTGCCCATCCCCGGAATTATCGATCTCGAATACGGGCTGGTGATCTTCCGGGTCGACCATTTCAGCCAGTATGCCTTGCTGAGCATAGGCCCGGTGCCGGCAGCGGCGGCTCCCCGGGTCACCTTCCCGGATGTAGGCGAGGACATGGCCTGGGCCCGGGATGCCATCGAAATCCTGGCCGGGCAGGGGATCATCATGGGAACCGATGCGGGATTATTTGAACCCCACCGGCCCATAACCCGAGCTGAATTCATCCAGATCATCGCCAATGCCCGTGGATTGGAACCTTCCACCGGACTGGACGGCATTTTCAGCGACGTGTACCCGGTCGACTGGTTTGCTCCCGCAGTGGTAGCGGCCTTCAATAACCGTATAGTCACTGGCAGTCCCGACGGGACCTTCAAGCCGGGGCAGGAAATCAGCCGCGCCGAGGTGGCGGTGATATTTGCCAACATGAGCCCGGAGACCGTCATCGACCAGATAGCCGGGCTGTCGTACCAGGATATCCATACCATCCCCACCTGGGCATTCAGGGCGGTTAAATTTACTCACCAGCAGGGCTTGATGAGCGGTTACGAAGACGGAACCTTCCGGGGCAACGGTCCGCTGACCCGGGCGGAAGCAGCGGTAATCATGTACAATTATCTAAACCTGATCGCAGCCGATCAATAGTATAAAAGGATGGGCAAGGGAAAAGTAAACCCGACCGGTAATGCCCACTGGCATTATCATCGCAACCACAACCTGAAAAGGAGGCAGTTTATGCGGCGCTGGTCTTGTCTGTTGATGTTGATATTGATTCTCCTGGCCGCAGCCGCGGGGTGTTCGCAGCGGCAGGCATTGGATCCTGGCAATACCGGGCTGGACAGCGTTCCGGCAGAGTCCGGCAGTCTGGCCGCAGTCCCGGCTGACAGCAGCGGGTCGCCAACTGATGCCCAATCACCGGAACGTCAGGAGTCGCCGGACAACCCGGCAGCGCCGGAAGGTTCGGATTCACCGGTCAGCAGCCCGGCGCTCCAGACAGCAGAGCCGGTCGGGAACAGCCCGTCCGCTGCCGGGGCGGGCACGGTTCGGCTCACCATAAGCAAGAATTACGGCCGCGAGACCCTGGTAGCCAAACAGGCAGCCATCCAGGCCGATTGGACTGTACTGGACCTGCTTGATGCCAACACCAGTGTCACCACCAAATATGACGGGAGTTTCATCAACGGCCTGGCCGGAATCGAATCAGACAGCGGCGGCTGGGTAGGGGAAAAAAAGGATTGGTTCTTCTATGTCAACGGCATCTGCACCGATGTGGGCGCCCTGGGATATACCCTGCGCAGCGGGGAAGCGGTTTGGTGGGACTACCACCCCTGGACTAGTCTGGGCAACGCCAATTCGGCCGTCATAGGTTGTTATCCGGAGCCCTTCATCCACGGGTATCGTGGCCAGGCTGGGCCGGTCACGATAATGACCGCCCCTGACAGCCAGGACCTGGGGTCACGCCTGCAAACCGCTTTGAAGAAACAGGGGGCGGCCGCGGTGACTGTCACGGCGTTAGATAACAATCGCCTGGAGAATCGTAATGGACCGGTCATGGTAGTGGGCACCTGGGACCAGGTGAAACAGATGCCGTGGCTGGCTGGTTTGAATGAGGCCTACCGGAAAACCGGTATCAGTGTGCATTTTAAGGACGAGGGCCTGGAATTACTGGATTACAAGGGCGGCGCGGCCCGCACCATCAGCGGCAGTGCGGGGATCATCGCGGCATGCGGTTCGGGCCTGGGAGATGCCAGTCCGGTGTGGCTGGTGGTGGGAACCGACCTGGCGGGGGCGCAGCAGGCCGTTGAGGTCCTGGTCAGCAATCCGGCAGGCATTCGCCAGTGCTATAGTGTTGCCCTGACAGACGGGCAGTTGATCAGACTGCCCTTGCAGTGAGGTAATGCTCATGTTGGCCTATCGCGAAGAGGATAATTTGATTCATAAACTGCATCCCTTGACTACGGTGGTCTTTGTGGCGGTGGTATTTGTCCTGGCGCTGGTCTTTTCCCATCCGGTCTATCTGCTGGGCTTGCTGCTGGTGATAGGAACAGTCATCGTAGGCGCCGGTCACTACCGGGAATGGAAGTCCTACCTGAAGTTCTCATTGGTGATGATCGCGATAATAATAATAGTCAACGGGCTGTTCGTGCATGTGGGGCAGACCATCATATTTACCAGCCCTGATCTTTTAGGACGTGGGAGGATCAACGTCAGTCTGGAGGCCCTGGCCTTTGGAGCTGGGATGGGGATAAGACTGTTGGTGATAATCAGCGCCTTCTGCCTGTATACCTGTGCGGTGCATCCGGATAAGGTCATGAAGCTGTTCGGGCGGGGCAGCAAATCGGTCCTCATCATGACTTTGTCTACTCGTCTGTTCCCGCTCATGGTCAAGGACTATTACCGGATAATCGAGGTGCAGCGCTGCCGGGGAGTCAAATTCGATCAGGGCCGCTGGTGGCAGCGGGCCCGCAACCTGCTGCCCATCGTCAGCATCCTGCTGGTGTCGTCGCTGGAACGGGCCCTGCAATTGGCGGAATCCATGCATGCCCGGGGATATGGCAGCGGCCCCCGGACCAGTTACAGCCGGGAATTGTGGCGGCCCCGGGACTACCTGATCCTCACCACGGTGGGGGTTGGTCTGGTGCTGGGGATTTGGGCGGCCCTGCAGGGTTGGTCGAGTTATAGTTACTATCCGCGCCTGCCTGCCATACAAAGCGCCGATGTGGAAATGACCGGCTTGATCGTATTGATGCTGATGGTGCCGGCAGTTTTGAATTGGGGGTGGGGAAAATGGCCATTATTAAAGTCAAAAATCTGACCTACCATTATCCTGACAGCAGAATGGCCGCCCTGGACAGAATCGATCTGGAAATCCCGGAGGGCCAGTTTGTCCTGGTAGTGGGAGGCTCGGGCAGCGGCAAATCCGCCCTGGTGCGCGCCATGGCCGGCCTCATCCCGGACTATTACGGGGGTTCCTTTAGCGGCGGGGTATATCTGGACAATAAGGAGATCCGCCAGCTGAAGCGGCGTGAATTGGTGCAGAAGATCGGACTGGTATTCCAGGATCCCGAGAGCCAGTTGGTGATGACCAATGTGGAACAGGAGCTGGCCTTTGGCCTGGAGAATCTGGCTTTGCCCAATAACCTGATAAAGCGGCGGGTGATGGAGATGGCCAGCGCCTTGAATCTGACCGGCCGGCTGGACGGTTCCATCCCCGAATTGTCAGGGGGCCAGAAACAGAAGGTGGCTCTGTCTTCCGTCCTGGCCATGCAGCCGGAGATACTCCTGCTGGATGAGCCCACCTCCCAGCTCGACCCCATCGCCGGTGAAGACCTGCTGACCATGGTCCGGCGGTTAAATGAGGAAAACGGGCTGACGGTAGTGCTGATCGAACAGCGCCTGGAAAGATGTTTTCACCTGGCCGACCGCATATTGGTCATGGATAGGGGCCGCATCGTTTATGACCACGATGATCCGGAGAAGGTGGCCCGTTGGGCGGTTGCCAACCACAGCCGTTTCATACCGCCCCTGGCCAGGCTATTTGCCAGTGTCGGTTATCCAGCCGTACCGGTCACAGTCAAACAGGGCCGCGCCCTGCTGCGCCATGATCACCGGCCGGAACGAGAGGCGGCCCGTCCGCCGTCCCCGCCGTCCCCTAAAAAGGTGGTCAAGGCCGGGGCCTCCAGCCAGCCCCTGATTGATATGAAGCACGTGTGGTTTTCCTATCCTGATGGGGAAGAGGTACTAAAGGATGTCAACTTCACCATCAATCCCGGTGATTTCATCGTCCTGATGGGTGAAAACGGGGCCGGCAAGACCACCCTGGTCAAAAATATCAACGGACTGCTTAAACCCAGCCGGGGGCAGCTTCGAGTCGGGGAACGGGACGTCAGGCAATTGTCGGTGGAAGACATTGCCGGCATGGTTGCGTACCTGTCCCAGGACCCCAATGATTACCTGTTTCTGCCCAGTGTCAGGGAAGAATTGGCTTTCACCCTGCATAACCTCGGCTTGCCTGACGACGGTATCAGTGAGCAGCTGCTGAAAAGCCTGCACCTGGATTCCCTGGCGGACCGCAACCCCCGCGATCTCAGCACCGGGGAGCGCCAGCGGGCCGCTCTGGCCGCAGTTTTGGTCAGCCGGCCGCAGTTGCTTATGCTGGATGAACCTACCCGCGGCCTGGATTACGCCCTGAAAGAGGAATTAGGCTCCATTTTGCAGCAATTGCAGACGGCGGGCACGGCGATCATGGTGGTCACCCATGACGTGGAATTTGCCGCCGAGTACTCTGAGAAAATAGTGCTGATGGGCCAGGGCAGCATAATCGCGGAGGGGAATAAATATGCCATGTTGTCCGATTCCACCTTCTATTGTCCCCAAATAAGCAAGCTGTTCAATAACATGGTGGAGGGGGTAGTGACGTTTAAACAAGGTCAGGCAGTTTTGACGAAAATGATGGCGATCAACAACAAGCAAGCCCTTTCGGTCTGAAGACAAAAGGGCAAAGCGATTCATAGACAGTGAGGAGGCAAGCGCGATGAGAAAGATCAAGAAGTTCCTGTGCCTGGTAGTGGCCATGGTTTTGATCTGTACATACAACCTGCCGGCGGCGGCCGCTGCAGCTTTCCCTGAACAGCAGGCCGGGCAGAGCATCAGCCGGGCAATGGCCTATTTCCATAGGGTCCAAAACCCGGATGGCGGCTTCTCGGTCCAGGCTGGCCGCAGCAGCAATGCGACCCTGACCAGCTGGGTTGTTTTGGCAATCACCGCCGCCGGTGAAAACGCCGGCGGCTCCAGCTGGGCTCCGCAGGGAAACAGCCCGGTCGATTTCCTGCGCGGCAGCAAGACTACCGGCGAGACCAACGATTACGCCCGCCTGCTGCTGGCTTTGTCGGCGGCTGGCCAGGGCCCGGTCCATCAGGATGTGGATCTGGCTGCCAGGATTGCCTCCTTGCAGCAGGCCAATGGCCAGTTTGCCCAGTTCGATATAGGGGAAAGAGGATTTATCAATTCCCATGTGTGGTCAATCCTGGCGCTGGCTTCGGCCGGGCAGCCGATACCCCAGGCGGACAAGGCCCGCCAATGGCTGTTGAGCCGGCAGAACGATGATGGCGGGTTCGGTTGGATAGAGGGTATGGCCAGTGATGCCGATGACACCGCGGTGGCTATCCAGGCCCTTGTGGTGATGGGGGAGGAGCCAGCCGGGTCTGCGGCCATCGGTCGCGCTCTCCAGTACCTTAAAAAATGCCAGGGGAATGATGGCGGTTTTACTCCCGGCGACGAATGGATGGGCAGCAAGACCAATGCGGCCACCGATGCCTGGGTCCTGCAGGGACTCATCGCCGCCGGCGAGAATCCGGTTGGAGAAGCATGGACCATAAATGAAAATAATCCGGTAACCCACCTGTTGAGCCTGCAAAACAGCGACGGTTCATTCAAATGGACCAACGGGGTCGATTCCTCACCGGTTACCATGACCGCCTATGCGGTAATCGCCCTGTCCCAAAAACCCTTTCCCCTCCAGGCCGACAATGGCGCCGGACCGGTGACCGTTCCCGATACCGCCCGCTTTCTCGACCTGCCGGTGACTTATTGGGCTTATACCCCGATCATGAATCTGGTGCAGAAAGGGATCTTGAGCGGGTATCCGGATGGAACCTTTCAGCCGGACAAAACCGTGAGCCGGGCCGAGTTCACCCTGTACATCCTGGGCGGGCTGGACCAGCGGGAAGACAGCCGGGAGGGGACCCACACCTTTCCGGACCTATCAGCCGAACATTGGGCCTATCGCTATGTCCAGCTGAGTGCCGACAAGGGATATATCACCGGGATGCCCGATGGCAGCTTCCGTCCGGATGGAGCCATAAGCGGAGCGGAACTGGCCACCATACTGGTCAAGGCATTGCCCGCGGAAAAATGGACTCCCCGGCCCGCCGGGCCGATCTGGTACTCCGGGTATGTGCAGGTGGCCGCCGAGCAGGGCTTACTGGCTCCGGGTTTCGATCCCCAGGCCAGTGCTACCCGGGCTCAGTGCGCCTATAGTGTCGATCAATTGGTCCGGCTGCTCGCAATCCAATGAAGCGGCGCGGAACGGTTTTATATCCCGGGCTGGATGAGGGATGGCCATGAAAAAGCTTCTGCTGCCGGGAGTGGTGGCTGCGGCGGGCTTGCTGCTGTTGTTCAGTCTCAACGCCGATAATCCCCTGTATGATGTCAACTGGGCCCTGTTCTCGGTCATGATCCTGGGCTTGGGCATGCTGGCCTTCTTCTGGCGCTTTGAAAGGAGCCGGGCCGGCTCCAAGGAGATCGCCCTAATCGCTACCATGGCTACCCTGGCGGCGGTATCCCGGGTGCCATTTGCAGTTATTATGGGCTTTCAGCCGACCACATTCATAGTGATGATCAGCGGTTATGTTTTTGGTCCCCAGACCGGCTTTGTTACCGGTGCGGTAGCCGCTTTGGTCTCGAATTTCTTTCTTGGGCAGGGGCCCTGGACCCCCTGGCAGATGTTTTGCTGGGGGATGTGCGGGGTTGCCGCCGGGCTGCTGGCCGGAAGGAGCCGGGAATTCAAGGTGGTTCCGTTTACCCTTCTGGGGGGCGTGTGCGGCTATCTGTTCGGCTGGACAATGAACATCTGGCACTGGGTGGGGTTTATTTACCCACTGACGCTGAAGACCTTCATGGCCACCTACATCGCCAGTTTCGCGTTTGACACCATCCATGCGGCGGGAAACATCATGTTTGCGGTCATATTCGGCAGGACTTTTTACGATATCCTGGTTCGCTTCAAAAAGAGAATAACGGTCGAGTTCCGGCATGATTATGAATCAGCCGGTCAGATCGGGAGACAGTTATAGTGGCAGCAATCCGGGAGGCAATAAGAGTGGGCTCCCTCCTCTCTTACCGGAACGCTGCTTTTTTTTGGGCCCGTCAATCTGAAGGGACCACGCCGGGAAGATGATCCCGCCCTATTTGGACTGTTGTATATCCGGACCGACACCCTGATCTGGTGAATTGAAATTGAAGGAGGAGGTTGCCCTGCAGCCCGACAGCCAGTATATAAGAGCGGCTTTGATCCATGCCGCTGTCCAGCCCCGGGATAAGACCGATAACCTGCGCCGGCTCCTGGATATGAATGCCGCCGCCGCCAGCCAGGGCGCCAAGATCATCGTGAACCCGGAGCTGGCCACCTGCGGTTACGACTTCAACAGCCGGGAGGAGATAGCTCCCTTCACTGAACCCATACCAGGCCCCACCACCGAATTATTGGGCCGGATCAGCAGCCAGTGGGGAGCTTGCATCTGTATCGGTTTGCCGGAGGCCGACGCCCGCACGGGGGTCTTCTACAACAGCGCCGCGGTCATCGGTCCGGATGGCCGGGTAATCGGCAAACACCGCAAGAACGCACCGGCTTACAAAGAGAATCTGTGGGCGGCGGAAGGCAATCTGGCTCCGTTGGTGGTCCCCACCGAATACGGCCCCCTGGGAGTGGTGATATGTGCCGACACCTATTCCTATAAACCGGTGCGGGCCGCGGTCCTGCAGGGGATCCGCCTGCTGCTGGTCCCCGCCAACTGGCCGGCCGACCATTACGATCCGGAGATATACTGGCGGGCCAGGGCACGGGAGAACGGCATCCCGGTATTGGTTTGCAACCGCACCGGCCAGGAACCGGGCATGGACTGCCGCAACGCCGAATCATTTGCCATCGATGCGCAGGGGCAGGTGGCGGAGAGGCGGGCGTCGGCCGCTGACACCATCGTTTATTGCCAGCTGCCCCTGCGCCAGGGACAGTTCCAAGCCACCACTGACGCTCTTGTCAGCCGGCGGCGCCCCGAATGCTATGCCGGCATATCCCTGGCCGCCTATTCCCACTGGGGGGCTGAAACCCTGCTGGGGTTGCCGGCCGCCCGCGACTGTACCGCGGCCACCATTCAATACCGCCCGTCGCCGGACCAGCCGGCGGCCAACCGGCAGCAGCTCCTCGCCCTGATCGACCGCTGCTGCGAGCAGAGCGCCGCCCGGGGAGAAAGACCGGATGTGCTGGTATTGCCGGAATTGTCCCTGACCGGAGCCATCAACGGCCCAGCGGCGGCAAAATCGCTGGCGGAGCCGGTCCCCGGTCCCGCCACCCTGGCCCTGGCCGACAAAGCCCGGGAAAAGGATGTTCATATCCTCCTGGGCATGGCCGAGAACAGGAGCGGAGGTTTCTACAACAGCAGCGTCCTGATCGGGCCCGCAGGCATCGAAGGGGTGTACCGCAAGGTCCATCTCAGTCCAGCCGATGAGGCATGGGCCAGCCCGGGCCATGATTTTCCGGTATTTGACCTGTCCTGGGGCCGCCTGGGGATGTTGCTTGGCTGGGAACTGCTATTTCCCGAGGCGGTTGAGAGCCTGGCCAAAAAGGGGGCCGACCTTTTATGTGTACCCAGCGCCTGGGCCGATGCCAGCTGCCAGATCGTCTGGCCAGCCCGGCTCAGCGAGCAAATGCATCTGGCCATAGCCAACCAGTGGGATTATGGCCTGGAGGACAGCGGGGGAGGAAGAAGTTCCATCTACAGCTACGCCCTCGACCCCGGGCAGCGGCAGGTACGCCAGTCCCCTCCGCAAAGCGATGGGTTCATTGTCCTCCGGCTCCGCATCCAGGATGCCCGGGACAAGAAGTTCATAGAACGGATCAACTATGACCACCTGCTCGATCTGGGGGAGCGGGCAGTGCCCGGGATGGAGTCTGCCCCCGGAACCATATAAGGCCTAAGGCTCGTCCAGGCTATCGGCGCAACATGTCCTTCTAATAGCGGCAGCGGCCTGGAAGGCCCGGGCCAAAAATTGGGCCGGCGGTGTGGCCCCATCCTGCTCACCGCGGGTGACTTCCAGAGTCAGGGCGGCCTGGTACCCGGCAGCAGCCAGCAGCGCGCTGATAGGGCGGAAGTCGATGATCCCTTCCCCGGGCAGCCAATGGCAGTCCTGCCGGCCATCATTGTCGGATAGATGCGTACAGACCACCCGTGCCGCCAGGCTGGTCAGCAAATCCAGCCGGCCCTGGCCATATATGCGGTGATGGGAACTGTCGTAACAGAAGCCCAGATGGGGCGACTCCAGCCGGGAAAAAACGAAACGGATATAATCCTCCCGGCCGGTATTCTCGATAGCGATAGTGATGCCTCTTTCTTCAGCCGTTTTCACCAAACCGGCGATGCCCTCCAGCCCATACCGATTAGGGGGCGGCAGGGTCAGGGAATCACTGATATGCATGACCATGATGGGTATCCGGTATCTCTCGCAATCATCCAGCCAGCCCCGGTATTGTTTCAGCACGGCCTCCCGGACCGAACGGTTCTCGCTCCATAAACCGTCGCACTCATGATAGGGGATATGGATGTTCTCCAGAAACAAGCCTGCCTCTCGGACCAGACCGGGCATGGCCTCTTTCTTGATCGAGGGGATCCCGACCTCATCCTCCCACCACAGCGTCGTGGCATCGAACCCGGCCGCCTTTATGAGCCTGAGCCTTTCCGGCAAAGGCAGCACGCAGCCGAACCACGAAAATATCCCCAATAGGTTTTGATAACCGGTAGTCAAGATATCATCTCCCTGCAGACAGATCTTTTCAACGTCGCCTAATTCTTCGAGTCGTAATCTGATAGTAGAATAATGGCAATATTTGCTTTTTAGTGTTGGCTGGAGAGGCCTGCGCAATCTTATAATCGTTGTCCATACCGTATTTATAGCACAATATGCACCACTGGCCCCAAGATAATTAAATTTTATCAAGATTGCGGTCTCTTATTGTTGTCCATACCTTATTTAGTTGTCCATACCATGTTTACACAATATATGCATTACTCCCCTCAACATAAATTTGATTTGGAAAGGTCAACACTCTTGATCAAGAACTAAGCAGTCACTTTCTTTATCTATTTCTTTTAAGTGTCTTTCCTCTGTCTTTAATAATGTATTTAATAGTGTATTTAGGGGTGGCGTAAACCCCGGCCCGGCGCGGGATAAAGTATGTGCGGGGGTTGTACTGGAGTTCAACTCAGGAGTTGACCTACCGGACAACTCAGGAGTTAACCTCCCGGACAACTCAGGAGTTAACCTCCCGGACAACTCAGG
>LSQX01109452.1_pt2 | contig 23207 bp, 20 predicted proteins | sample 654561 | NCBI WGS metagenome assembly LSQX01 (sample SAMN04489861, study PRJNA283612) | anaerobic digester metagenome | isolation source: 4 biogas reactors fed with cattle manure at either 37C or 55C with and... | place: Denmark: Kongens Lyngby | collected 2014
GAAGTCTATGGTGCAATCGCTTTCAATAACACAAAAAGTATCCTAGACTACGAAGATGACTCTAAACATATATTGTCGAATAGTTTTAGCAAGACGTTCACAATGACTGGTTGGCGTATAGGCTACATAGTTGCTGACAGAACTTACATTGATCAGGTAGTGAAACTTAACCAAATTACGTTTAACAATGTACCTGTCTTCATCCAAGAAGCGGCGTTAAAAGGCATGGAACTCCATGCTCAAATTGCAACAAATATTAAAGCAAAATATAAAGCCCGTGCGGATCTTGCTTCAAGTAAACTTGAGGAAGGAGGCTTCAAATTTACCACGCCAGACGCGCCCTTCTATGTTTTTCCTAGACGTGACGGCTTAGATGGCACAAAATTCACCCTTGGTCTTCTAGACAAAGGTGTCGCTGTGGCTCCAGGTTCAAGCTTCGGCGATTATCCTGAGCACATCCGCATATCTTTAACCGCACCAGACGACCAAATTAAAGTTGGCCTGGACAAGATTTGTGAGGCCGCCCTTCAATGAGAACAGCTATTCTAGGCTCGGGAAAAATGGGCATCTGGTATGCAAAATACTGCAAAGCTAAAGGCGATACAGTGGTTATGGCTGGTAGGAACGAAGAAAAACTCGCCAGATTAAAAAATGAATTAGGAGTTGAAGTAGCTGAATTTCAAGCTGCAGTTGAAGGCGCTGACCGTGTTTTTATCTGTGTTTCCATATCTGCTTTAGAGGAAATTGTAAAAAAAATTGCACCTGCCCTAAAGAAGGGCCAACCAGTCATGGATATTTGCTCTATTAAACAGTACCCAGTTGATATTATGCACAAATATCTCAAAGATGCACTTGTTTTAGGAACGCATCCGGTTTTTGGACCTGGGAGCAACGGTGTAGCACATAAGGCTTATGTTCTAACTCCAACTAATTCTGAAGAAGAAGCATACGCTGAGGAGTTTAAAACGTGGTTAGAAAAAGAGAAAGCACATGTTTTTATTATGTCACCAGAAAAACATGATGAGTTAATGGCGATTATTTTAGGTTTGCCACATTTTTTGGGTTTAGCTGTGTGTGAAACTCTACTTGAGCAACCTTTGTTTGCAGAGTCGAAAAAGTTGGCTGGAACTACTTACAGGATATTGTTAACGTTAGCAGAGTCTGTTGCACAAGAGACACCAGACCTTTATGCTAACGTTCAAACTAAAGTTCCTGGACTTGGTAAAATGGAAGAACTCTTTATCGCTAATGCTCAGCAATGGATGGACTTAATGAAGAAAAAAGACACTATAGAAATTGTGGCTCGCATGGAACGGTTAAGAACAAAACTTGCGGAAGTCGACAAAGATTATGGTAAAAGCTACGAAACTATGTATAAGATGTTACAGTCAACGGAGGAATAGCTTAGCATGGTAAAGACATTACTCATAAACTGTTTTCAGGATTACAACCGAATAAACGAATTGTATGACGCGCTTAGTAAATTCACGGTATGTAAGGTCATCCACTATACAAATATCAGATCAGATTTTAAAGTCGGTCAAGATATCAGTGCCGTCGTGATAAGCGGATCTGACACAAGAATAATTAAACCTGAAGAGAAAGCAAAATATCAAAATGTCAGTAAATTTATTGAGCCATGCGATGTTCCATTACTTGGAATATGCTTTGGTCATCAACTACTTTGCTCAACATTTGGTGCTAAAACTGGAACTCTACACCAACCAGTAGTCGATAGGTTCGAGCGCGTTAGGGTAATTCAAACGGGCGACATTCTAGCTAGGTTTAAAATGGGACAGACAATTCCATTAGCAGAGTGTCACAGCGATTATGTATTAAAAGAAGGACTTGAAACCGTTGGCTTCAATATACTTGCTGACTCTTCCTCATGCGAAGTCGAAGCTGTTAAGCATAAAAATAAACAATTTTTTGGTGTGCAATTCCATCCTGAACGCATAACAATTAAAGACCAAACATATCCTGAAGGATACAAAATAATAGACAATTTTTACTGCAATATCGTAAAACGTCTAGGTATATAACGAGATTTTGACAAACAACACTATTAGCCAGTGTTTTTTGTGTCTAAAAAGTCATATAAAACTAATGAGTGTCACATTTTTTTCTTAAAAAGTAGCGCCTTCTTAACTACAATAGGTTTTATTCTGAACAAGTAACCATACAAGTAAGAAGCAAACGCAATTCATTTTTAAATAACTCTTGCGTAGCTTCCTAAGATTTTAATGAATGTTGAAAATTTTTCCAATGATTGCAATGCTTCTGTGCAGCGTTTTTCTGTTCGATGCCCCTCAAAATCGAGATAAAAATTGTATTGCCAAGCGGTGGTTTTGATGGGTCGTGACTCGATTCTGGTTAAGTTAATGTTGCGTGAAGCGAATTCACCGAGTGCATGATATAGTGCGCCAGGTACGTGTTTAGTTTGAAAGATAATGCTAGTTTTATCGTCACCTGTTGGCGCCACATCTTCATGAGCAAGTATGAGGAAGCGTGTATAGTTGGTGAGATTGTCGGCAATGTCTCTTGCAAGAATTTTCATGCCATAGAGTTCAGCGGCTTTTTCGCTAGCGATGGCTGCAGCGCTGAAGAGCTTGCGTTCCTTTATGATTTTTACTGATCCAGCAGTATCGTATGCAGGGATACTTTCCCATTTGTGTTTTTCAAGATACCCGCGGCATTGCCCCAGTGCTTGTGGATGAGAATAAACGGTTTCAACCTCTTCAAGTTTTGTCTGTGGGTTACCGATAAGAACGTGTGCAAGTTTTACTGCGACTTCACCGCAGACTTTGAGATCATAAGAAAGGAAAAGATCATAGTTTTGGTTGACGCTACCTTCAATCGAATTTTCAATTGGAACTACACCATACGGGACTTCGCCAGTTTTTACTGATTCAAAAACGTCACGAAAGTCTTTGCAGGAAACAGGTTCTGCATTACTTCCAAAAAACTTAAAGACCGCCATTTCGCTGTAAGCGCCGGTTTCTCCCTGATAGGTTACCTTCATTGTTTCTTACCTTGCTTACGGTTCTTTAGTAAGCACTTGTTAATACCATTTATCATTGCTTCAACAGATGCCATTACGATATCTTCACGGGCTGCTCGTGCACTAACTATGTTGCCTTTTTCGTCTTCTACTTTTATGACCACCTCAGCGACTGCATTGGAACCACCTGTGATGGCTTCCAATCGGTATTCACTCAATCGGATTTTCTCCAAGTTACTTGTCAATTTTTGTATTGCTTTTAGAACAGCATCGACCGGCCCGACGCCTGTTTCTGCTGCGACATATTCGTTACCATCTAGCGCTAGGCGGACAGAAGCTGTTGGGATTACTTTGATACCCGTTACTACAGCCATATCACAGAGGTCAACGATTTTTTCTTCACCGATTACTTCGCCTAACACAGCTGAGGTTAGTGCTATTAAGTCAGCGTCAGTTACTATTTTACCCTTGTCCCCTAAATTCTTGACTCGTTTTACAATTTCTGTTAATTGTGCTTCATTGGGGTGAATGCCGATTTCGTTCAATTCTGCTTGGATGCCACGGGTACCGGCTAGTTTACCTGCGACCAGTTTTCTAGTGCGACCAACAAGTTCAGGGCTGATAGGCTCAAATGTTAAAGGTTGTTCGGTTACACCTCTAGTATGGATGCCAGATTCATGGGCAAATGCGTTCTCACCTACAATGGCTTTGTTTACTTGTACGGAAACTCCACTCAAAGATACCACCATTCGTGAGGTACTGTAAAGTAAGCGTGTGTTGATGTTTGTCTTGTAACCGTATGCTACATGCAGAGTTGTGACTACCTCTTCTAAAGCCGCATTGCCGGCGCGTTCACCTAAGCCATTGATTGCTGTGTGAACTTGGTCTGCACCGGCTTCAATTGCTGCAAGGCTATTTGCCACTGCTAAGCCGAAGTCATTATGGCAATGGGCGCTGATTGGAACTTTAATGATTTCCCTTAATTCTTTAAATAATTTGTGAGTTGTTCGGGGTATCATGCAGCCTACTGTGTCAGGTATGTTTAGACTATCAATACCTGCGTCTTGGGCGGCTTTGCATATTTGCTGTAAGAACGGCATTTCAGTACGGGTGGCGTCCATGGGTGAAAACTCGCAGTTTACGCCATGCTTTTTGACGTATTGGATTGATTCTACTGCTGAGGTCAGTACCTGTTCAGGTGTCATGTTGACGGCGTATTTCATCTGAACCGGAGAAGTAGGGATGAAAACGTGGATTAAATCTACGTTGCAGTCGAGTGCTGAATCTATGTCTTTTTTAGTGCATCTAGATAGAGCACAAACTTTTGAGTTCAGATTTAGTTCTGCGATTTCTTTTACGACTCGGCGTTCGCCTTCGCTACTACTGGGAAAACCAGCCTCAATAATATCTACACCTAATTTGCTTAGTTGACGTGCAATCTCAATTTTATCTTCAGTGGTTAAAGAAACACCGGGAGTTTGTTCCCCGTCTCGTAATGTTGTATCAAAGATTCGTATAAACCGGGGATTTTTATGAGTCATTTTTCTCACTTACTACGTTGTTATTGCTTTAGCAATTGCTTCAGCCATACCAATAGTTGTGGTTTTACCGCCTAAATCAGGAACTGTATTACCAGTAGCTAAGGTTTTGACTGCTGCAGTCTCTATTGCTGTTGCTGCCATTAAGCATTTTGAATCACTGTATCGCTCACCCAGCCACTCTAGCATCATTTTTGAAGATAGTATCATAGAGAGAGGGTTTGCGACGTGTTTGCCTGCTATGTCAGGGGCAGATCCATGAATAGGTTCAAATAAAGCAAAGTTCTCGCCTATGTTTGCACCTGGAGCCATGCCTAAGCCTCCGATTAACTGGGCTGCTTCATCGCTTAGGATGTCACCGAACAGGTTACAAGTACATAGGACGTCGAAGTCATCTGGTTTTCGAATAAGGTTCATTGAGGCCGCGTCTACGTACATTTCATTGTATTGAATGTCGGGGTATTGTTTAGCGGTTTCTTGACATACTGTTCTAAACAAGCCATCTGTAATGCGCATAACGTTTGCTTTGTGAATAGCTGTTACTTTTTTCTTGTTATTGCGGAATCTTGCGGTTTCAAAGGCTTTTTTGGCAATGCGTTCACAGTTTTTACGTGTAATCACTCTTAGGCAAAGTGTGGTGTTGTTATCTATTGTAAATTCTTGACCGGCATATACGTCTTCGGTGTTTTCCCTAACAAAAACCATGTTAATGTTGGGGTTAGCAACGGATATGTTGGGATATGCTTTTAGTGGTCGTATGTTTGCGTATAAGTCGAATAGTTGTCTTAATCTTACAATAACGTCAGCGGCGGTTTCGCCAACTGGGCCTTTTAAGCAGGCTTGGGATTCTTTAATGATTTGTAAACTGTCCGCGGGTAGAGCTACGCCTCGTTTTTCAAGGACTAAGTCACCGGCTTCTGCTTGTATCATTTTAAGTGCTATGTCAAATTTTTGTTGAACTGCATCGAGTACTTTTAGGGTTGCGTCAGTCAATTCTGGGCCGATGCCGTCTCCCGGCATCAAAGATATCTTGTATTCAGTCATTTTTTTTCATCCTCTTTTGCAGGTTCTTGATTAAACCACCGTCAGTTAAAATGTTCATTATGGACGGGGGTAATTTTGTGCCTTGTAACGTTTTTTTATTTGTTAGATTTTGGATGATTCCATTTTCTAAATCGACGATGATTTCGTCGCCATTTTTTATCGATAAAGATACGCCTTTGCATTCAATTACGGGTAAACCGATATTGACAGCGTTGCGGAAGAAGATACGTGCAAATGATTCTGCGATGACACATTTAACGCCTGAGTATTTTAGGGCTAAGGGCGCCTGTTCGCGGCTTGACCCGCATCCGAAGTTTTTACCTCCGATTAAGATAACGCCTGTTTTAGCTTTGTTTACAAAGTTTGCATCTAAGCTTTCTAGTGCATGTTTACCTAACTCTTCAGGGTTAACTAAAACTAGGTATTTGCCTGGTAAGATTACATCTGTGTCTATGTTGTTGCCGAAGACTATGGCTTTGGCTTTGATTTTGTTATCCATTAAACTTTGATCTCCTGAGGGTTTGTTATTTTTCCTGTTATAGCACTAGCGGCTACTGTAGCTGGTGAGGCTAGGTAGACATTAGCTTTGGTGCTGCCCATTCTTCCGATAAAATTGCGGTTGCTCGTTGTAATACATGTTTCACCGGCTGCTAACAACCCGATGTGACCGCCTAAACAGGGACCACACGCACTACCGCAGACCATTGCACCTGCTTGTGTGAATATTTGAAGTAAACCTTCGTCGTTTGCTTGTTTCCAGACTTCTTGAGAAGCCGGAATTACTAGGGTACGAACGCCAGCTTTAACCGTCTTACCTTTCATAACCTGTGCAGCTAAACGCAGGTCTTCTAGTCTACCGTTAGTACAACTTCCGATGAAAACTTGGTCAATTAGAACGTTGCCGACTTCATTAACTAGTTTAACGTTGTCTACTGAACTGGGGCAAGCTACTTGTGGCTCCATCTTGGAAACGTCAAATTCGACGGTTTTTTCGTATTCTGCATCTTTGTCATTTTGCAGTATCTTGATATCAGGCATTTTTTTGACTCTGCCGGTTAAGAATTCATTGGTAGTTTCATCGGGGGTAATTATTCCATTTTTGGCACCCATTTCAACAGCCATGTTGCATAGCGTCATTCTACCTGCAATAGTCATGGCTTTAATCGTTGGACCTGTAAATTCAACTGCTTTGTATATGGCGCCGTCTACACCTAATGTGCCGATGATATGTAGGATCAAGTCTTTTGGTGTTACATACTTCTGGAATTTTCCCTTTGTGTTTATTTTGATAGTTGAGGGCACTTTGAACCATATTTTACCTGTAGCCATAGCTGCGGCTGCTTCGGTTGAACCAACACCGGTTGCAAACGAGCCGAATGCACCGTATGTGCATGTGTGGCTATCTGCCCCGATAATAACGTCGCCAGGTTTTACGTGTCCTTGTTCAGGCATAACTTGGTGGCAGATACCGCCTCTACCTACATCGTAAATTTTAATATTTTGCTCTGTTGAAAATTGACGCATTTTTTTGTGAAGCTCTGCTGCTTTAACAGATTCAGCGGGAATTTGATGGTCTAATATAACTATTATTTTGGTATTATCCCACACTTTTGAAGTGCCTATTTTTTGGAATGCTTCAACTGCTAAAGGACCAGTTAAGTCATGTATCATGACCATGTCGAGATTTGCATCTATTATTTCACCTGGATGCACATCTTTTTTCCCTGACGCTTTAGCCAAGATTTTTTCGGTAAGGTTCATTTCAATCTATTCCGGTGATTAATCTAGTATACATGTGATAGGAGCAGTTTCTAAAGAATGAGACGTTTAAGTATTTCCACCATGGATTTTCGGTTTATTGGTCGATTCTTATCGATTTTGCTCCGCGTGCTAATGCTGTAATGCCTGTTCTTGCAAGTTCAATGATTCCAAAAGTTTTCATAAGGTTTAGGAAGGCGTCAATTTTGTCGGGGGCACCTGTGATTTCAACTGTTATGCTATCGGTGGAAACGTCGATTATATGACCGCGAAAGACGTTGACAAAATTTATAATATCGCTTCGTTCTTTTGAGTCTTTGACATTGACTTTTATGAGCGCGAGTTCTCGCATAACGTAGTTTCCTGATTCCAGTTCGGCTACTTTTAAGACGTCAATTTGTTTAGCTACTTGTTTAATGACTTGTTCTACTGTTTTTTCGTCTTCATTTACTGTTATGGTCATTCGCGCGAGATCAGGTTGCTCAGTAGGTCCAACAGTTATGCTTTCTATGTTAAAGTTTCGGCGTCTGAACAAGTTTGAGATCATGTGTAGGACACCGGGTCTGTTTTCAACCAAGATGGATATAACTTTAGTTTTTCCTGCTTGCATTAGTAGTCCCCTCTTTGTTGTGGTAATCCACAGCCAGGTGGCACAAACGGAACCACATCAGTTTCTGAGCCAATGGGCACATCGATTACTGTTGTGACTTTGCTGGTTAGTGCTGTTTTAACTGCTTTTTGGAATTCTTCCATACTGTTTGCTCGGAAGCCTTGTGCACCATATGCTTCTGCTAGTTTGACGAAGTCTGGTGTGTTACCTAGATTAACTGCGTTGTATCGGCGATTGTAGAGCATGCGTTGCCACTGCGCCACCATACCTAATACACTATTGTTTAGGATTATAGCTATGACTGGGATATTTTCTTGTACACTGCAGGCTAATTCTTGCTCGGACATTATGAAGCTGCCGTCTCCTGCGATGTCTATGACTGGGCGGTCGGGACATGCGACTTTGGCGCCTATGGCTGCGGGAAAACCAAAGCCCATAGTACCAAGACCTCCGCTACTGATGAAGGTCCGGGGGTTGAGTGCTTTGAAGTACAGTGCAGACCACATTTGATTTTGCCCAACTTCTGTTGTTATAATTCCGTTTTCGGGTAGCATTTCCCGTAGTGCCGTCAGTAAGTTTTTGGGGACTATGTCTTTTGGTAATTCTTTCAATAGCGGACTTAACTGTTCTTTAGCTTCTTTAACTCGTTTTATCCAAGCGGTGCCTTCGCCTTTCTGTAGTTTTTCTTTGACTGCCGAGTGTAGTTTATTGAGAGTTATCTTTGCGTCTGCAAGGATGGGAACGTTTACTTCTATGTTCTTATTTATTTCTGCATTGTCGATTTCGATATGAATTTTTTTGGCGTTTGGTGCAAAGGTGTCTAGGTTGGCGGTTGCGCGGTCGCTAAATCTTGTTCCAACTGCCAACAGCACGTCTGTTTCACTCATTAGCCTGTTAGCTGCAGGGTTGCCATGCATACCAATGCTGCCCAGTGAAAGGGGGTGTGTTTCTGGGAATGCACCTTTACCCATAAATGTGGTTGCTACTGGCGCCATTAGTAAATCGGACATCGCAATTAGTTCATCGGATGCATTTGAGCATATGACTCCGCCGCCTGCTAGTATTAATGGTGTCTCTGCCTTTGCTAGCAGTTCGGCGGCTTGACTAATTTTTGAGGGTTTAGGTTCTGTGATTAGTTTGTATCCTCTTAGGTTGATTTTATTTGTGAATTCAACTTTTGTTTGTCCTGATTGCAGATTTTTCGGTAGGTCGATTAGGACTGGACCAGGTCTGCCGGTGGATGCTAGATGGAATGCATTGTTGACCATACTTGGGATTTCTGTTATGTTGCGTGGTTGATAACTGTATTTTGTGACTGCGGTGACTATGCCTATTATGTCTGCTTCTTGGAAGGCATCACGGCCGATCATGTAGCTGGTGTTTAGTCCGGTGGATGGAACTTGACCAGTTATGGCCACTATCGGGGATGAATCCATGTATGCATTTGCGATGCCAGTGACTAGGTTTGTAGCTCCTGGACCGCTGGTTGCCATACATACTCCAACACGTCCGCTGGCTCTTGCATATCCTTCTGCTTCGTGTGCTGCACACTGTTCATGTCTTGCGAGTATATGGCGTATTTTGGTGTTGCCGCAGAGTGCATCGTATACTGGAAGTATGGCTCCACCTAAGATGCCAAAAATTGTGTCAACTTTTTGTCTTTCAAGGGATTCTAGTAGTGCCTGTGCACCGCTCATTTTAGTCATATTCAAACATGGTCTCCTGTAGATTTATGGAATATGGTCTCTCTGATAGAAAAGTTTGCGAGAATATTGTGGATTTGGAGGTTAGTCTGGGTAAGCTATTAAAATGGTACCCAACGATCCCAGCTATTGAGGTGACGATCCCTCATGTTTTTTCCTCTCTTAAGACTCCACGTATTTTTAAGGTACACTGTGAGCAGATAAAAAGTTTGTGGTGTAATTGCGCCTTGTTACTAGCAACTAATAATATGTTGTGTTTTAGAGGTGAATAAGAAACGTTGTTTTGAGCTGTTAAGTGTCTATACGTGTAGTTTTCAGTATTGGTTGTGTGTATGATGTTTTGTAACAAGTGCATTTTTAGAGGTTTTGGTACAATTGTTGTTGTGTGATAGAATTGTAAAGGTTACGTGTTGAAAAAAATTTATTTGATTTTTTGCGTGAGATTGGTTTTTTGTGTTTGTTGTTGCATGTGGGGTGGTTTGGGGGTGTTGGTGTGTATGTAGGTTTGTATGTGTGGTTGTATATACGTTGGTTGGTTTTTTGTGTTAGGGAAATAGTTTGAGTAGTAGCCGGTCGGTGCTGCCCTGGTTGGCAGACGACTACTTCTATTTAACCAATTTTCTTTGAGATTTTTTTCTCCTTTAATGCAGACCTTAGTTAATGAGCAGGCATTAGCCGAATCCAAAAGAGTACCCTAACGCTATCGTGGCAATATTGGTCACATCCATGCTAGTTACTATTCCAACCACAGGTGCTCAAGAAGAAACGCAATCTGCTCCACATTCACTGTAATAGCAAAATAAAACAGCTTGAAATCACAATATTGAACCAACAGTTTTCCAACCCAAATACATCCGTCTACTTTGACATACGAATAAGATACAATTCAAACGAGAGCTGGGTTGAAACCTTTGGCGGTCCTCAGGGTAGCGACGACTATACTGTTCTTACTTTCGAGCTTAACAAATTGGAGTGGGTTACTACAAGGCTTGGAGTGGCACTCAAACATGCACTTTTTCTGGGTTGGTGGTGGCAGTTGCAGTTTTGGCGGGGGGTTGCTGGTAGTCTGGTGATGCTTATATTCAATTAAAAGTTCAACCATGAGTTAACTGAATTATATAAGGGAAGGGAGGTACCACTAAGTAGTGCAGGTCATCTGCTTTGAACCTACAGAAGTCATTTATTTATTAAATCGTCAAAAAGTGAAATTGGGCAAAAAATAGACAATATTTGGTTATAAACGAAAAATACTTTTTTTGAACAAAATCAACATTCAGATCTAACAAAAGATAACAAAAAGAGGGAATAAGCGTCGCTAAAGATGCTTACCATTTTTTCCAGGGTAAATCAGCCATGTATTCGTTAAGACTACGGATGTTGTTGCCATTCTGGTTTTTCTGACGCATAACATCAACTAGAGCTTGCGCTAACTGCAGGTTAGTGACAACGGGTACGTTAAATTCTACTGCTTGGCGCCGGATTATATAACCGTCGGTTATGATGTCGCTCATGTTACTGAGGCGATTTGCCATGGGAACGTTGATGACTAAATCGATTTTACGTTCCTGTAGAAAATCAAGGATGTTTGGTGTAACATCTGGATCCTTAACCTTATGAAGCACTGTGGTAGTAATTCCGTTAGCAGTTAATACTTTAGCAGTATTTGCAGTGGCGTAGATTTTAAAAGACATTTCCTGGAAGGCTTTGGCAATAGGAACCACTCTGGCTTTCCGTTCCTCGTTTCCACCTACACTGATTAGCACTGAGCCGCCTTTGGGTGGAATAGTAAACTCTGCCGACTGTAAAGCTTTTGAGAATGCATCAGAGAAGCTCTCACCTATACAAGCCACTTCGCCTGTACTCAGCATCTCTACACCTAAAACTGGGTCAGCACCGCTTAAACGCATAAAGCTAAACTGTGGAACTTTAACACCAACATGCGGTGCTACCTGGGTCGGTGAAAGGTTTACTCCGTCGATTTTCTTACCCAGCATTGCTAAAGTTGCCAGATTGATAAGGTTTATTCCACGTGTTTTGCTGACAAAAGGCATCGATCTGGATGCTCGAAGGTTGCATTCGATTACATTAACAACGTCGTCTTTGACGAGGTATTGTATGTTGTAAGGGCCATGGATTTTTAGAGCTTTTACTATTCTTATTGTGGCCACTTCTATGACTTTTTGAACTTCAAGCTTTAATGATTGGGGGGGAATAGTCATGGTGGCATCGCCGCTGTGGACACCTGCATTTTCAACGTGTTCCATAATGGCGCCGATTAGGACGTTTTCACCATCAGAGACGCCGTCGACCTCAACTTCTTTAGCACGGTTGATGAATTTACTTATAACAACTGGGTGGTCACGTGAGACTTTTGCGGCTAGGTTTAGAAAGTTTTCGAGTGCTACTTCGTTGTATGCTACACGCATCGCTGAACCCGAGAGTACATAGCTAGGTCGTACGAGTACGGGGTAGCCGATTTTAGTTGCAAAACGTTTTGCATCATCGATGCTTTGGAGTTTACTCCAGCTTGGTTGAAAAATTCCCAATTGATCGAGTAATGCACTGAATTTGCTTCTATCCTCAGCTAAGTCAACATCATGTGCAGATGTACCTAGGATTTTAGCTCCTGCTTCAAACAGGGGCATTGAGAGGTTATTTGGGATTTGTCCACCGACACTTGTGATTACACCCATCGGGTTCTCTTTGTCATATATGTCTAGTATGCGTTCGGTTGTTAATTCTTCAAAGTAGAGTTTATCTGAAACGTCATAGTCGGTGGAAACGGTTTCAGGGTTATAGTTTATCATGATGGCTTCTTTTATGCCATTCTTTTTTAGTGCCCAAATCGTGTTGACTCCGCACCAGTCAAATTCTACGCTAGAACCAATGCGGAAAACGCCTGCGCCGAGCACTAAGACTTTACTGGAAGTATTAGTGAATTCTATGTCGTCTTGGTCGCCGCCGTAGGTCATGTAAAGGTAATTAGTTTTTGCTGGCCATTCTGCCGCTAAAGTATCAATCTGCTTCACCACAGGAATTATGTCAGTGTTCTTGCGGAAACTTCGTATGTTTGCTTCAGTGGTCTTTTGGCAGACAGCTATTTGTTCATCGGAAAATCCAAGGCGTTTAGCTTCACGGATAACTTCTATTGCATATTGGTCAGCTAAGTTAAGTTTGCATAGTAAAGCTTCCATGTCGATGATGTTTTGTATTTTGTTTAGAAAGAATGGATCGACGCCGCTTAAACGGTAGATCTCCATAACTGGGATACCTATTTTTAGGGCTTTCCCAATTTTATAGAGGCGTTCGTCGGTGGGATGAGCCATTTCGTCTCTTAGGCGTTCCTCAGTTTCTGGTTCCTCATCTTCTGGGTTGCAGACTAAACCTATCTTACCAGTGTCTAGCATTCGAACGGCTTTCTGGAGTGCCTCTTCGAAACATCGACCAATAGCCATAACTTCGCCGACACTGCGCATCTGTGGTCCAACATGACGATCTGCGTTCTTGAATTTTTGAAGATCCCAGCGGGGGATTTTTACGGTGATGTAGTCGAGTGCGGGTTCAAAACATGCGGTAGTGACTTCGGTGACTTTGTTTACGAGTTCTGGGAGTGTGTAACCTAAAGTAAGTTTGGTGGCGACATAGGCGAGGGGGTAACCGGTGACTTTGCTTGCAAGTGCAGAGCTACGTGACATTCTAGAGTTTACTTCGATGACACGGCATTCCTCGGATTGGGGATGGAGAGCCCATTGGATGTTGCATTCACCTACTATACCTAATGCGCGAATTGCATCTATAGAGATGGAGCGTATTTGGTGGTATTCGCGGCTAGTCATCGTTTGTGAGGGCGCAACTACAATGCTGTCACCCGTGTGGATACCCATGGGATCAAAGTTTTCCATGTTACAAACGGCTAAACAGTTGTCATTATAGTCACGTACAACTTCGTATTCAACTTCTTTCCAATGACCTACATATTCTTCTATGAGAACTTGATTGATGCGACTCTGAGCAATACCGATAGTTACGATTTCTTTTAGTTCTTTCTGGTTGTGAGCAACACCGGCGCCTTTACCGCCTAATGTGTAGGCGACTCTTACCATGACAGGATAGCCGATTTCTTGTGCAATTTCTATTGCCTGTTTAACGCTAGTTGCTGCTCTGCTCTTAAGGTAGGGTATACCAGCTTTTTGCATAGCTTGGCGGAAGCGTTCACGGTCGCCTGTGTCTTCGATTGTTTGTACAGGTGTTCCTAAAACTTTAACGTTGTATTTTTGTAATATACCGTTTTTTTCAAGTTCTAAACCACAGTTTAGAGCAGTTTGTCCTCCGAAACCTAATAGGATGCCATCTGGTCGTTCTTTTACAATAACTTTTTCTACAAATTCCGGTGTTATTGGAAGTAGGTAAACTCTACCTGAAAGACGCGGGTCTGTTTGGATGGTAGCGATGTTTGGATTAATAATTACTGTTTCGATACCATCTTCGCGAAGTGCTTTTAAACATTGGCTACCGCTATAATCAAATTCAGCGGCTTCGCCGATTTTAATTGCACCGCTTCCGAGAACTAGAACTTTTTTGATCCAATCGAACTTTGGCATGCTTAGTTAACCTCCAAGCTTTTTACAAATTTATCAAATAAGAGTTCAGTGTCATAGGGTCCAGGCGAAGCTTCAGGATGCCACTGTACTGCAAAGACGGGTTTAGTTTTATGATGAACACCTTCGACAGTTTTATCGTTGGGATTGATAAACCATGGTTCTAGTGAGGTCTTTTTGAGTGAATCCATATCTATTGCATACCCGTGATTCTGAGTGGTGATATAACATCGGTTGGTGTTTATATCGAGAGCGGGCTGATTTTGTGCCCGATGTCCGTACTTTAACTTGTAAGTGTTTCCACCCAATGCTAACGCAAGGATTTGTGCACCTAGGCAGATACCCATAACCGGTTTTCTCTCGCTTAATTCGCGGATTACCTCGATCGTTTTGGTGCATTTCTTTGGGTCACCAGGTCCATTGCTTATGAAAATACCAGCTGGATTGTAAGATAAAATGTCTTTGACAGAGGTGTCATAGGGAACTCGAACGACATTTAGGTCGCGTTTAAGGAGGCTGCGAATAATAGTGTTCTTAACGCCGCAGTCTATTAGAATAATTGTTTTTTTGCCATCAACATTGTATGTAACGGGTTTCTTTATCGATACTTCTTTTACAAGGTTAATTTTGTTTGGGTCGGAGATGTTTTTGGCATTCTTGAGGAGGGTCTCGATGTCTAATTCAACACCATCGTCATAAACCTGCAGGATGCCTAGCATGACACCATAGGTTCGCAGTTTCTTGGTTAAGCGTCGGGTGTCTACGCCGCAGATTCCAGGGACACCTTCATCTGTGAGCCATTGGTCTAGTGTACGAGTAGATGCCCAATGAAACGGTTTAAGGCATAATTCGTGGATGATTAATCCTTGTGGTTGAATATGGTCGGATTCAAAGTAGAGTGGAAACCCTAGTTCCATTTTTTTATTTGGGACTCCATAATTGCCAACCATTGGATAAGTAAAAGTTAAAATCTGCCCCTTATACGACGGGTCAGTTAAGGCTTCAGTGTATCCCACCATTTGAGTGGAGAAAACAACTTCCCCTGAAATTTTTGCTGTTGCACCAAAACCTTTCCCGATAAATGACGTTCCGTCTTCTAGAAGCAGAACCGCTTTTTTGTTATTTTTGAACGTATTATCTTGTGGAGCCAAAGCCCTATTCAACCTATCAGTTTGAATTTTTAAGCGTTACGCTAATGTTAATTTTGGACAGAGTATTCCTTGACAGTTTTGTTCAGTATGTTTTCAGCGTTTTCGAGGTATTCTTGAAGTTCTGTTTTGATTTTTGTGTTGGCAGCGATTACTTTATTTCGTGTATCAATCATTCGCGCAGTTTCTTCGGGTGATGGACCACCCTGCACTTTATACATTTCGACTATTTTGCGTAAATTTGTGCATGAAATTATGTCTTCACTTTTTATTGATAATTTAATGGCTGCCGAATCCATAGCTACTTTTTGTAGTAACTGAGGGGAGACATCATTTAAAGACTGTTTTGTTTCAATTAAAGTCTTCACTAATGCTCCAACTATTTTATGGGATGTGCGGAAGGCGACGGTATATTTAGCTACTAACATGTTTGCTATTTCGGTTGCTGCAACAAAACCAGAAGCAGCTCTATCTTCAATGTTTCCAACGACTTTAATATGAGGAATCAATGCAGAAAAGATGTTTAATGATGCTTTTAAGTTGTCAGTAGAAGCCCAAAGCTTGGGGGTTACCTCTTGGAAATCCAAGTTATAAGTTGTCGGTAAACTTTTTATCGCTGCTGCCGCGGCTAAGAAGTCTCCAAGGGCATAACTTGCGCGTGCACGAATAACTTCGAGGACTTCTGGATTCTTTTTTTGAGGCATTATACTGCTAGTTGATGTAAATTCATCAGGTAACTCGATGGTGCCGAATTCGGAAGAACTCCAAATAATTAAATCTTCGGCAAAGCGACTCAAGTTAATGGCAAGTACAGCTAGTGCAGCTTGAGTTTCCATAATAAAATCTCGGCTTCCAACAGCATCTAAAGAATTTTCCAAAACGTCGTTAAATCCAAGGAGGTGGGCGGTTTTTTTGCGGTTAATTGGGAAACTGGTTGTTGCTAGGGCGCCTGCACCCAGTGGACATAGGTTGATTCGGGTGTAGGCACTTGTTAAACGTTGTAGGTCGCGTCCTAACGAGTCGAAGTGAAAAAGGAGGTAATGTGCAAAGGTTACTGGCTGGGCTGCTTGGAGATGGGTGTATCCTAGAATTATTGTTTCTGTGTGTTCACTTGATGTTTCAAGAAGGGTGCGCTGCATTTCAACGATTTGACCCATTATAATAAGCAGTTCGTTACGGAGCGCTATGCGTATAGCAGTTGCTACTTGGTCATTACGGCTCTTGGCGATATGCAGGTTTCCACCGACCTCTGATCCAGTTTCTTCCAATACAGCTTCTTCAATAGCCATATGAATATCTTCGGCATTGGGGTCGATGTTTTTGCTATTCTGTTTTCGGAGGCAACTAAGGATCTTTGCGCCGCTCTGCCGTTGGATAATTTTTTGATCCATGAGCATGACGACGTGGGCTTTATTTATGGCTAAAACAGCGTCTATTAAACGTATATCGTCCTTGCGTGAAGAACAAAAGTTTACGATGTCCTCTCGGACGTTACCCAATCTTCCACCATGCAGCATTTTTGACGTTTCTTTTTTCACTCCATTTAGAAAATTAAGATTTTTTGCTTTTTGGTTTTTTTGTTTTGGCAGCTTTGAGGTTGTTGTACATTACGGTTTGTAAACCGTAAAGTTCAATGAAGCCTTTACTGTAGGCTTGGTTGAAGCTGGTTTTGATGTTATAGTTTGCGAGGTTCTTGTCGTAGAGTGATTTGGGTGATTTGCGTCCGACAATTTGCATGTTACCCTTGTATAGTTTTATTTTGACTTCTCCGCAAACGTTTTCCTGTGATTTGTTAATGAATGCATCTAGATCTTCTTTGAGTGGGTCAACCCAAAGACCTGAATATGCAAGATAGACCCATTGGGCGTCGATTTGCTGTTTGAAGAGAATTTCATGGCGAGTCATGACCATCTTTTCAAGGTCATGATGGGCATCTAAGAGGACTGTTGCTGCAGGACATTCGTAGACTTCGCGGGATTTCAATCCGACGATACGGTCTTCTATATGGTCGATTCTGCCAACGCCATGTTTACCAGCAATCTTGTTTACTGCTTCTATGAGTGCAAGAGGCTTCATTGCTTTGCCGTTAACAGAGACAGGGACCCCTGCTTCAAAGCCGATTGTAATTATTTCCGGTTTATCGGGAGCTTTCTCTGCTGAGGAAGTCCATTCATAAGCGTCTTCTGGGGGCTCATTGTTTGCATCTTCCAGTAAGCCGCATTCAATTGCGCGACCCCAAATGCTTGCATCTATACTATATTTTTTTGCGCTCTCTGAGATGGGGATATCTTTGTCTTTTGCGTAGGCAATTTCTTCTTCGCGGGTTAATCCCCAATCTCGTATTGGTGCAAGGATTTGTTTACCTGGTGATAGTGAGGCAAGAGTTATGTCAAAGCGAACTTGGTCATTTCCGCGGCCAGTACAACCATGAACTAAGCCGTTTGCACCTTCTTTTTCTGCTATTTCAACCATTTTTTTAGCGATTAATGGACGTGAGAGGCTTGTACTAATAGGGTATTTATTTTCATATAGTGCGTTTGCTTTTATTGCCGGAAAAACATATTCTTTAACGAATTCTTCTTTGGCGTCGATTGAGACATGTTTTATTACGCCAAGTTTTTTCGCTTTTATTTCTACTGCCTTGAGGTCTTCGCCTTGACCGACGTCTACTGTCACGGTTATAACTTGAGCTTCACATTTTTCTTGGAGGTACTTGATTAACACGGAAGTATCTAATCCGCCGGAGTAAGCTAATACATATTTTTCTGTTATTTGAGGTCCCCCATTTTGTTTGTAATTAATTTCTCTTACCCCTTGAAGATTATATTTTTAAACATTGTGACATTTTTGTTACTTAACAAGCTTTAAATGTCCTATTTGGTACATTAAAAGTTTAACATGACAATCGCTCAGAATGTTCGCCATTACCTAAGAAACAAACCCTACTTATTAGAAGCATTAGAAAAAGGGATTGTAAATCTTAGCGAGCTTTCACGTCAGATACAGAAGGAACTGAAAACCGCTGATAACAGCGCCATTAAGGCTGCCCTTCGCCGTTATGCCGAGGAGCTTCAAAAGCGTCGTCAAAAAAGAGAGGAAAAAGTACTTCAGCTCCTACGAAGAAGTAGCCTCGCAGTCTACGACCGCAAATCAGTTATGATTACGGCTAAAGAACTTGACTTGAAAGGTATGAAAGTTGATTTACTTGATAAATTTGTTTATCTCATGGATCGAAGTGACTTACCAGATCGTGTAAGCGCACTTATTAAGCATGAAAATTGCACTATGATCGTCGTCCATTCCCCCGAGGAGTTGGAGAACACTCCAGGAGTTGTTGCATTTTTGGCCACGTTACTTGCTGAACAGAACGTGAACATCGTTGAGTTCATTTCCTGTTGGACTGAAACTATTATGGTTGTAGAGAAGAAAGATAGCCTTAAAACATACGAAGTTTTATCGAATTTGGTTTCTTAAAGAGTTTGATTTTGCACCAAAATTATTAATTTATCCACCTATACTTCACTTTCTATATTATAGAAGTCGTTAGTTGTCTGGAGATGCAATGGATTGGCACATCAAGAATGCATTAACTGTAAAACAACATACAGTGTCGATGAGATAGTTTACTTCTGCAAGAAATGTGGAGAAATTCTAGAAATAAAATTTGATTTTGAAGAGTTAACTGAAGCAACAAAAACTAGCGATTGGAGGGCTAAACCATTTTCAGTTTGGCGTTACCGCCCGTTTATGCCTATCCATGAATCCACGGATATAGTAACATTAGGTGAAGGCGGCACAGGACTTCACAAGTCAAAACGGCTTGGAAGCCAATTAGGTACAAAATATCTCTATATTAAAAACGAGGGGGAAAACCCCACAGGAAGCTTCAAAGACCGAGGAATGACTGTTGGTGTAACTAAAGCTGTTGAACTCGGTGCACACCATGTTATCTGCGCATCCACTGGTAATACAAGCGCCGCACTCGCAGCTTATGCCGCTCGAGCAGGTATCCGATGCACAGTTTTAATTCCATCAGGTAAAATTGCCTATGGAAAACTCAGCCAAGCAATGATTCATGGCGCAAAAGTACTCCAAGTAAAAGGAAACTTTGATGAAGCATTAGAATTCGTCTTAAAACTTGCCGAGAAACACAAAGACATCTACCTGCTAAACTCAATCAACCCCTTCCGAATCGAGGGGCAGAAATCTTTGGGATATGAGATATGTGAGCAGCTAAACTATGAAGCGCCCGATCGTATCATTATCCCAGTCGGCAACGCAGGAAATATTAGTGCTGTCTGGAAAGGCTTAAAAGAATTCCATCAACTTGGATTGATCAAGAAGTTGCCCAAGATGACAGGTATACAAGCCTCTGGTTCAGCACCCATCGCTCAAGCAATCAAAACGGGCAGCGACAAAATCGTCCCAGTGGATTACCCTGAAACTATAGCAACTGCAATCCGCATTGGTGCGCCTGTCAGTTGGAAGAAAGCCGTCAATGCCATCCGGGAATCAGGGGGAACAGCTGAAACAGTAACAGATGTTGAAATCCTCGATGCGCAAAAAACTCTTGCACGAGTAGAAGGCATTTTCGTTGAACCGGCAAGTGCTTCATCAATTGCAGGTCTAAAGAAGCTAATTAAGAACGGTACTATCGATAAAGATGAAAACGTCGTCTGCATCACGACGGGTCATGGCCTCAAAGATCCGGATACCGCGATCAAACAATGCGAAACACCCATAGAAGTTGATGCTAATATCTCTATTATAGAAGAGGCATTGGGCTTAAAGAAAAATATTCAGTATTAGCAAGGTAAGAAATAACATGAGAATTATATTAGTCGGATATGGTGTAGTCGGTAAAGGTGTAACTACTATTCTGTCACGTCGATGCACCGAGAAAAACAAAAATTTTGGGTTTAACCCAAAAGTTGTAGCCATCGCAGACGTGGATGGTGCGGTAATTAACCCCCAAGGTTTAAGCCCTGATAAGCTTGAAGAGATTAAACAGGGTGGGTACCCCATTTCTGCTGACCCAGAATTTGGTTGCCCTGGAATCAAAGCATTAAATGTAATCAAAGAAGTTGAGGCAGAAGTCGTCGTAGAGATAACGCCAGTCAACATTAAAACTGCAGAACCAGCTATGTCACATATTATACAAGCCTTCAAAACAGGCAAACATGTCGTCACTACAAACAAAGGTCCCTTAGCATTAGCTATGCCTGCACTTACTGAACTGGCACAATACAACAATGTGTATTTCCGTTTCAGCGGCACGGTTGGTGGCGGTACACCTGTGCTAGAATTTGCCAAACGCTGCTTAGCAGGTGACCAAATCTTAGGGATAAAAGGTATTCTAAACGGCACAACCAACTATATTTTATCGGAAATGTCTCAGAACCGCATCTCCTTCCAAGATGCTCTATCCACCGCTCAAAAACTTGGATACGCAGAACGGGAACCTTCAATGGATATCGACGGCTTTGACACTGCCTGTAAAACGGTGATTTTGGCTAACTGGATTTTAGGGCAGAAAGTCACCTTAAAAGATGTAGAACGCACAGGCATCCGTGAAGTATCACTACAAGACCTTGATAGGGCATCAAAACTGGGCAATACCATCAAACTCGTTGGTGCAATCGACGATAAAAATAAACCGGTTGTAAAACCCGTTGAAATTTCCAAGACTAATCCTCTCTGTGTTAGCGGAGTTCTTAATGCAGTTACTTTTCAATGTGAATTTGCAGCGGAACAAACTATCGTAGGCAGAGGCGCAGGTGGTATCGAGACAGCAGGTGCAGTTTTAAGAGACCTCTTAGACATAAGACATAAGTTAGCAGCTAAACTACTAACGTAGGGAAAAGGCGAAAAGAGACTATGAAAATCGTTATGAAGTTCGGTGGAACCAGCGTTGGCACGGGTGAGAACATACGCCATGTAGCCGATTTAGTTACACAATACAGCAAAAAGCACAAAGTCGCCGTTGTCGTTTCGGCGCTTGCAGGCGTAACTAACAGTCTTATTGAAACTGGCTGTCAGGCTCAGAAAAGCGATCAGGTACAGATTGAATCATTTACTTCTAGTCTGCTAAAGAGGCACATTGATGCTACAGTTAGTGCAATCAATAGTAAAAGTATTCAAAAAGAAGTAATTGAAATAACTGAGAAGAGCGTCGCCGAGCTGGAAAAAGTTCTAACGGGTATATGCTATGTCGGTGAATTAACTCCGAAATCGAAAGATTATGTTATGTCGTTTGGGGAACGGTTATCTGCACCGATTGTTTGTGGTGCTATAAAAGACCATAAAACACAGTCGCTATTCTTCACGGGTAAAGAGGCAGGTATAGTAACGGACTCAAATTTTGGCGAAGCAACCCCATTGATGAACTACACATCGCATCTTCTTCGGGAACGACTGGACCCAGTAATGGAACAGGGTATCGTTCCAGTAGTTACAGGTTTTACAGCTGCTAATCAAGATGGCATAGTCACAACCGTTGGTCGCGGAGGCTCTGATTACACAGCAACCATTCTCGGGGTTGCCCTGCAAGCGGATGAGGTTTGGATATGGACCGATGTTGATGGCATCATGACAACTGACCCTAAGCTGGTTCCAGCCGCGCGAATGTTACCACAGTTGAGCTATCAAGAAGCCGCAGAAATGGCAATTTTCGGGGCTAAAGCGATGCATCCAAGGGCATTGGGACCCGTAAATATAGAAAATATACCGGTTCGAATACGTAACACCCATAACCCAAAAAATTCAGGCACACTCATCACTAAAGAACCAGCAGAAAACAAGACTAAACCAGTGAAAGCAGTAGCTCTGATTAAAGATGTCGCTATGGTAAACGTTTATGGTGCCGCTATGGTTGGTGCACCAGGCAGCTACGCCAAAGTCTTTGACGTCTTGGGCAAAAACAACATTAACGTCATGATGGTATCTAGCGCTGTTTCAGAAGCTAACATATCGATGGTAATTAAACGAAACATGCTTGGCAGAGCTGTAAGCAACATAGAAATCGCCTTGCATGAGCGCGGCGGCATCATCAGCGAGGTTACTACCGAAGACGACGTGGCAGCTATAGCGGTTATGGGCGCCCATATGAAAGGAACCTTAGGTGTTGCTTCAAAAATTTTTAACATCGTCGCTAAGAAGGGCATAAACATCCGCATGATCGCACAGGGTAGTTCCGAACTAAACATCAGCTTTGTAGTCAAAGAGAAAGATGGTGCGGCAGTAGTTCAAGCGATCCATGAAGAATTCAACCTAGATAAGCCCTAATTTATTTTTTATAAACTTAAACTTCGTTTTGGTTAAAAACCATCCATTGATTAGAAAGAAAATGAAAAGAGAAGGTTATGTAGCTAATATTGTATTGAAATGTCATCGATATAGCAGATCATTTGTGTTTCTCAAACTGCAGAAATACCTACTGCTACGCTGTCATTACCTGAAGCGCCTGTTTGTATCAGTGTAGAGTAACTGTAGCTTTTCCATCCTTAAATTTGGTTTGCCACATCTATAATTTGGAAGTCAGTTTCTGCATTTACGCTGCTGACACCGATGTAACTAGCAACATTTGCTATCGTATTGAAGCTTTTACTGTTGCTCCATAGTTGGAGGCTACCATAACATTCTTTGATATTGGGCACAAGCGTTTGGGTTTCGTTGCAGCCAAACAGTTCCATCATCCTGTGAGCCATACAAGGAGAGCTTGGTTGATTTGTTACCTGTATATGATTGGTTATCAGATGCCTTAAGTGCATAGTTTACTTTCTGCCCAGAGTTATTAGGGTCATCTGGG
>LSQX01078130.1_pt2 | contig 23201 bp, 13 predicted proteins | sample 654561 | NCBI WGS metagenome assembly LSQX01 (sample SAMN04489861, study PRJNA283612) | anaerobic digester metagenome | isolation source: 4 biogas reactors fed with cattle manure at either 37C or 55C with and... | place: Denmark: Kongens Lyngby | collected 2014
CCGAACAACCGGACGGTTTCGGCGACATCGAGCAGCCCGTACATCGCACCGGACTCATCTGCTCCTTCGATGCGCACCGTCTGCCCGTCCCGACGGATGGAAAAACCCTCGGACGGGGCGTTGCGGTCCGTGGACAGTGAAATCAGGACACAAGGATCCTTCCCTGTAACATGTACTTGACGCGCCATGGTCTCAGAACAGTGGATCCCGCGGAGCCGGCAGGCTTCGCGAAGGGCGTTCACACCAAAACGGATGCGTGTGGAAGGGGAATGGATGTCGGGAATGGTCATAGTCCCCGGGATGCCGATCAACATGCGGGTCTCCTTTCGCCCGGTCGAAAACCGCCGGGATCTCTTCTATGATACCTGAAGCAACAAGCGCCCGGACAGAGCCGGGCACTCATGGGAAGAAGCACAAGAGGGCAGACTCATGGCCGGAGGATGACTTTCATCAAACCCGGTTCGCCCGCCTGCAGCCGCCGGAACCAGGAAGACCCTTCCGACAGGGGGGCGACTGCGGAGATAAACGAGTCAATATCCACTTTGCCGTCCGCGATCAATTCCAGGCAGGCCGGATACTCCCCGGCTGAAGAACAGGAGCCCAACAAGGTGAGCTGCCGCGTGACGGCTGCCTGCAATGGGAAATCGACGGATTGACTGAGGTTGCCCACCATAGTAAGGGAACCTCCCTTTCGGAGGGAATCGATCGCAGTGCGCAGCGTCGGTGTTATTCCGACCACTTCATAGGCCAGATCCGCGCCATGCCCGCCCGTCAACCGGAACACTTCGCCCGGCACATCCACCTCGTCGGATTTCAGGAGGATGTCTGCACCCAGTTTGCCGGCCAGTGCCAGTTTTTCCTGCACGAGATCGACTGCTATGATGCGGCCGCAGCCGGAGATCCTGAGCAGCTGGATCACCAGAGAGCCGATCATGCCTGCCCCTACGACGACCGCGGTATCGCCCAGTGAGACACGGGAACGGCTGATTGCATGGAATGCGATCGAGAGCGGTTCGACCATCGCGGCGTGTTCAAAGGAAACCGAATCCGGAATCCGGTACAGCACGCGTCTGGGTACCGCAACGTACTCAGCAAACGCGCCCGGGTAATTATAATCTTCGCAGGAAACTCCCAGTACCCGGCGATTATCGCACAGGTTGATTTCACCCCGTCTGCAATACCGGCATTCGCCGCAGTATACGGTGGAATCGAACGTCACCCGGTCTCCGGCGCGAAAATCGGTCACGGATTTACCCAGCTGCTCGATCACACCGGACGCTTCGTGTCCCATGACAACAGGCGGGATGCGTCGACCGGTGCTTCCGTCCATGCCGTGCACATCGCTGCCGCAGATGGCACAGGCCTGAACCCGGATCAGTACTTCGTCGTCGTCGGGTTTGGGCATCGGGACTTCTTCATAGGAGAAGAGGTTGTACTCTTTCAGCACCAGCGCTTTCATGAACGCACCCCTCCCCTTGTCGCAATCGACATTTCGCGATCAACCCTTGATGGAGCCGACCATGATCCCGGAAACGAAATAACGCTGTACAAACGGGTACAGAATCAGAACCGGAACGCTGGCCACGATGATGACGCCGTATTTGAGCAGTTCAGCCAGCTTCTGTTTTTCGATCAGGGAGGTCATGTCCTCCATCATGGTCGGGTCGGGTTGCGCCGCAATCAGGATGTCGCGAAGGATGAGCTGGAGGGGGAATTTGGTGGAGGTGGTCAGGTAGATCAGGGCGTTGAAGAATGTGTTCCAGTGTCCGATCGCATAGAACAAAACCATGACCGACACGATCGCTTTGGACAACGGAATGACAATCTGACCAAAGAACCGGAGATTGCCGCAGCCGTCGATAAAAGCCGCGTCCAGCAGTTCATCCGGGATGGTGGTTTCAAAATAGGAGCGGGTGATCATCAGGTTCCAGACCGCCAGCGCGTTGGGCAGTACCATCGCCCAGACTTTGTCGATCAACCCCAGCCCGTTGACCACCATATAAGTGGGAATCATGCCGCCGCTGAAAAACATCGTAAAGGAGAAGAGCAACAGGAACGGCCGGCGGCCTCTCAGATCCTTGCGAGACAGTGCGTACCCCGCCATAACCGTGATGACGACATTGATCGTGGTACCCAACGTTGTGTAAAAGAGGGTGTTGCGGTAACCAATCCAGAGTTTCTGATACCGGAAAATACGCGCGTATCCATCCAGTGTGAATCCGTTGGGAAACAACAGCACTTTACCCGCGCTGACTTTGACCGGATCGCTCACCGACGCGATGAGTACGAAGTATAGCGGATAGAGACAGATCAGTAAAAACAGGATCATCACCACGAGGACAAACGCATCGAACAATGTATCCGCATTGGAGCGTCTGATGTGCGTGTTTTTAGTCAGTATTGACATGCTGGTTTCTCCTTATCCTTACCACAAACTCGTGTCACTGAGCTTCCGTGAAAGCATGTTGACACCGACCACCATGGCGAAGTTGATCACGGAGTTGAACAACCCGATGGCGGTCGAGAACGAGAACTGGGCACCGAGCAATCCGATTTTGTAGACGTACGTCGATATGATCTCGGAGGCGGTGATATTGAGCGTATTCTGCATCAAATAGGCTTTCTCAAAACCGATCGACATGATCTGGCCGAGATTGAGAATCAGCATGATGATCGCGGTCGGCAGGATGCCCGGAATGTCGATATGGAGAGTGCGCTGCAGTTTATTGGCGCCATCCACCATCGCGGCTTCATGGAGGTCCATGCTGACTCCGGTCAAAGCCGCGATATAAATGATGGCGGACCGCCCGGTGGTCTGCCACACGTTGGTCCACACATAAATAGGCCGGAACAACTCCGGTTTGCCCATAAAGTAGACCGGTGTACCTCCCAGCATCTTGATCACCACGTTGACGATGCCGGACGACGGAGAGAAAAACACGTTCATCATCCCGACCAGGACCACGACCGAGATAAAGTACGGCGCGTAGGATGCAGTTTGAATGACTTTTTTAAGTGAACGGAGGCGCATCTGATTCAGCAACAGTGCAAAAATGATGGGGATCGGGAAGGTCGCAATGAGGTTATAAAAGCTCAGCGCGACTGTGTTGTAGAAAATCTGCCAGAAATTGTAGGACTCAAAAAATTTCTTGAAATACTTGATCCCAACCCAGGGGCTCCCGAAAAATCCTTTGGTTGGCGAATAGTCCGTGAAAGCAATGACAACGCCCACCATCGGCAGGTAGAGGAAAATCAAGGCGTACACGAGGGCTGGAAGGAGAAGCAGATACAGTCCCCAATTGTTTCTGAAGGAAGATCTGCGTTCACGGAGCGGGTGTTTCATATGGGAGACTCCTCTCACGGGATATCCAGTACGCTACCGGGACGGGATGGCCGGTGGCACAGTAAGCACACCGGAAAAATTGATAACCACATTATAGATTTTCGCTTTCCTGCTGTCCATCGTTTGCGCACACGATCCAGAAACCCGGTGAGAACGGTGAATTTTTTCGTTCATCCACTCAATAAGCCTGAGTAATGTAAAAAAAACAGAGTATCCGAGGCGTCGTTCGGACATCGTTATGTTGCACACCGGTTTTGTGCAACTTGCCATCCTTTTTCGGGTATGGTACTGTTCAATTATCGTGGGCGCACACGCCGCCATGCTCATAAACGATTCCGAACACAGGCGACTATGGGAAGCGTCAATCGAGAAAGGACCGCTCGTATGGACTTGACCAACGTCAGTGAATATCAGGACGGGAACAAGATCTTTAGAGTGACCCCTAATAAGACAGCGGACACACCGGTCAGCCCTTTGCTGTGCAGCAATTTCATCGAGGTGGGATTCGGATATCAGGTCGAGGGCATGTGGTCCGAGATGCTGTTCAACCGGAGTTTTGAAAAGTTTTTCCAGATCACACCGGCCACCTATGACTGGTTTGGCGGAAACAATGTCGTCGGCAACGACTGGTCGGAGCAGGAGTGGTACCACAGCGGCTATGAGCACAATCGCTGGTATGCCTGTCCGGCTCACGACCGACCGGCCTGCATTGCGCCCGACAGTACTTTTGTTGTGGAGAAAGCGCCTTTTTACTCCCTTACGGTGGAGCAGATCGAAGGCGGTATCCATGGAAAACATTGCCTGAGAGTCCACAATTTTGAACCGTCCCGGTGGTGCGGTGTAGCCCAGGACGGCAAACGGCTTCGTCCCGGCGAGCGGTATCAATTCCGCGGATATTTCCAATCCATGACGGACGAACCCGCAGAGGCGGAAATCCGCTTCTATCAGACCGACGGGCTGGATTTTTCCAACCCGATGGCAGTGATCCCGCTGGGAACCATATCGCGTGAAGGCCGTATTGTTGAGGCAGTTTTCGAGAATGGCAATTTTGAGGGAGAGGCGACATTCAGTCTTTTTGTCTCTCCTGGTTCTATGGTGCTGGCGGATGCGTTTTCATTGATGCCGCTCGACACCGACCGCGGATGGCGGCATGACGTAGTCGCCGGTCTCCGGCGGGTCAATCCGGGTGTCGTCCGGTTTCCCGGCGGCTGTTTCGCGTCACTGCACGACTGGCGGGACGGGATCGGTTCTATGGACAGCCGTAAACCGGAACCCTCCTATTTCTGGGGTGACATCAACTACAACGATGTAGGGACCGACGAGTTCCTGCAGTTGTGCGAGTCCGTCGGATCGGAGGCGATGCTGGTCGTCAACATGTTCCATCCCAAAAAGAGATACCTGTTCAGTGACACCGAAGACGGATTTCCGCCTGCCTGGCAACCGCACGGATTCGATCTCCCCCATGTCACCGACATCGAGGCGGGTATCGAGTGCGCGCGGCAATGGGTGGAGTACTGCAACGGAGACGCAAAGACCACCGAAATGGGGCGTCTCCGTGCCGCCAACGGACACCCGGAACCCTACCGTGTGAAGTATTGGGAAATGGACAATGAAACCTACCGCTGGTTCGGACATGTCGAATACGCGGAAACGATCATCCGTTATTCCAAAGCGATGAAGTCGGTCGATCCGTCGATTCAAATCGGGGTCTGTTCTTACCACGGGAACTCGTCCAAGATCGAACGGATTCTGGAAATTTGCGGGGAGCATGTCGAATTTTTGGCAGATCGGATCTGTGAACCGGAAAATATCGCCCGTAAAGTCGGGATCGTGCGGAACTATAACGCGACCCATGAGCACAAACTGTATTACACCGACACAGAAGCACTGCAGAACCGGCCAGGCACCCTGGCCCCCTTTACCCGGGCGCTCTACGACACAAACGGGATCACCCATCGAGAAGCCCGCCGGACCTGGATTTATGGTTTGACACTGGTCGGAAACCTCATGAACTATCACCGGTACGGCGGTATTGTCCAGTTCATGTGTTTCAACAATCTGTGCAATACGTCGGGGCAGTCCTGTATCGAGGTGTCCAAAGAGGAAACGGTACTTCCGATCTGCGGGCTTTTGTTTGAACACATGTCCCGCACCGAAGCCTCCTGGGCTCTGCAGATCGAAGGGTACGAGCCGAACAGTCTCAAGAGTGTGGAAATCCAGGCCGCCTGGAACAGTGACGAGTCAAAGCTGATCGTCTATCTGCTCAACAAATGCGACAAAGGAACGCGCGCGACACTGGACTTCTCTCTGTTGGGACGCAATTTTCTGACTTTCTCCATGAAACGGATGACCGCTGCAGGCGGACGCGTCCAGGAAACCGTGCGGTCGCAAGGGAACATCCGGTCCGCGTACCGGCATGCGTCGCCTTACGATAAGAAGAAAGACACATTCGACATACCGCCGTATTCATTTACAGAAATCATACTGGGAACCTGATACGGGTCATCCGGTATGTGTGCGAGGAAGGAGATGATTACCGCCAGACTTGCCTGATTCAATCTGTGTCATTCACATTTGAAAGGAGACATAGGAATGAAATCTATTTTTGCCAAGATCGCTCTCCTGCTGGTGATCAGCCTGATGATCGGGTTGGTTGCGGGGTGCGGTGACAACACGCCCACAACGACCGCAAAACCCGGGGAGACCACCAAACCTGTCGAGACAACCCCGCCGGGGGCTATCGAAAACTTCAATCCCACGGGCTATCCCATCTGCCCCGACGAGAAAGTCACCCTGCGCATTATGATGAACTCCAGAGCTGAAATGCCGGCGGATCTGAACACCATCCCGCTGGTACAGAAGGATGAGGAAGTTCTGAATGTCCACGTCGAATGGATCCAGATTCCAAGCGAAGCATGGGAAGAGACCAAAAATCTGCGGCTGGCCACAGGGGATCTGCCGGACATCATCGAGTCCCAGATCACCGCAGCGGACCTGACCAAATACGGTCCGGACGGAACCTTCATCCCGATGCAGGATCTGATTAAGAACTATGCTCCGAATTTCACCGCATTGTACGAAGAACTGCCGGAGCTGGAAAAAATGATCGTCGCTCCGGACGGGAACACCTACGGCATCGCCCGCGTCAACTCGGGTCCGTGGATGACCACCAACGGCGTCGGCATCATCAACAAAGCCTGGCTCGAAGCGGTTGACCGCGAAATGCCCAAGACGACCGAGGAATTCTACGAAGTCCTCAAACTCTTCAAGACCGAAGACCCCAACGGGAATGGCCAGGCAGATGAAATTCCGTTTGCCTTCAACAAGGATATTTCCGCGAATAACGGCTTCGGCTACATCATGTCTTCCTTCGGCTTTGGTATCGGCGGCGGTGCCTTCAATGCCGTCTGGGCCGATGTGAAAGACGGGAAGGTCTATTGCCAGGCCACAACTGAAGAGTTCAAAGAGGCTGTCAAGTTCCTGGCCCGCCTGTATGCGGACGGCTTGATGGACATCGAAGGATTCACACTCACCGCTGCAGATTTCCAAAACAAACTGAACCTTGAGCCCGGTGTGGTCGGCTACACTCAGGTGTGGGACATCAACGACATCGTATCCAACCCCATCAACAAGGAAGCGCTGGTTTACATGCCGCTTCTAAAGAGCGACGTCGTCGACAAGCCGGTGTTCTACCGTCAGCCGCTGCCCGGTACCTACCGCGGCTGGGGCACAATCACCAAAGTCTGCGAAACCCCCGAAGTCGCGATGCGCTGGCTGGACTACCACTATGAAGTCCGCAACGCCATCGAACACATCGAGGGTCCGATCGGTGTCCGCGTCCTGGAAAATCCGGACGGCACCATGTATGTCCGCAAACCGCCTGAGGGCATGACCGTCGCCGAGGACCGTTTCTCGCAGTGCCCGGCACAGATTCTGGCCATGCCGCCCAGCGCCTATCGCGACATCCTCAAGCTGCCCTCCACGGAGCCGAAAGTCGCGTTTGTCGAAGCCGAGTGTCATCCGTATGCCGATCCGGATCCGATGATGCCTGTGTACTATACCTCCGAGGAATCGCAGGATATGGTCAAACTCCAGACAGACGTCAAGACCTACATCGAGCGCCGGATCAGTGAGTGGATCATGAACGGCAAGATCGAATCCGATTGGGATGCCTATCTCGCGGAAATCGACCAGGTCGGTCTGACCCAGTGGCTGGAGATCAACCAGGCCGCTTACGAACGCTTCATGAAATGATCGTTCCGCACTGAACGGAGCATCATTGAGTAACGAAGCTACAGCAGACACGGCAGCCAGGATATTTCGGTATCTTGGCTGCCGTGTACTGTTGATCATCTTCCTGAAGCCTTTGCCAGAGAGGTAACGTGATGTCAGTCTGCGCCCGGATCCCGGCCGTTCCACTGGTCACTTGCGACCCGTATTTTTCCCTGTGGTCACCCTCCGACCGTTTGACGGATTCCGACACCGTTCACTGGACGGGGGCAATCAAGCCGCTCCGGGGAACCGTCATCGTGGACGGTATCTCTTACCGGTACATGGGATCCCCGGGCGAGACAGCGGCTGCGGACCAACAGGAACTGCGCCTTTCCGCGACCGCCTCGTCTTATGTTTTCCGCGCGGGCGGGATCCGGCTCCAGATTGTATTTCGAACCCCGTTATTGCTGGATGATCTGGACCTTCTCTCCCGTCCCTGCTCCTGGATGGACTTTACTGTCATTCCGGAAGACGGGATCGCTCATACCGTCACCGTTGTACTGGACGCGAATGAATCCCAGTGTTGGAACGGGGATCAACCACCCCCGATCACCGGAGGATCCTGCCGCCTGGACGGGGGAGCTTGTGCCTGGATGGGCAAGGCGGTGCAGATCCCGCTGAGCCACTCCGGAGATGACGTGGCCATCGACTGGGGAACCTTCCATCTTGGAGTTCCGGATCGTACTGGATTTGAGACGGGATATCACCCCGGGACGCAACCCGGCTCCGGCTTCGTGCGGGCAACGGCATCATTCGGGGTTACATCAGAACCGCAGTCCGGTTTTTTTGTCCTTGCGTACGATGATATTCTATCGATCCAGTATTTTGAAAATGCACACAGGGGGTACTGGGCCCGGAACGGCATGACCATCCGGGACGCGATCCGGGAAGCGATCGACCGGCACGACATAGAAACAGCCCGGTGCATCTCCTTGGATGAACACCTGGAAGCCCTGGCTCTCGCGAGTGCGGGACCTGATTACGCATTGCTGTGCATCACCGCATACCGCCAATCCATTGCCGCACACAAGTTGATTGCGGACGAGGCGGGCCGACCTGTTTTTCTTTCCAAAGAATGTTTTTCCAACGGGTGCATCGGCACCGTGGATGTCAGTTATCCGTCGGCACCGCTGTTTCTCCTGTTCCAGCCGGAACTGGTGCGTGGGATGTTGCGCCCGGTGTATCGGTTTGCGCGTCTCCCGGTCTGGGATCGGGACTATGCCCCGCACGATGTGGGCAGATATCCGTACGCAACCGGCCAGGTATACGGGTTGCGGGCGGATCCGGGCGTGCTGCTCCAAACCCATGGAGCCCGTCTCCCGGAAAGCAGGATCTATCCTCCGTTCCACACCTGGCCTGCGGGGATTTCGGTCTACGATGACCGGTTCCAGATGCCGGTCGAGGAGTGCGGGAATATGCTGATTCTGGAGGCAGCGGTCTGCGCGGCAACCGGTGATACCACCGAAACCCGGGCCAATCTGGATCTGCTGGCACTATGGGCTGACTATCTGACGCGCCACGGATCGGATCCAGGAGATCAGCTCTGCACGGATGATTTTGGGGGCAACCTCGCCCGCAATGTCAACCTGGCTATCAAAGCCGCTACTGGTGTCGCCGCGTATGCTCGGATCCTGGAGATGCTCGGGGAGCAGAAGAAGGCAGCGCACATGCTGGAGAAAGCCCGTGATATGGCGGCCTTGATCGAAACCAATGCGCGTCTTGGCAACCACACCGCACTGCAGTTCGGCCGTGTCGAGGGGTGGTCGGTCAAGTACAATTGTATATGGGACGTTTTGTTCGATACCGGCCTGTTCACGCCATCTCTGATCGGGAAGGAAGTGAATTGGTACAAGATCAACATGAACCGGTTTGGGCTTCCACTGGATGTCCGGCATACCTACGGGAAATCCGACTGGATGATGTGGGCTGCGGCCCTGGCGGAATCCCGGGAGGATCGGGAGGTGTTTGTGCGCCCGATCGCCGCTTTTTTAAGGGAGACACCGGACCGGGTTCCTTTCAGCGATTTTTACGACACCGCGAACGCGAGACATCGAGGCATGCAACACCGGTCCGTACAGGGCGGGATATTCATGCTGATGTATAAAGACAGCCACAGAAAGAAAGGATGGAAAGACACATGGCAAATCGATTGACGATTGACCGAACACGGGAGAAGGCGCAAATCAGCCGCCACATTTACGGTCATTTTGCGGAGCACCTGGGACGCTGCGTATATGAGGGGATCTGGGTTGGTGAGGATTCGCCCATTCCCAACACCCGCGGCATCCGGAACGATGTCGTGGCCGCTCTCCGCGCTATCAAGGTCCCGCTGGTCCGCTGGCCGGGCGGGTGCTTTGCGGACGAGTACCATTGGATGGACGGCATCGGTCCTCGCGAGAACCGCAAAGAAATGATCAACACCCACTGGGGAAACCTCGTGGAGAACAATCACTTCGGCACGCACGAGTTCTTTGACTTCTGCGAACAGGTCGGATGCGAACCCTATGTGGCCGGCAATCTGGGCAGCGGCACGCTCCAGGAAATGTCGGAATGGGTCGAGTACATGAACTTTGACGGCAAGTCCCCGATGACCCAGATGCGGGCGGCCAACGGACGGGAAGAACCCTGGCGTCTCCGGTACTTCGGCATCGGCAATGAAAACTGGGGCTGCGGCGGCAAAATGCGGGCGGAGTATTACGCGGACGAGTACATGCGCTACGCGACCTACTGCCGGGATTATCCGAACGCAAAACTGTACCGGATCGCGGCCGGACCGCGCAAAGACAACTACCACTGGACGAAGGTGCTGATGGAGAACGCCGGGATGTACATGGACGGGCTGGCGCTGCACTATTACACCCGCCTGGAAGACACCTCCATGGTCACCAAACTGCCTGACGGCAATGCCCGGTACGCCCGCAATCCTAACGTCAAGAGCTATTCCGCGACACAGTTTGAGCGCAAGGAATGGGACATCGTGATGCGGGAGTCCTGGTTCACCGAAGAGCTGGTGACCAGGCATTCCGCGATCATGGACGCGTACGATCCGGACAAGAAAGTCGCGCTGATCGTTGACGAATGGGGTACCTGGTTTGCGGTTGAGCCGGGCACCAACCCGGGATTCCTCTACCAGCAGAACACCCTCCGCGACGCACTGGTCGCCGGGATGCATCTGAACATCTTCAACAATCACGCGGACCGGGTCCGGATGGCCAACATCGCGCAGATGATCAATGTGCTGCAGGCGATCGTACTCACCGACGGGGAGAAGATGGTTCTGACGCCCACCTACCACGTATTCGACATGTTCAAGGTGCATCAGGACGCGATGCTGCTGGATCACAACCTGCTGTCCGACGGGTTTGAGGTGGACGGAAAGACCATTCCGCAGGTCAACGCTTCGGTCTCCCGCAATGCCGAAGGGAAGATCCACATCACACTCTGCAACGTCAATCCCGAAAACGGGGCGGAGGTGGAATGCTTCCTGGACGGTATCGGAGCGGGAAGCAATCTCACGGGCACCGTGTTGACGTCCGACCGGATGAACGCACACAACGATTTCGATCGGCCCGAAGACATCAAGCCCGCGGCGTTCACCGGCTATCGTGCCGAGAACGGAAAACTGACGGTGGAGATGCCGTCCAAGTCGGTGGTCTTGCTGACAATCGGCTAAAGACACATCCTTTTACGCACTAAGAGGTGCACAGGGAGGTCTATCCCGATACAGTGATTTCCACAACAGGAACAGAAACAGGCCGCTTCGGATCCAGAGGGTCCAAAGCGGCCTTTCTGCTTGTAATCGAGGGTGTGTCATCAGGGCTTTTGTTCCACCCGCATATCCATATCGATCCACTCCCGGAATTCCTCCGGCAGGCTGTTGAACCGGACACTTCGGGACCCTGTCTGCACGAGATGCTTTTCGATGTCGTTCCACATCCGCACATGTACCGCGCCCCGGTGCTTGTAACAGGGGTCCGGGTCGTTGAAAAATTCGATGCTTTTTTGCAGAATCGCTTTCTCCCGCAAAGGAAGGCCATAGATCCTGCCCTCGTAAAGCACGGAACCGTCGTCATCCGTCAGTGAAACAGACGACGATCCGACTCCGATGTTTCTCCGGTCCGGTTCTTCCATAGACTTGTCCGTTTACTCCTCCAGGGTGGCGACTGACTCGAATTCAGCCACGATCTCATCCGATGGCGGTGCTGTCAGCAAGCTGACCACCACAATGGCCGCACAGGACAGGAGGAAAGCGGGAAGGAGCTCATACACCGCAAACGCGCCTCCGATTTTACTGATGGCTTCTTTCCAGAGCACAACGACCCCGCCACCGGCGACCATGCCGGCGATCGCGCCGGGCAGATTCATCCGTTTCCAGAAAAGGGAGAACAGGATCAGCGGACCAAATGCCGCTCCGAAGCCCGCCCACGCATAGGACACCACCCGGAAAATGGAGTCGTCACCTGCCAGCGCGACATACATGCCAAACCCGGTGACGGCAGCCAGTGTGAATCGGGCGATCCACATGATCTGCTTGTCATTCGCCTTTTTCCAAAACAGTTCACCAAACAGGTTGCGTGCGACCGCTGAAGACGCGATCAGCATATAGGAGTCGGAAGAACTCATCGAGGCCGCCAGAATCCCGGCGAGGATCAGGCCGGCGATCAAGGGCGGGAAGAAGGAGACCGCCATGTGGATGAACACGGTCTCGGCTTCGCTGGCGGTCGTGAGCAGACCGGGCAGGAGCGCACGCCCGACCATACCGATCGAGACCGCGGTCGCCAGTGACAGAACGCACCAAACGATTGCGATTCTGCGGGACTTGTGAAGCTGCGAAGGCTTGCGGATCGCCATGAAGCGCAGCAGTACCTGCGGCATGCCAAAATACCCCAGTCCCCATGCAAGGCAGGAGACGATGTTGAGGAAGGAGTAGGAAGCACCCGCTCCAAATACCCCTTTGCCGCCGACCACCGCCTGTACGTTTCCAGCGGCGGAAGAAACCGCGTTTCCTACCGCGTCGACCGGTGTGGCGATCCCGAACAGGTCTGCAAAACGGGGAATTTCCCGAAACTGCCCCAATACGGTTGACAAGCCGCCTGCCTGGACGACTCCGATGACCACCACGAGCGACAGCGCGACGATCATCAGCAGTGCCTGGAAGAAATCGGTCATACTCTCAGCGAGGAATCCGCCCAACAATGTATAAGCCAACACGAATATCCCGCCGAGCACCACCATCGTAATGTAGAGGTCCTGGGATCCGAAGACAAAGCTGAACAGTTTTCCGAAGGTCACAAACTGACTGCCGACATAGATTGAAAAGAACACGAGGATGATCACCGAAGCGATCGTCATCAGAATTCTGCGGCTGTCTTTGAACCGGTTACTGAAGAAATCGGGCAGTGTGATCGCATTGCCTGCAATCTGGGAGTACTTGCGCAGTCGGACCGCTACGAGCCGCCAGTTCAAGTAGGTGCCGATCGCCAGTCCGATCGCGGTCCAGACAGCTTCACCGGCACCGGTGAAATAGGCGACCCCCGGGAGTCCCATCAGGAGCCATCCGCTCATGTCCGACGCTTCGGCACTCAATGCGGCAACCCAGGGACCCAGTCCTCGGTCCCCAAGAAAGTATGCTTCGGAACCTTTGTTGCTCTTTTTGGCGTACCAGATGCCGATGCCGATCGCAAACAGCAAGTACGCGGCGATTCCCACAAGAATCTGAACCTGTTGTGAAGTCATGGACAGCTCGCTCCTCTTCTTTTAGCGTTCTGTCCATTTTAGGCGAATGTTGTATAAACATTCAACCTATACGAGTAATGTTTCTCAGTTCTTCCAGTCGGGAGGCCAATTGTTTTTCCGCCCGGATGCGGCTCAGATTGGTTTCTTGCCATGTATGATCGGGATCGGGTTCGATCAACTCCTTGTATCGATCGATCAGTTGGACGGCGACTTCCCTCCGAATGTCGGGATCCGCGGAATCGGTCAGCTCGAACAATGCCGGCACCGCGTCGGAAGACAACTCGTCGAGATAGGTCAGGTCGATCCGGCCAATTTCGGTATGACGGTGGATGTTGGTTCTCGCAATCCAGGCGTCCGGATTCAGATGGTTGAGCAGCATCAGCGACACCACCGCGGCGATCGCGCATGCTTTAAAGAAAGGGAAACCCTTTCGGAATTCTTTGACGACCACGGCCGCAAAAAACACCAGCATCAACAACATGAAGGCTGTGACAAAAAAGCGCAGGCGGGAGAGGCCGTATGCCTGGATGTACATCCTCATGCGGAACATCGCGGATCCCCACTGTATCAGCGAAAAGAAGACCAGCAGCAGCGATGCGATCCGGACAATGCGGCCGGAGGATCCGTTCCGGTCGGTCAACTTGACCGCGAGAACAGCCAGTCCGAGGTTGACGACGCTGACGGCCGACAGTTCAAAAAAGCCGTTGCGCGCATACTCTGCATAGGTCATGTGGCCCGGCAGCCGTGCGGAAAAGGCCCCGGTGAGATAGGTCAGCTGTACCAGCGCAAACACCAGATACAAAGCGTTGACGCAGAACAGAAAAGTCGCGAGCACGGTTTTGTCCGCCCGATATCCGGACGGATTCTGTTCGGTGGACGGTGCGATCAGCGGAGGACGGTTGCGTCCGCTGTAAAGAAAGGAAAAGACAAAGGGCAGAAGTAGCAGAGAGACGAGCAACCGGACCGGGACGTCCCGTGTGAAAAAGCCGGACAGCCAATCCCGGAACGCACCAAACAGTTGGGCAAACACGGGATCGGCGGAGGTGAGCAATGCACCTGAGACCAGAAGAACCGGAACGGCGAGTACCAGCCCGAGCAGGATTTTCGCGAACGTAGTGGGCCCGTTGCGACGCGAGATGTCTGCTTCCTCCACATGCCTGCGCGCGAACAATCCAGCCACAGTGCGTCCGAAGCCGCCGAGTCCGTCAAAGGGGCGGACAATGACCGACAACGCGGCTTCCGTCCAGAATCCGGGACGGTCCCAGTCGTGCCGGAAGACGCGGGCGGCAAACAGGTACTGTATCACCAGCAGTCCCATGATCACCGGAAATCCCACCAGTTTGAGGATGAAGTTGTCGTACAGGAAGTAACAAAACGAAAGATCTAGAATCGCCACGATCACAAAGGCCATCAGCGGCAGTCCAGGTCGAATGCCCATATCCGCATGCTCCTGTCCCACGGACCTCCCCAACGCGGACAACCGGGGGCGGGGGAGCCACAGCCAGGAGCAAAACGAACCTTCAGCCACCAGAACCGTCAGGAGAAAGCCAAGTCCCGTTCCTCCTTGGAAAAACAAGAATACGATGGCCAGGCAGAGTGAAAAGGTCGCTCCCAGCAGCAGCACGGACACGGTTTTTGAATGCATAACCTCAATCCTCCTCGTCTCTATGGAACAGTTTAATTAGCTTATTCGGAATCCTGCGGGACCGCTTCCCCATCCGGATCATCCGTCCAGGTCAGCAGATCGCCGGGTTGGCAATCCAACGCCCGGCACAAAGCATCCAGTGTGGAGAAGCGGATAGCCCGGGCGTGCCCGTTTTTCAGGATGGAAAGATTGGCGAGTGTCAAGTCGACGCGGGCAGCCAGTTCGGTCAACCCGATCTTGCGGCGGGCCATCATCACATCCAGATGGACGACAATCGGCATGTCACATCTCCTACACAGTCAGGTCGTTTTCGCTTTTAACGACATATGCCTGACGGAATACCTCCGACAGGATCAGCGCGGTCAGAACCAGGATCAGAAACAACGCGCAGCAGAACATGGTCAACAAGGTATTGTAGGTGGCGATCTTTACCGCAAATACCCCTACCAGCACACCAAACGAACAGCCTACACGGCGAAACGACACCGACTGCCCGGCCGCAAACGGTTCGTTGCGTTCCATGCGCCGCAGAATCCGGTGGCCTTCGAACAGGAGCCAGGCGGTGGACAGTCCGGATACATACAGAAAGCCCAGGTAGAACGGATAGCTTGATTCCGGCAGGTCCGACGGGTATTCTGAGCGCAAGGTGCTGTCCGGCCCGTTTCCCTCGACCTGGACTTCCAGTTGCTGTAGCAGTGTCGGGTTTTCATAGACCGCCTGCAAAAGCCAAGGCAAGAGAAGCAGCGCCAGGATATTGAGGAACAGCAACAGGTCGACGACGATGCGTAAGAACGATGACAAACTGCGCTTCCCCGTGATCAGCATGGTCTATGTACCTCCAACCGATGGTTTCCATGTCCGTTATACCACGGGACATTGCGAAAAACAATAAAAATTTATCGCTAATCGATAAAATTCTTTACTAGGGGGCATTTTCATGGAAAACACAACACTGGAAAAGGCCAGAGACTATTTCGAACGCGACCGGTATGCGGCGATGTCCGGATTTGTGATCGAATCCGTGGAAGGCGATGCGGCGACGGTCACATGTGACATCCAGGACTGTCATCTCAACGCCGCAGACACCGTAATGGGGGGGGTTCTGTTTGCAATGGCGGATTTTGCGTTTGCCGTCGGATGCAATGCCGCCTGGTTAAGAGGGACCGGATCCCGCACTGTCGCTGCGGATTGCCACATCCAATTTCTCAAAGCAGCGCGGCAGGGCCGGTTGACCGCACGGGCAATTCCACTCCAAAACGGGCGCAAACTGGGGTTTTACCGGGTTGAAGTGACGGACGATGCCGACCAGCTCATCGCGGTCATGCAGAGCGCGGGGTGTCGCACGGAGTAAGCAGGATCTCCTGGGATGTGAAGAGCCGCATTCTTCCGTTCCTCTCCGATCCACTCCACAGGACTCGAAGACACGTCACGACCAGATCGGATCACGATCTGGTCTATTTATTTTATGAACACATCTGTCAGGTGGACACATTAAAAATATCAGGTTTGATAATGACGTTATTGCAGGACACGGTATATGGCATCCTGTCACTCAACAAACCAAGAACAATAAAAAAATATTTGGTGTTAAGTGGCATTTTGTCATAAAATGTTGTTGACACCCACTCAACACTGCCGTATGCTGTAACACGAATGCTACAAAAATGAAATCAAATCGCAAAAAGCAAACTGCGCGAAAGCGCATGTGCGCAAAGCCAGGAGTCTACGACGGCCGTACGGTCGTTATGACAGTCCGGTTGCCGAACGGAGGCAACCAGACTGTCGTTTTTTGTGTGAGTGGCCGTTGGGGGGCGGCATTCGGTTCTTTCTCGGTCGGATCCTGTATGTACGATGGGTTTCGGCCGTCCTCTAACAGGACCGTCCCGATCCAGTCATAAACATCCACTACCATCCGTAAATTCTTTGATATGCGTTTTGAGGTGGCTTTATGAAAAAGTACGGCTCGATGAACCTGGCGTCCCGTTTCCTGTCGATTGTTTTATTGATTGTTTTGGTGTTGGGGGTTCTTCCGGTCGGTGTACGTGCGGCGGACGCATATCCGACGGACACCCGCTACGAGGATGTAGAGGCATTGCGGGTCAGTGTCTGTTCCGATCTGCACCTGACCGAGGTGGCGGCCAATCGTTCCTGGTTTGCGCGATATCTGAGGGCGGTCAAGGACGACTATGATCCGCAGCTGTTGATCATGTGCGGCGATCCGCTTACCTCAAGCTATTCCGATCCTGGAGATACGGAGTATGACGGGGCTTTTACGGGCGTCGTCTTCTCCAATGTGTATGAAGAGGTCCGGGCGGTGGTCAATCACTACCTTGGAGACGATTCGGAATTTCCCATCATTTTGACGTCCGGAAACCACGATTCGGATCCCGGAGATTCCTATTATGCAAACTACTCCGGGTTTTCCAGCTATTATGGCGTGGTTCCGACCGAGTATTTTGACATCTTTATGTTCGGAGCGGCACCCGGAGCCTACCAGGTGTTTTCGGATGCGCAGATCGCAGCGCTGGATGCCTATCTCAACGGCAGATCGGACAAATCTCGACCGGTATACGTCACTTCCCACTTTCCGATCGATGCCAATCGAGGTCGCGACGCCAGCAATGCGCAGGCAGTCAAGGACGTGCTGGCAAAGTACGATCAGCCCGCTACGTTTTTATGGGGTCACGACCACAACGAGACATATGCCTTCGATTTGGCTGTGCTGATCAAGGAGTATGCCACCTATACGACCGCCAACGCGGGATCCAACTACTACAGGGGAACACAATCGTATTGCCAGGGGTTGTACCTGACACTCGACCCTGCGGAGGATACCCTCAAGTACACGGTGGTCCATATTGACGCGAGTGAGTCGATCACACGGCTCGAGATGACACAGGAGTTGGAGATCAAAGACAATGCGCAAGCTCCGGTCATCACGTTGCAGCCCGCCGGTCAGACAGTCGGCATCGGCGATCCGGTCACGCTGTCCGTTGGCGCTACGGTGGATCGAGGGATTTTGTCGTACCAGTGGTATGCCAACGCCATCGCCAACCCAGCCGAAGGTACCTTGATTTCCGGCGCAACAGAAGCGGCTTATGCGGTGCCAACCGATACGCTCGGGACAGTCTACTACTATTGTGAGGTCACCAATACCGACGATCTGGCCCAGGACGACAAGGTGACTATGCGTGCGAGTCAGACGGCCCGTGTGAGTGTGATCGACTCCGAAGCGGGGTGGGATGGTACGGTCGCAACCGGGTACACCGGCGGTTCCGGTACCGCGATGGATCCGTACCTGATCTCCTCGGGAGCGGAGCTGGCTTATCTTGCACAGCAGGTAAGCGAAGGAATCGATTATGCGGATGCCCATTTCCTACAGACGGCGGATATCCGGTTGAACAACCTTCCCTGGACTCCTATCGGGGAGTATCTCGGGTATAACAGTTCGGACAACAAACCGTTCTCCGGAACCTATGACGGGGACGGACATATCATATATGACATGCAGGTCAACGTGGCGGTCGGCTCGACGTCCGACATCAACAAAAACGCAGCTCTCTTTGCCTATATGGATGGATCTGTGAAGAATCTGGGGTTGGTCGACGTGGACGTCTCCGCTTCCAGTGACATCGGAAACGCCTATGCAGGGGGCATCGCGGGCTACCTTGGTTCGGCGGAGGAAACGCCCGGGAGCATTGCCAACTGTTTTGTGACCGGCATCGTCGATGCCGGAATCACGACCACGGAAGAGAACACACGCACTATGGCGGGTGGTATTGCCGCGAACCTCAACTATGGGACGATCACAAACTGTTATGCCGCGGTGACAGCCGACATCAGCCACGTGACATCCGAACCCTCTTCCATGTCCGGAGCTGGAGGTGTGATCGGGTATCGAAGCAATGGCAGCTGTGAGAATTGCTATTGGAATACGGAACTGACCTTGTCCGGGGGCGTGCAGTCGAGCGAGGTGTTGGCAGGGGTGACCGGGATGACCGGTGCAGAGATGCAGACACCGGCATTTGTAGCACAACTCACCGCAAATGCGGGAGCGGGGAAGGCCTGGATGGCCGATCCGGGCGGACTCAATGCCGGGTACCCGATCCATGAGCGCGCGATTCCGACTGAAGACGCAGAAAAACCGGTCTTCCTTGCCCAACCTGCCGATCAATCCATTTTGGCGGGAACAACCGCGACATTGAACGTGGATGCCCATGTGGATCGGGGTTTGTTGACCTATCAGTGGTTTTGGAGTGCGATCAACAGCAACCAGAACGGGGTCATGATCCCTGGTGCCACACAGGCTGCGTATCCGGTACCCACAGGTGCGGTTGGCTCCATCTGCTATTACTACTGCGTTGTCACCAATACGGACGAAGAGGCGGCTGGTGCCACAACCGCATCCGCTGTCACCCGGGCGGCGCGGATCGACGTGACCGCTTCGACTGTACCATGGGACGGTAGTATCGCCACCGTGTTCGCGGGGGGATCGGGGACAGAAGAAGAACCTTATCTCATATCGAATGGAGCGGAGCTCGCCTATCTGGCGCAACAGGTGAACGCCGGGACCGCGTTTTCCAACACCTTTTTCCGACAGACGGAAGACATCGATCTGGATGGGCGGGAATGGACACCGATCGGACGATATATCGGGAGTAGCAGTAGTGGAAACAAGCTGTTTTCCGGTACTTATGACGGGGATGGGTACACCATTTCCAATCTCAATATAGACATTCGGATAGAATCGTCGACCGATGCAAACAAAAATGGTGCCTTGTTCGCCTACATCGACGGAGTCGTACAGAATCTGGGCCTGATCGGCGTGCAATCCGCAGTCAGCAACAGCTCTGGAAACGCTTATGCCGGAGGCATTGCGGGGTATTTGGGAACCAGTACAAAAATGGGTCACATCAAAAATTCCTATGTGCGGGGATCCGTCTCCGCGACTATTACCTATTCATCTTCCTCCGCGTGTGTCATGGCCGGCGGAATTGCCGCGCATCTGAACAACGGAAGTCTCGTCAATTGCTATGCCGCGGTTACTGCAACCATCAGTTACGCATCCTCTGTCTCTAGCCGAAAAGGGGCAGGTGGTCTGATCGGATATCTCTCCGACGGAAGTCTTGAAGACAGCCATTGGAACACTGAAATGACGACGATCGCCGGGACAGACGGCGACACCTCGATCCTGGATGGAACGAATGGAAAAACGCAGGCGCAAATGCAGGAGGCGGCGTTTGCAACTGAACTGAACGCACAGGCGGGGGTACTCAAGTCCTGGATGTCGGATCCAGCCAGTCTCAATGGTGGCTATCCGATCCACCTTCGTACCGTTGAAACGACGCATGCACAAATTCCGGTCATTGATACGCAACCGACCGACCAGTCAATCGCCATAGGGGGTGCTGCGACATTGTCGATCGAGTCCCATGTAGACAGAGGGACACTCAGTTACAGCTGGTATCGCAGTGTGGTGGACAGCAATATCGGCGGCATCCGGATCTCGGGCGCAACAGGAGAAACGTATGTCCCATCGACCTCATCGGCAGGGAACACTTGGTACTACTGTGTCATCACCAACACCGATCTGGAAGCCGAAGGGGTTCAATATGCAGGCATTGTGAGTCGCGCGGCCAAAGTGGCGGTGACCGATCCGACCACAGCATGGGATGGCAGTATCGCCGCCTCGTTTACTGGTGGTTCGGGAACGGAAGAAGACCCCTATATCATCTCGAACGGAGCGGAGCTCGCCTATCTGGCACAACAGGTGAATGCCGGCACAGACTATAGCGGCAAGTACTTCCGGCAAACAGCCGACATCGATCTGGATAGGCGGGAATGGACCCCGATCGGACGGTATTTCAGTACAGATGGAACCAAAAATCTCTTCTCCGGCACCTATGACGGGGACGGCTACATCATCTCCCATCTTAAAATCGATGTGACCATCGGTTCAGATGGGGATGTCAACAAGGCCTTCGGATTGTTTGGGTACCTTAACGGAACCGTGATGAATTTGGGACTGACCGAGGTGGACGTATCCGTAGAAAACACCCGGACGAGCGGAGGCAACCTCAACGCTTATGCCGGGGGTATCGCAGGATATCTGGGCACCAGCAGTGCTTCCGGTCACATCGCCCACTCGTATGCGGTCGGAAATGTGTCCTCCGTGATTGCAGCCTCCAGTAGCGCAAGAGTGACTGCGGGCGGTATAGCGGGTTATTTCTCGAACGGGGACATCACAAACTGTTACGCATCTGTCGAGGCGCAGATCGAGTATCCCAACGATACACTGCCAAGCACGTGCGGTGCGGGGGGACTTGCCGGCTATCGGAACTCCGACGGAAGCTTTGTCACTAGTTACTGGAATAGCGATTTGACCGCGGTCGGAGCGGTAAACGCCGCGTCCAGCGGAACCACCGCTAAAACAGAAGCAGAAATGCTGTCGCCGGATTTTGTGGATCTGCTCAACGCCGGGGCGGAACCAGACGCGCTCTGGATGTCGGATACGATCGCTCTCAACGGCGGCTATCCGATCCATATCCGGGACGTCGGACCGACCAACGCACAGCGTCCAATCCTTTCGAGTCAGCCGGCAGACCGGACTGTCGCGATGGGAGATGTGGTTGAACTTTCTGTAGAAGCATCTGTAAGCCGCGGTACATTGTCCTACCAATGGTATAACAACACGGCCGACAGCAATGAGTCCGGAACAATCATACCGGGAGCGAATGACACCACACTCGCAGTGCCCACATCGGGTGCCCGCCGGTCCTGGTATTACTGCGTAGTGACCAATACGGATCCGGAGGCCGAGGGAGAAAAGACCGCAGTCAACACGACCCGTGCGGCATGTGTTACCGTGATCGATCCCCTCGCTCCCTGGGACGGAAGCGTTGCAACTTCGTTTGCCGGCGGATCGGGAACGGAAGCAGATCCCTACCTGATCTCCACCGGGGCGGAGTTAGCCTATCTGGCGCAGCAGGTGAATGCCGATGCGGATAATACATACGATGGTCAGTATTTTCGGCAGACCTCAAATATCAATTTGAACCATCTGGAATGGGCTCCAATCGGCAGATACATCGGTAGCAGCAATAGTGGAAACAGGCTGTTTTCCGGTATCTATGACGGCGATGGACACATTATTATTGGTCTCACGACACAGGCAATCATCGGGACAGATGGTGAAGTCAACAAAAGTTACGCATTGTTTGCCTACCTTGGTGGAACCATCAAGAATCTGGGTTTGACCCATGTGGATGTTTCCGTAACTAATACCCGGACGACTAGTAGCAACTCGAACGCATATGCTGGAGGGATCGTTGGGTATTTGGGGACCGGCAGTGGAACGAGCGCACGTGTCGTCAACTCCTTCGTCGAAGGCTCAGTGTATGCCAGCATCGCTTCCACTAGCCAAGCCCGGGTCATGGCGGGGGGGATCGCTGCCAACCTCAATTATGGAGTCATTGAGAACTGTTACACATGTGTGAATGCCAGTATCAGCCATGCCTCTTCATCGACTCCCAGTATGTCCGGCGCGGGCGGTTTGGTTGGATATGTTTCTGGCGGCAGTTTCATTGATAGTTACTGGAACACTTCAAAAACAACATCGGCCAGCGGGTCCTCATCAACCCCGAGTGGCGCAACCGGGAGGACGGATTCGGATATTCAGACAACAGATTTCGTGGATCTGTTGAACACCAATAGGGATTCGAACAAAGCATGGACGCAAGACTTGTATGATTTCAACAGCGGATATCCATTCTACGAGCGACTGATCGCCGTATATACCGTCGAGCACTACACAGAAAACCTTGGCGACGGTTGGAGCCTTGTTGTCACAGACAACTTGACGGGTATCGCCAATACGGTCGCCACCGCAGGCCTCAAGACCTACACAGGGTTTGCCCCACCTGCCGTCGCGCCGTCTGCGACCATCGCGACGGGCGGGAGCACCGTGATCCGTGTCGAATACACTCGGAACAGCTATACGATCACCTTTGACAGTGCCGGTGGCTCGCCAGTGGATCCGATCACCGCCAAGTACGAAGCGGCTGTGACAGCGCCTTCCGATCCAACCCGAGCTGGATTTGTGTTCGATGGCTGGGAAGGTACGCTGCCTACGACAATGCCCGCCGAGAACCTCACGCTCACGGCACAGTGGTCGACAGGTGGCTACCTGCTGACCATCACGTACAT
>LSQX01212671.1_pt1 | contig 23198 bp, 32 predicted proteins | sample 654561 | NCBI WGS metagenome assembly LSQX01 (sample SAMN04489861, study PRJNA283612) | anaerobic digester metagenome | isolation source: 4 biogas reactors fed with cattle manure at either 37C or 55C with and... | place: Denmark: Kongens Lyngby | collected 2014
ACGGCCGCAATCCGTTTGTCGAACTCCCCTAGATGACCTTTCAGATCGTACACACGGTCATCACCTTCGCGCCATACGGATCGGAGTGAGTATGGACCTACCTCACGAACGATCTCGTCAAAAATCTCAGGCGGATTGGCCAGAGAACGGTCTAGACTTGGGGCATCTAGTCCAGTGACAGTGTATCCATTTAGTGCCACCGGCGGATAGGTCCACGGTATTTCGAATGCACCGACGCGCATTCCAGCCTCACTGCACTGCTGTAGGAAGGTCGAGCCTGCAAGAAAGCCACCGTTCGTGTACTGGGTACCGTATCCGTCGCCACGCAGGCTGACAAAGTTATAGATGCCATGCTTACCCGCATTTTTACCGGTCAGAAATGTAGACCAGGCGCTGGGCGTGATGGGGTGAATGCTGGAGCGAAGACGGCTGTATACGCCTCGGGTTAGTAGACCTGCGATGTTAGGCAGATGACCCGCGGCAGTCCAGCTTTCGATGAGCTTGGGGTCGGCGCCATCAAGGCCGATTATCAGAATTTTGGGGAGCACAACTTACCTCCTGAAACCCACTGCCGCACCATAGCGGGCAGTTTTGTGCGTATCTTGCTAGAATACTTGGTATCCCTGGTGTAGTCAACCAGTGAAGGAGTGAAGGCAGGAGGACACAGAGAGCCGTTTTACAGCAGTATAGGCGGCAATTGATATTGCAACCGCCCAGTGTGAGGACAGTCTTGTTGCCAGATAAGAGTATGTAAGGGAAATCTGTCTATACATCCCCAAAAATGCGCTCATGTCGGATTCTACGACTTGCGCTGCCAGCTACGATGGTGTATAGTATACAGAGTATGCAGGGTAATTCTGTAGCCACACTTGCACTTAGCTGCTTTCCGCGATAGATGGATTGCGATGCAGATTGCTCTTGCATATGGCAGGCGCTAAAAGTGCACCTCTTCAGCGCCCCAAATGGGGCCGTTCTCCGGCGAGTGAGCACTTATAACTGCCTACAAGGATACAGATGCACCTGCCCGCCACGACATACTCGCAATGGCGAGGCAGCACTGTTGTCTGCATATCAGTTTGTCCCGAACGTGGGTGGCTTGTAGCGGCTGGATCACAGAAAACGACGCGGCAGGATCCGAGGCGTTATCTAGAGATGAGTCATCCGGGGGGAGCCCAGGTCAAATCGGCCGGCACCTCGACTCCCAGACAATCTTGGCGACGCACCCTCTACACCATGTGGTTCGCTCAACTCATGAGCCTCGCCGGATTCTCCTTCGTCATGCCCTTCTTGCCGTTTTACATACGCGAATTGGGGAACCTGAGCGAAAGCCAGGTGCCGGTGTGGTCGGGTGTGACTTATAGCCTGGCACCTGTTATGCTGTGTATCTTTTCCCCGATATGGGGCACACTGGCCGATCGCCATGGGCGCAAGATGATGGTCCAGCGCTCTATGTTCGGCGGCGGATTGGTCATGCTGCTGATGTCACAGGTACATACCCTGCCCGCTTTCCTCGTGCTACGCCTCCTACAGGGAGCATTGGCGGGCACTGTCGTAGCCTCGACTACTCTGGTATCATCGGTTAGTCCCCGTGACCGTCTGGGCTATAGCCTGGGCATGATGCAGATGGCGGTACTGCTGGGCAGCTTCGCCGGCCCCTGGATAGGTGGCACCATGGCTTCTGCGTGGGGCTATCGTATGCCTTTCATGGCGGCGGGCATAGTGGTCATCCTCGCAGGGGTAGCAGTCCAGTTCCTGGTGCATGAGAACTTCACGCCGCCAGTCGAGGGGGCCAAACAGGCGCACAGTATGCGCGCCGCATTCGGCGGCAAGGGCCTGCTGGCACTCCTGAGCGTCTTTTTCTTCGTCCAGTTTTCGGCAAGCTTTGTGATGCCTATTTTCCCTCTGTTTGTCGAATCACTGGTGGGGCACGGAGATGCGGCCGGCACTGTCGGAAAGCTTATGGGCATCACCGGCCTTGCCGCCGGCATCAGTACGGTGATAGTCGGCCGCCTGAGCGACCAGGTCGGACATAAGCGGACTCTGGTGTGTACCACCATGCTCACCGGCCTGATCAGTATCCCGCATGCACTAGTGACAGGAATTGGGCAACTGTTCGGCCTCCGCGTGGGGATAGGGCTGGCCACCGGCGGCACTAACCCGTCACTGAATGCAATTGTCGGCCAGTCAGTATCGCCGGAAATGTATGGCCGTTCTTACGGTATCGTCCAGTCCGCCTCCTCGCTTGGGATGGCGGCAGGACCGCTGGTAGGAGGCTTTGTGACTGCTGCATTCGGACTGCGAGTGCCGTTTGTGATCATGGGGGCACTTCTGATGCTCAGCTCCGCTATGGTTGCGGTATTCGTGCGTCCGCGAGTAGCATCCGAACAGGAGCAACCTCAAACCCTCTCTCCCCCCTCTCCCGTCTCTGCGCCGTCGTCCACTGACGATACGCCGGAGGTCTCACCCCACAAGCCCGCAAAAGATGTCACCGTCGAACACCCGGCGGCTGGAGGATAAGCCAATACTCAGAAGATAGAGCGATGGCGAGTTGTAGCGGCTCACCCTCATCCTCACTATCCTGGAAGGCAACTGCGCCTCATAGCTATGCCGCCTGAACCAGAACCAGCCTGAGATGGCCTCCATATGCTCTCACAGGCTTTCTACCCTCCCCCCATCAGCCGCACCAGTGCGCTCATGTGCCCGCGCATATCCCCGAGTAGCTGTGCCACAGTATATACCAGCAGGGGAGCCGAAATACTCAGCACCCCCCAGCCCCACCATCAGCTTCGCCGGAATGCCGACCAGAAACACGTTCATCTGCGGTACCACTCGCGCGATGAAGCCAAACGCCAGATCGGTTAGGAACACCGCTGCCATGACCGGCGCTCCCAGGGGGATCAGCTCAAAGCTGCGATGCAGCCCGGCCAGCAGCCAGTGATGGCCATCGAGCTGCAGAAACAGCACCAGTGCGACGAAGTAGGACGCACGTGAGATGATCGCCGCCTGATTCTGTGTGGTCGGATCCAGTGCCGTCGCCTGAGCCAGCCCTACCTGCACATCCAGCACATCGCCGGCAAAGCGCACCGCCTCAAACAGCAGCCCCACCCCGAAGCCGATGATAGCCCCGAACGCCAACTCACGCAGTATGGCCGGCATGTACAGTCCGACTGTGGCAAATTGCGGTGGCGGAGCGGGCAAAATCTGGGCCCCCATCACTGCCCCGATAGCCACCGCCAGATACAACCTCACTGTCACCGGCACAGTCTGGGCTGAGAAGGCCGGTGCGAAAGCCAGCATAGCCACCACTCGTACCATCGCAAGCAACCAGGTCGTGAAGTCCGGTAGCAGCGCATCAGCCATAGGTATGTACCATACATATTGAAAGCGGGCTTTCAGCGTACAAGCTCAGGCATCCGTTCTATCAGCTCAGTCGAAAACACCATCATTGTATCCATCATCCATGAGCCCAGCAGCAGCACCATCAGAGCGATCGCCAGCGCTTTGGGCACGAACGTAAGCGTCATCTCCTGGATCTGCGTGATGGCCTGAAACAGCCCGATGGATACTCCCACCAAGAGTGCCACCGCCAGCACCGGCCCGGCGAGTCGAAACGCCACCCAGAAAGTCTGCTGTAGAAGCTCCAGCACCACCGCATCGGTCATCTGTAAGGCACCTCTCGCTGCACCGGCTCTCAGTGGAAGCTCAGTACCACCGATTTCACCAGCAAATGCCAGCCGTCTATCATGACAAACAACAAAATTTTGAACGGAAGCGAGATCATCACCGGTGGCAGCATGAACATGCCCATGCTCATCAGCGAGCTGGCTACCACCAGATCTATCACCAGAAACGGTATATAGATGACGAAGGCAAGCTGAAACGCCGATTTCAGCTCACTTATGATGAACGCAGGCATGGTGACATACAGCGGTAACTGGTCTGCAGAGGGCGGCGCAGAAAGGCGTGCCATGCGCGTGAAGAGGGCCAGATCGCGCTCTCGGGTCTGCTTCAGCATGAAGCTACGCAGCGGCACCGATGCCTGCTCGATAGCCTCCTGATACTTCAGTTGCCCCTCCAGATACGGAGCGACCGCCTCCTCGCTAATAGCCTGCCACACCGGCTGCATCACGAAGAAGGTCAGAAACAGTGCCAGGCCCACCAGTACCATGTTCGGTGGCGTCTGCTGCACCCCCAACGCCTGACGCAGAAAGCCCAGTACTATGATGATGCGCGTAAACGATGTGAGCATCATCAGCAACGCTGGGGCCAGCGACAGCACAGCCAGGCCGATGACCACCCGCAGCGCCAGTACCATCTCTCCAGGCTCGGCATCGGTCGCCGGTATACTCGGTATGGACGGTATCAGCGGCATCGTCTGTGCATGTGCCGCACCGCCACATGCTGCCAACATAAGTGCGGCTGCCAGGGCAATCCAGACGAGCTGCCGTGCCAAGCCACATCGCCGACGCTTCTCACCATCTGTGCTATCGTCTATGCAACGCAACCGCGGCGGAGAGACATACAGATAAGTCAGCATCCTGTCCCCCCGGCGTGTCCTGACTGTATTCGACGACTTCATCGGACTACGGCAATTCATGACCCGACACTGCTTTGCAGCGCTCGCACCAACGCATCACGACGCATCTCCCACTCCGAAGTGGAACGCTGTTGCTCTGCCTGCAGGCGCACATGATGGCTCTCCTGCTCATCAGATACAGGCGTGCCAGCTGGGACAAGACCAGGCGAAAACGCACGGGACAGCCGCTGTGGATGCGCCGCTTCGCCCGGCAGGTCAGCCGCATCTACCTCGGAAGCGCAATTGCCACTCAGCAGCGTCACCTGGTCGGCCACCACCGAGATGAGCAGGCTGCGGCTGCCATACTCGACTACGTACAGCCGACCACTGCCCAGCCGCACGCTCTCGCGCACCCGTATCAACCCGCCGCGACCGCTGTGGGGAAGCGACGCACCCCGCTCTCGCCACTGTTGCAGGCCCCAGATCACCGCATATGCCAGTACTACGATCAGTGCCAGTCGCCCCAGTACACTGAGCACCGATTATACTGGCTATCTGCTCACCGGGCCGATCCGCTGTGTCAGCGTAGACAGCTACCTCATCAGAGCTGCTCGCAGATGCAGATGTGGAGCCACTACTGGCTGCAGACGTAGCCCATGCGTCCGAGGTGACACTATCCTGAGGCCATCCTGAACTGGGAGGTAGTATCAGCAGAACTGTACATATCGCCATCATCAAACCTGAACGAAGTGTTACGTTAGTGCGCAAATGCGAACGCCCGAAGAGTGTATGAGTGTACAGGCAGAGCATCTGTCAGTCCTCCTGTACGACACACTGGAAGCGGCTAGATATGCTCTGTAGGCAGCAATTCTTGTGCCGCCTATGGGAGACTACGTGGTGACGGCTAATCACGGGGCAGCGACAGCGGGTACAGCAGGTAGGACGGAGTGTAGTGCATGATGTGAGGCGGCAATGCCAGAGTAAACTTGCTGCAGAGATCAGCGAGCTGGAGGCTCTACCATCTCCGACAAGGTGACTGCTAGCAGTTCTGAGTGGGTCGAGTCGAAGTACTGCAAGCGACCGTCTGGTACAGCCATATGGCAGCCGTCTACTCGACCAACTCAGTGATGCGGAAGGCGAAGGTGTCGTTCAGTACCACGATTTCGCCTCGGGCAACCAGTTGTCCGTTCACCAGCAATACCCTCGCGACGGGCCAGGCGAGACAGCTCCAGAATGTGCGCAAACGCCTCTGAGGGTATCATCATCGGAGTGCTGAGGAAGGCCTGTTTCATCGCCCCAGGTATGCGTTTCAGCTCCGACATGGGAGTGCCAGCGACCGCAGCACCGACAGTGCCCTCGAACACGAGCACAACCGCTGAGTGATTGATGTAGCTGCTGACATGGCTGCCTTCGATGACAAAAGACAGCACCAGACTCACGCCGATGCACAGTAGACCGACGAGTGTGCTTACATTCATAGCGATTTTCCGGCGCCTGTCACCCGCCCAGCTGCGCGATGTTGGCCAGTCCATTGCGCCTGCCACCGTCTGCACCATCAGCCTCCTGGTCACCATCACCATGCAGGCTGCGCAGATAGGCGACCGCCTTTTGCACCACCTCATCGGTAGACTGGCGCACCACTACCTTGTTGCCGGTAGTCAGCGTGGCCACGGTATCTGGCGTGGCTTCGATGCGCTCGATCAGCAGAGCGTTGAGCAGTATCTCGGAGTTGTCCAGGCGGTTGAGATATATCATCACAGTTGACCTTACAATTCCCGTACCCATAGGAGACAGTGCGGGAGGAGGAGAGCAAAAACTGTCCCCGAATTTGCGGCAAGAGGCAAAATCAACTCGCTTTTGCGACAAGCAAGGAGACAGAGATGAGCATGGTTACGCAGGGCGAGCGCGAGATAGGCCCACCCTGCGCTATGTATTGCACTATGCCATCAGGCGCTCAGGGCTAGCTGCGCGCCAGACGCATCACTTCTTCAAGCAGGTGGTCTACTGCGGAGATGACTCTTGTGGATGCCTAGAAGGCCTGCTGAGTGCTGATCATGTCCACAAACGCCTCAGTCAGGTCTACGTTCGACAGCTCCAGAGCCTGCGATACCACCTTGCCGCGACCGCCAGTGTTGGCCGCCCCAAGCATCACGACTCCTGTGGCAGAGCATTCAGCATACATGTTGTTGCCCACACGCTCCAGTCCGCCGGTGTTGGCGCAGGAAGCCAGCGCCACCTAGCCCAGTGCCAGTTCGCGCCCATCTGAGTAGTTGCCGGTGATGATACCGTTCTCCTGGAGGCCGACACTTATCAGAGAAGCTGCGACCCTGCCGTCCTGAGTCCAGGCTACCGCATCGCTGGCCCGTGCCAGTTGTGTCATGCCAGCGAAATCTACGGCTACGGTCTGCGGCCCTGCGCACCGCCACCCTGATCGAAAGTCAGCTCCATCGTGCTGTCCGATGACAGCACTCCCAACCCGTCAAAGCTGATCTGTTCGTTCACCGTCGTTCCGGCGCACTGTATCTTCACATCATAAGTGTTGTCATCAGCATGTTTGGTCATAGTCACAGTCAACTGATGAGCTCTGTTCAGCGAGTCGTAAACTTGTATGGAGCTGACCAATTGATTGCCCACTTCGGCATCTGCCCGCAGGTTGCCCGCCATCGTCACCATACCGATCGCCTGCCCCCCGGACAGTTGTCCCAGAGGAAAGCACAGATCGCTTACCGGGCCAGCGGTGTCTATCACACCGCCTTCGGTACTCCAGCCTTGTACGCGCAGGCCGCTGTGGGATGATACCAGCGTGTAGCTGTCATCGAGTGTGAATGAGCCGTCGCGGGTGTACAGGCGCGTCTCGCCGGTACTCAGTACGAACATACCCGGCCCTTCGATGGCTGCATCCAGCGGCTGGCCAATGCTGCCCAGTGAGCCCTGGGTGTGCAGCGTCTGGATGGAGCCAAGCGCGTTGCCACTGCCCACCTGGACCGGGTTGACGCCGCCGGCAGAGGCGACAGCGGCTGACCCATTACGTAGCGTCTGGTAGTAGGTATCATGGAAGGTGACCCGACTTTGCTTGAAACCGACAGTGTTGGAGTTGGCCAGTTTGTTGCCGATGGTATCCAGGCGCACCTGATTGTTCATGGTGCCGGCCAGACCGGCATAGAGAGCGCGATTCACAATCTACCTCCTGTGGTGCCAAGTGGTGCCATACTTACCTATGGGGTCGCAAATAGACTGGCGGCGCGGAAGTGAAACGGATTGGACGGCTGTGCGCTACGTAGATAGTCCAGCTAGCACTCTCGATGTGTGGCCAGACGTCAGGCACAAATCTACAAGTCGCGATCCCGGCGCTGCACGTCTGACTTTTGCCCAGCTTTCTCTAAACCGCCCGCGCAGATAGACAGATCTACCTTTCAGCGGCATGTGGATGATATGTGTCATATGAAGTGTGCCATGCGACGTCCGATATGAAGCGTGTGATGTACGGCGCGCGACATGCGATGCGGGACGCGGGACGTGTAATGTGCTATGGGCTACACGCTGCAGGCCTGCATCACGCAGTGGGGCGGGTGTAGCTCCAGAGCAGCCCGGGGATACATCCCCCCACGGCAAGCGCTCTGAGATGTGGACACCGCGCATGGTCCCCGGCGCCTCACAATCCCTGATCGGCGGCAGGCAGCACCAGTCGCACCTCGGTTCCCTTGTCTGGTTGGCTGACAACTTCGATGTGGCCGCCGTACTTTCGCGCAACTCCGGCAGCGATGCTCATCCCCAGGCCGTCAGAGTTCTTGCGAGTGGTGAAGAAAGGAGTGGTGCAGCGCCGCACGATCTCCTGATCCATACCGACACCGTTGTCGCGCACCGTGATTGTCGCCCACGGCAGGCTGCTTTCAGCCTGCAGGTGGATTTCGCCGCCCTCAGGCAGCGCCTGGATGGCGTTGAACACCAGATTGACGGTCGCCTCACGCAACTCAGGAGCATATGCCAGGGCTGTGCAGGTGACGTCGTGGTCTATCGCACACTGAAAGTCTATATTGCGCGATTGCACCTGGTGACGCCACAAAGCGTTTGTTATCTGTGCGACACTCTCGATGACAGCCGCCAGATCCACTTTTTCGGCATTACGCGGTGTCTGGGCAGACGCGAATTGCTGCATGGCATGGACGATTCGCGCCCCCTCCAGCCCCTCCTGATAGAGCCGCTCCAGATACTTAGCCACTTCTTCGGTCGGGTTAGCGTCTAACGCCAGACGAGCGTTGCCCAGGACACTTGCGAAGACGTTGTTAAGGCGATGAGAAATGCCACCGGTCAGTTCGTGCAGCCAGCGCATCCTCTCCAAGTCTGCGGAGCGCTCGAAGAAACGCGGACTGTTCGACTGCTGCTGATTCGACGTCAAATGCTGCAGAGCCACTGCCAGTGGCTGCTGGAGACGCTGCAAGGCGGCTCGCTCATCGGATTGAAAGTGGCCTCGCCGGCGGCTGCTGAGGTTCAGAAGTCCCAGAGAGCCTGCCTCGGTCTGTAAAGGGATGGTGATGCAGGAGCGAAGATTCAGTTCGTACAGATAGCGCTCCAGAGCGGAGCAAGAGCTGATGGTGTCCATGCACACGGCGGCTGAGAGGCTGCCATCAAGTAGATCCCACATTGGTTCGTCGGCAGGCACCTGAGTGCCCTGGACCAGGCGAGAACCGCATGAAGGAGCCGTGGCCTGCACCACCAGGGCACGGCGATCCCGTCGGTAAGTGAGAAAACTGGCACAATCATGTTCGACCCACTGCCATAATTCCTCGGCCAGCAGTTCGAAGGCATGAGGCAAATTCCAGTTGCCCAGCCCAAGCCGAGCCATGCGCTCCAGCAGCATCGGCTCATCGGAAAGCTGGGGCGTCCTCGGTGCGCCCACAGTCATCGGCAGGTGGCATCCCTGAGGCGGTCTCATATCGGACCTCCCTTTGGCGCGGTCTAGCCGGCATGTCCCCCCACTCGCCACTCACTCGCGCCTTGAGTTTGGCCGGACGGCAGAGCATGAATGCTATGAGAGCTACTCGATACGCAAAATTTGCACGAAATCTATCTGCCAGTCCTCTCTCCGGCCACCAGTCTAAACCCCCCTGCGTTGGTGCGAACCACCACATCTACCTTTGCACTGTGCAACTCACCAGCACCGTCGGCCCAATACACCGTGCGTCCCAGAGTACTGAGCGGATTGGTCGCCTCCCTCGATGCCTGCAGATAGTCCCGTATCTCTCCCAGACGTGCCACAGACTCCAGCTGGGCCAACTGAGCCATGAACTCCTGGCTCTGCATCGGTTGCAACGGATCCTGGTGCGTCAACTATGCAATCAGTAGTCTGAGAAAATCGTCTGCGGAGATACGGTTGTCGTCTGCAGAAGCGGTGAAATCGGGCGAACTGCCTGCTGCTGTGGCTGTACTCACCATCATCTTATTCGACACCACCCTCGATTCTCCGCTTTCCGCTCTAAGTATTCTTGACGAATTTTACGGGCTGATTGTTTTCGCATGGAGTAGATAGCGCGGTATGCTCAAACCACCGCGTCGAGCACCTGCCGCTGATAGGCAAGCGGCAACTGCCGACGCGATACATGTCCAAATGCTGTGGCTGTGGCCTGTACTCCATCCGCCGCGACCTGAAAAAGCTGTGGGGGCCTGGTGGCATACAGAGCTGGCTCGGCCCACTGTTGTCCACGACTGTGAGCGTCTTACCCCATCGCCCATCCAGCTGAGCCATCGCAACTGACCTGCAGCCCTGCCAATCGGATGCCGAACTGCTCCAGTCTCTCACCGAGATCTCGAAAGCCGGCGTCCAGGTGCATGGCCACAGTCATATTTTCGGCCCGCACATGCAGCGTTGCGCCGGCGTCATCCAGCCTCAGCCTCACCTCACCGTCGGGTGAGCTACAGTTGCGGCCTCCACCAGTGTACGCAGGGGCTGGCGCACTGCCTCGAAAAGCTGCTGTGACACTGACGACGGAGGCTGTGTCGCGTCGCCATCAGGCGCGCCTGTACTGGCTACACTGCGCAAGTCTGAGGCTTTTTGCCCTATACCCCTCTATGTCGGCAGTGCGACTGACCGCAGACGGTGGCGTGAGGTCGACTGCTGCGTCAGTTGCCTGCTCTATGCGCAGATGTGGCCAAACCCGGTCATGCGTCGAAGACGACCGTAGAGCTGCGACTGGCATTTCTGAGACTTCTACGCGCCCGCCTGTTTCCGACACTGTTACCTCGCGAGGCACCTGGCCTATCGCGAGTGTGGCATCTGTCTGAGTGCCTCGCCCGGTTCTCTGAGCCACGACGAGCGTTGGATCCGCTTGCGTATGTGCGGATATGGGGCGCGATACGACTGCAGTGCCAGGCATGGCAGCCGTGCCCGGCGTGGCCGCAATATTGGGCATGGCTGCGCTAAGCGTAGATATGATAGCCTCTTCAGGTGATGCCAGCTCAGCAGAAACTGGGACCTCAGATGCGAGTGATAGGAGCTGGCCTAGCTCAGTCGCAAGTCGCCCTTCCTGCGATGGCAAAGCAAAAGCATCAGACGTTACTGGCTGTAGCCGGTTCATATCTGCTACAGATATCTGGTTTGCAGGTAGCAACTGCATGTGCGATTGTGGCTCAGCAAGAGCGGTTGCAGTCAACGCTGTCACACTTGTAGCCGATACAGTTGCGTCTGCGGGCCGCGCATAGGCGTCTGACAGTCCGGTCAGGCCATCACCGGCTGCCGCCCCGGCAGACTCTGAGGCGCCAGGCCGTGGCTCTACCGCGACCACTCCGGAGGTACGTGCATACGGGAGGGTGTGGGTGCCGACAGTCTCGGACTGCGTGCTCAAGTCTGGGATGTGCCCTGCTGGCACGACGGCCCCGGCATGCACGATCTGCGGCAGCGCAGGGGCGGTGTGTACATTGGCCGAGGCTGAGAAGACAGGTTGCGCTGCAGACTGGACATCTGCGGGCGCAAGGGCGCGGGCTCGGAGAGTGCTCCCCATGACGCCCATGACGCTCTGTGTGCCTATGTAATCCGTATGGGGGGCTTTGGCGCGTGCAGCCATCGCGGCAGACGCCTGTACTTGCGGCTCAGGGCGTGAGGAAGCGGCCTCCAGAGCCAGAGGCGCCGGCACCGTTTGCGGGCGGACATGCACCACCTCATACCTCTGAGGCTGCTGGCCACTAGCCATAGCCTGCCCACGCCCGACATCATCTGCGCCATCCACCTGTATGACCGGTGCATTTGTGGCGCCAGCGGCGGGCGATTGCCTGTGCGCCTGCGGTGGGCAAGAGATGGCTGCGGACGCGTCGGGAGCGGTACTGGATGCCGCCATACTGCGCGACTGCCCAAGCCCGGCGTTGTATGCCGCAAGTGCCAGGCGCAAATCTCCGAACCGCTCCACCTGCGCTTTCAGATAGCGCACCCTGCCATCGAGGTTTTGCGCAGGATCGAACCTGTCGCTGATACCAAGATGACGCGCGGTCGCGGGCATCAGTTGCATCAGGGCACCGGCCGAAGAGACACAGTTGAGATTGTAATTCGACGCGGCACGCACCACGGCATGCACCAGATCAGGGTCCATACCATGGCTGACAGCGATGCTGGCGATAAGAGTGTCGAACTGCCCTGCGCGTGCACACTGCCAGTTGGCAGAAGCATCTCTTGCTGCAGCCAGGCCGCAAAACCGACAGATGCGGCGTCGCCTCCCGGCCGTCGAAGCCCTCCAGCTTGCGCTGGATCTGCTCTATACGTCTGGCCATCTGACCGATGCGGTCTATCAACTCCGGCTCCCTGCTATATGTATCTGCGATTTCTGATCGTGGTATGCTCATGCAGCAGCGTAAGGCCTGCGTACAGCCGTCCCGCACCGCCCTATCCAGCGTCACGCGGCTCCGGGGCGCTCAGGTTCAGTGCCAGTGAACCGCTGCCTCGCATGTGCCAGGCCTGTACACCTGCTTCGTCGAGCTGCTTGTTTTCCAGTGCAGCCAACTCACGACAGTACTGCTCATAGTGGCTATCGCGGAGAATCTGCAGCCGCTGCTGCTCACGACAGGCCTGCGTCAGTTCACCGCGCAGCCGACGGCACAGTTCACTTTGCTCGTCGATCTGCTCAGTCATGCGCCGCCGATAGACGTCATAGTTGAGCAGCGCTACTACATCCACATCAGCCTCACCGGCAGACTGAGCAGTCTGCCGGCCAGTGACAGCAGGCGCTTATAGTGGCGCAGTTGATCATGGGCCGAATTGTACTGCGACTGCAAAACAGCGAACCTGCGATGGGCCAGGTCCTGGCGATGGCGCCGCAGCTTTAGAGCGACCTGTAAAGGGAACTCGAACACTTTCATCTGCTGCCCTGAGAGATGTGATGATACAGGTTGCATCCGGCTGCTCAGTGTCACCAGACTTATCGGCACAGCGACTCTCCTGCTTGAGTAGATTGCTACAGTGTTGTCAACGGAATGCAAATCTTGCACCGCAAGACACATGCCGCCAGACGGCGTGACTCCCACTCTTCACTCCTCCACATCGCTACTGCTCGCTTCGGACGCATGTATCCCGCATCTCTGCGTTTCATGCCACCATTTCTGCAGTGCCGAGCTCTCTGCTGATCGCCGACAGGTCATCCGGCATGGCGTACTTGTCCATCTTCGCCCGCAGCGTCTTGCGCGCGATGCCGAGGATTTTGGCAGCCTGAGTTTTGTTGCTGTCTACCTCAGACAGCACTCGCATGATATGAGAGCGCCCTACTTCATCCAGTGCACGCAGCGGCTGCGTATGCTGATCCACTTCCTCTGCTGACTTCTGCAGCAAGCCATGGGAGTGCTTACCGCCATCGGCCTACTCACACAGACCGGGCTTTTGGCTCGTCACAGAAGTGAAAGCGCCCTTCTCGTGGCCGAACAGTTCGCTCTCCAGAAGTGTCTCGGGGATTGGGCCACAGTTGACGGGCACAAACGGCCGATCGCTGCGGTTGCTCATGTAGTGGATGGCGCGAGCGAGGCACTCCTTGCCCGTGCCTGTATCGCCTTGCACCAGCACACTGACATCGTTATGGGCGACCTTGGCAGCGGCCACATAGCAGCCTTCGACCACTGGCACACGCGACAGTACGTTGTCGAAGCCGAAGCGGGTGCGCAGGTAATCCCACAAGTAGGCATTTTCGCCAAGCGATGAACCGTGCTGGATAGCCACTTCGACCTTCGCCAGCAGATCTTCCGGTTCAAACGGCTTACATAGGTAGTCACAGGCGTAGTTGCCGAGAGCTTCGATGGCAGTCTGGACGCCGGGGAAACCGGTGATGACCAGTGCGGGCTGATCGTGGCCGGCGGCACGTAGCTCGCCAAGCAACGCCACGCCATCGGGTAGCTTGCGATCGAGGATAAGCAAGTCAAACTGGGTCTGCTCCATAGCTTTCCGGGCCTGAGCTATATTTGCCGCCATCACCAGGCGGTAGCCTTGCTTGCTCAGGATACCAGACAGCAGGTGCTGCATAGACGACTCGTCATCCATCACCTAGGACCGAGGCCGATAGTGAGGCCTCAGACATGTGCAAAACCCTCCCTGATTGTGTATTTCGCAGACTGCGAAGGTGCGAGATGGGCATTTCTGCGTCGGCTGTGTGCCCATCACCGGTCCGGTTGGTACCGGCAAGAGTGCATATCGGTACAGTTTGCACCAGGCTTTAACCTATGTGCGAAAGAAAGTACCACTGCTGCTGGGACTACGCTGCAGCGGCAGGGATTTCTCCGCCTCTTAGCGAAATCTACAGTGTGCAAGTTATGGCTGTTATCTGATACGCAAACCACATACGGCAGCCGTCCGGACGGCTGCAACTCTAGCTTCGAGGAGGACTACAGATGAAACTCGGCATAGTCTCGTTTGGTGATGGCCGCAAGCGCGTGGCAGATCAGCTTTTCGATGACACCATGGGCTTTCAAAACCGCATAGCTGCATGGCTCGAAACTGAAGGGCATAGCGTCGTAGCATACGACAAGGTGGTGTACAACTACGCAGGCGCACGCGAAGCCGCCGACTACTTCGAGGATGCCGAGTGCGATGTAGTGGTGTTCAACTTCTGCGTATGGTCATACCCAGACTTCTCAGTCCAGTGCGCCCAGCGTCTCACCTGCCCCATCCTGCAGATAGGCAACATCAACCCCGCATATCCGGGCTGGGTGGCGTTTTTCTGCTCCGCCGGATCGCTTGATGAGGTCGGCATACCCTATGGTCGCGCCCTCGGCGACATCGAAGACTCGGACGTAGCTGACCAGGTGCGCAAATTTCTGACTCAGCACAACCCCGACAAGCGCGAGCGGGGCTTCCGTGCCGCCGAGGAGCTGTGGGGAATGCGATACGGGGAGTTCGACGGCCCCTCGATGGGCATGTACACCGGTCATGTAGACCCCAGCCAGTGGCTGTCACAACTGGGCGTACATGTCCATCACCGCAGCCAGCTCACTCTGTATCAGGAGGCCAAACGCATCGCCCCTGAGCGCGTGGAGGCCGGTCTGGCATGGCTCAAACAGGCGAGCAAAGAGATCCAGTTCGACGATGACGCACTGACTGACGGTCCCGACGGTTCGCTGGCGCGTCAGGTTCGCTGGTATCTAGCCATGAAGGATTTCTGCCGCGATGAGGGGCTGGACTTTTGCGGCCTGACCGGCCAGTTGGACATGACCGAGTACGAAGATGGTGTCACTGCAGATCTGCCCGAGGCGCTGCTAAATGACATCTCCGATTGGGAGGACAAGCACAAAAAGCCTATCATCACCGCCACCGAGTGCGACTCCAACGGCGCGCTGACCATGCAGCTTCTGCGTCTTATCAGCGGCGATCCGGTGCTGTTTGCCGACCTACGCCACTATCACGCCGACCTGGATGTATATGATCTGTGCAACAGCGGACAGCATAGCCCGTGGCTGGCGGCTCGCAGCGACGACTATCGCGAGAACTGGAAGCACGTGACACTGACGCCTTCCTCCAGGTTCTATTTCATCTGCGGCGGCGCATCGGTGCACTTCTTCGCCGCACCGGCAGAAGTGGTCACTTTCGCCCGCATCACCCGCTACAAGGGCGTCTTCCGCTGCCACATGTTCACCGGCAGCTTCGAGCAGCTCCCCGACCCACAACTGACAGAACTCGGCGACCAGACCAGCCCCGAGTGGCCGCACGTCTTCGCCCGCTTCGACTGCGACTATCCGTCTTTTGCCGCTCAGTTTGCCAGCAACCACATGCACGCCGCAGTTGGCAATCACCTGGCCGCTCTGCAGGCCGCCTGCGAAGCGCTGGACATCGAGACGGTGGTGATGAGCTAAGTCAAGTGACTTGCTGAAACTAGGACAGGCAGTGGCTCAGTCTGCGCAAATCTGAACTGCCGCCACTGATCATACTCGGCAGGCAACCAAGGCTATCACACAGAGGTGATGGTTGAGCAGATATCTAAGTGCCGATGGAAGCAAGAGCTCCTGCTGCTGTTGCTGCTGTGCGATTGCACTGTTGCTACTGTTAGCACCCTTTCTGTTAGTTATCGCCACTGAGATTTTCGCAGACTGGCCAGACACGACAATCGCAGGAGTTTTGCTGGCCGGAACTGGCCTCGTAGTTACCCTCTTCGCAGCCAACTCCATCCGACGGCGGCGGAAGAGGCAGAGAGAGAACACATGGCAGCAAGCAGATGCTGCGCGGGGAGAAGCCGACATAGAGATTGAGCTCCTCGATGCGGGGCGGCAGACACAACGCGCAGATGCCTGGAGCTATGCAGGCAAGTGCTGCCCTTTCTGCCGCTCCTCCATGCAAACCGCTGACAGCATAGTGTCTTGTCCGTCGTGTTCTACCCCGCACCATGAGGGGTGCTGGCGGGAAAATGGTGGCTGCACGCGGTATGGTTGCCCCAGTAGCCCGGCCATGCAGCGTTAGTACACCTGCAGCGACGCTCTACATACTCCACGCCTAGTCTTCTCGTATCGGTAGGGCTCATGATTTCTGCCCCACATACGATGTCGTATACTCACATATGACCGGGGGCTGCGAACGCCTCATGAGTACGGTAGCTGCGTGACTGCTCCTGCTGGTGCTCCAGCATCGCCGCAAGCAGACGCCCATCCGCCCCCTCTATCGCGTCAGCAGTGACGTCTGCCTGTTCTGACGCGCGGGTTGCGTTTTCCAGACAGGTAACCGCATCGACAGACAGCCTGTCTAGCTGCCGGACCATATCTTCGATCTCAGCCGGAGTGGCCTCTGCTATAGGCGACAGCGCCTCGGATGAAGCGACCACAGCCATCTGCGCCGCTGCAACGCCCGCTTGCTCTGTACGCGTCTGACCGCCCTCTAAGCGCTCGGCATCTGGCATATACTTTTCGTCTCTCTCCAGGCACTACCCAACTGTGCCATGAGATCGATCGCCTCTTGCAGCTTGTCCATGTCTTCCTCCAGCCCCGCTTCGGTTATCAGCCGCTGGATATAGACATACAGCCCCCGAAGCGAACCGCAAAGCTCAGGTGAGTGCTCGTCATCGAGTGCCAGTATTAGTTCACTCAGGGCGCGACGCACCCGGTTACTACAGTCGGCCCACGTCTCGAACTGCCCTGCCGCCAGATGCCTGCGCCCTTCCTGCAGCACCCGCAGCAGGCCGTCGAACAGCACCACCAGCATGTGCCGAGGGTCTGCAGCTTCATTTTGTACCTGGCTATAGGCAGAGTAGGCGCGTGCAACTACGGAAGATTGAGTGGCATAGCTCATATGATCCTACTTCTCCTGAACTCATAGTCGGCAAAAATACACTCGGAGTCTGGTGCACTGCTCACGGAAGTCGCACGCTGCAGAGCATCATGTGACGGCTGCATGGCTCCCGCAGTCGCATGACTGACCTGTGCGTCCGGCTACCACTGGCATGCTATGGCCCCACGCGTCATCAGCCTATCTTTGCTGCTGAAAATAGTTGGTGCTCAGGCCCTTCATCTGGTTCGATATGTACTGGCTGAGGTTCTCACTGCGTGCCAGGGCGGTCTCCATCGCCAGCAGATCTGCGCGGAACTTCTCCAGATATCACTCTACACCCGTCTCCAGTCGCTCGATCTGCTCATCAGTGTAACGGATGCTGTCTGCGATACTGTTCGCCGCGATGGTCATCGAGCCGGTGGTCACATGCGTGGTGCGGGCTATGTAATTTTGTAGTCGCCCGGCGATGCTCTGGCTGACGGTCATCTGTCCGTACTGGTCCGCCTCAATTGCATCCACCCGCAGCACCATACCATCAGTGGTGGCGTTGCCCGTATTGCCGGTCAGATAGCGCCCACTGCCACTTGCCTGATCGCCGTTGATGGTGCTTGCTACGTCCGCTCCAGTGTACTGCGCATTTTGCCCCGCGGCTGCTCCACCCAACTCCAAGCCGCCCTATCCGGCGTCCAGATTGGAGCGCACAGAGAAGCCGTAACGGCTGCCGTATGAGGTGTGGCTGACTACCAGAGTGTCGTCTTGCACCTCCGGCGCTCATATCCAGACCGAACAGTTGGAAGCGCGCAGTCATGGTATCAGCGGCATATTGTAGTGACATGCCCTCGACCAGCTCTACCGTGCAGACGCTGTTGAAGGTCAGGCGCTCTGTGACCGTAATACCCTCAGACAGACTGCCGGATACTCGGTCGCACGAGCGGTTTTGCGTGATATACACCGCATAGCCCCCGGGACCTGAGCCGATGGTGGCCGCACCGGAGCTGACAAACTCTATCTGCGCATCGGTCACCTGCCCGCTGGAGCCGAACATCTGCGCAATCGCCTATGGACGCTCCTCCAGCGCAACCACGAAGGTCTTCCTGTCCAGAAGCAGCCGCACCGCCGGGTCGCCGAAGTAGCTGCCACCCTTGTTTGTCCCGGCATCAAAAGACAGGCCCTAGCGCATGCTGTCTACCACGGCGTTGTATGTGTACACTAGCTGCGCTACTTTGTCATAGACTGCTGCGCTGTCCTGCCCCACAGTCACGCTGATGCGTGCATTAGGGTCGGCCTTCATCAGATCGAGAGTGACACCGGGGATCAGGTTAGAAATGCTGTTGCTTGAGCGCGACACTGTGATGCCGTCCACGGTCAGTTGAGCATTCGTGGCTGCCTGGAGCTGATTTGCCGGTTGACGGGTCAGTATGCCCAGACTACAGAGTACACCGCCAGCGTCTACGAGCTCTGGTGCCCCCTCTGCCCCGACTATCTCCAGCCGATAGATCGTCTTGCCGTCGTTTTGCTCCAATTTGACCGAGGCGGTGACACCCTCGACCTGCTCACTGATACGGGCGGCTATCTGCTGCAGGCTGTCCTCGCCCAGAACTATCTGCACTGTCTGCCCGTCTATCTGCACTGCACCGGCTGGTGGCCTGCTGAGGCCCATCTGCCCGCCGACCGCACCTGCTGGAGAGATGAAGTCATCGCTGTGCACTCCATCGGCCACTGCCGCTGACGACACCTTCTGAGCGGTTGCGAGGCTGCTGACAACCACCTCATAGCTGCCCGGTGATGCGCCTGCAGATGCGGTGACTGCCACGGCTGCGCTGTTGCTGCTCATAGCGCGATATGACAGAAAGCGGCCTGTATCCGTCAGGCCTGCAGCCTGGCGTTGAGCGACTGGTAGGCAGTGAGTCGATCGGCCTGCTGGGCATTGCGCATTTCGAGAAGCTGCACCGGGCGACGCCGGACTTCTGCGATCTGCCGAAGCATGCTGGAGGTGTCTATCCCCGACATCATGCCATCTATGTAAATGCTACCGAGACCGAAAGACATCGGCACTCTCCCCCCACCTAACTGGCTGTTTACTACCGTCTATTCATCGCCACTTTCGAGGGATTCTTTAGCCTGACACCATGATGCGACTGTGATGATCCTACGAAGACGGCGGCCTGGATAGTGTTCGCAGTAGCGCAGGCTGAGCCATGCTAACTGACCTGTCTCACCACTAGTAGTTCTGCCTCTCCCCTACTCTCTCCGTTTGAGTTGCATAGAACGCAAGAAGAGAAGTGAGGCAGGTAGACGGCTTACCGACAGCCATCTGACACACACCCCTTTCGTGTGAGAAGACGCGGTGGTACTGCGGCGTACGGAGGATGTGAGCAGTAGCGCCAGCCTGCGTGCCCGACGCTCTGCAGCGGCACGGTAGATGCTGGCGAGAATTTCCGCCACTGCCTGATACAACACCGGAGGCACTGGTCGCCCCAGAGATACCGCGTCATATAGCGCGCGTGCCACCGCGGGTTCGGGCGCAATCGGTATCCCATACGTGGTCGCAAGCTTGCGGATGCGTGCAGCTACAGCTCCACGGCCTTTGGCCACGACCACCGGGGCGTCCATCTGCTCGGCCTGATACATCAGCGCCACCGCAACATGTGTCGGGTTGGTCACCACCACTTGCGCCTGCGAAAGCTCCGGAGTGATGCCCTGCTGGTAGCTGAGCAGCTCTATTTTGTGCGAGTTGTACACCTGATAAACGATGAGAGCGACGATGATGACTTTCAGGCTGCCTTTAGCTGCCTCGACTAGGCCTGATAATGAGAAGATGCGCTTGAGCCCCTCTAGGGGGTTCAGCTTATCGGCGCGAAGACTGATACGTTTGGGGGCGAACAAAAAGTCGGTCTGGACCAGACCAGCGGTGCTGCCGATGACAAGTGCGGTGAGCGCCACCGGCATGACCGAGGCAGCTATAAGCCCCAGCCATGCGGCGGCCTGAGTGGCCAGTGCCTCACCGGTGAAGCTGATACTGCCCAGCAATGCGAACTGCGCTTCTACGGCTTGTCCGATGCGCCACCTGACCTTCTTCACGGGCTTTCAGGCGGCGCTGAGGTGTAGCTTGCTCGGTCTTCTCTTCAGTCGCCATCACCGATGCAACGGCAATTTATGTTCTGCGGCGAAGGGAGGCTTGAGGAGGCTCGTCATACGGTCATGCCCAAAGCAGCGGTATCACACATATACGGCTACGATGAGGCACGGGATGGAGCCAGTGGCATCACGTCGAGGCGGGCTTGAACTGCTCGCTGCAGCCGCTGTCAGCTGATCTCAGCGGCCACAGCAATTCGACATGGCGCATGAGGTGCCGATCCATAGTGTGAGAGGTATGCAGCATTATCGCACACATGCGGTGTTCCGCACCTGTCATGTCGCGCCGATGCGAAGCGTCGGGACGATAGAGAAGGCTAGCAAGCCTCTCTGGGCGGGCTCAGGCAGTATTTTTTATCGTGCGCAAAGCCTCGCTGATGTGTGTGTCGAGTTCGAGTTCCTTGCGGCGATCTCCAGCTCCGTCGCGGAAAAAACTCTCTCGCTGTAGGGCCAAATTTCGGGTGCTGAGCTCCGAATAGCGGCTCACATTCTGTACTCCCAGTTCGCGGTGATGTGCCATCACGTAAGCCAGATGGCCTGACTGAGGAGTATCGCCAAACTCGGAGTCGGCACCCTGGAGGATCATGTCGCGGGCCGCTGCCTTCAGCTGGCCGAACGGCTCAAAGCGCGCCCACTCGAAGGCGTAGTTGTCACTGTAGTAGCGCGCTATCTGTACTGCCAGTTTGTTATCCGCCGGATGAGCGGCCAGTGCCACCAGGATCATCATCCTCAGGAAGCGCCGCTGGACGGCATTGTGCTTGCAAATGCCAAACCACGTGCGGCGGCGTCCCATCTTTTGGATGATCTTCTCCGCCTGACGCCTTTTTGCCGATGTCAGCCGCAAACCCGCCAGTATCTCTCCGGTGCGACGCTCGGCTTCTCCCGTCATCTGCATAAGCGTTTTTTCTACGTTCTGATTTCTTTGCTGTAATTCTCGGTCTTCAGCCAATATGCATCACCCTTATCATGAAAATGCCGAAGCGATCCCTCCGCTTCGGCATGTGTAGGCATGTAATTGAAAGCGCGCGCCTATTTTTGCACATCTACTACAGCGCCAAAATCGCACGAAAGGTTCCCCGCCAGGACGCAATCATCCTCCTAATTTCCCATTTCTGGCCTGCAATTGCCCTCGATTTAGGCTCAGGGACGGAGGGGAACAGTGGATCGAATGTACTACCGGGGACGCGTCTGACACCGCATCTGCCCTGCTCGCAGTACGTGGCTGGTTGTGCACGATCTACAGCGTCACAGCCTCTTGAGTGTGCCACCACATCCGCCACTATTGCACACACTTGGGCAGTCTTATACACCACCGACAATGCGATCGTAGGCCCGAATTCAGGCGTGATCTCTTACTCATCACGCTCCTGATCGATTACTGTGCAGCTATCTTGCAGGTCAGAGTTGCGGTGGCGGTAATTTGCACCAGACCCGCCTCTATCGGGGTCCACTGTCCCCCACCGGCCAATGGAGCCATCTGCATCATCATCTCGCCAGGCCGGGGCAGATAGCCTCTCTCCTGGGCACTGACGTTTTTGTAGCCGACTATCCGCACCCCCAGCGTCGCAGCGATGGTCTCGGCTTTCTCTCGGGCATTCTTTACCGCAGCCACCAGAGCCTCTTGCTTGTGCTTGTCCTCCTCGAGTACGAAGATCTGCAGCTCTCCGATTGCGTTTGCTCCGGCCCTGGCTGCCGCATCAATTACGCCTGCGGCTCGCTTGCTCAGCTCCTCCGGTTCGGCGCCGGTCAGCCGAATAGTGAGGCTGTTGCTCACCCTATAGCCGACTATTTGTGGCGGCTCCAGGTCACGGGGGTCCCTGTCCTCTTCGATAACTGACAACTCAAATCCGGCGCTTTTCATGAGCATGTAGGGATACCGCAAGGCTTCCACGGCTTTCAGGACGCGTTGAAAAGTCGCCGCATTCTGGTTGCGCGCTGTGTCCAACTCTGGCGAGATAGTCCGCACGCCTACAGTTATCCGAACATTATCCGGCCGCGCAAACACCGTGGCTTCTCCGCTCACGGTCAACAAATCCTGGGACTCTTGCGCCTGTGCTGCTATCGACAACACCAGCAGCACCGCTGCTGCCTGCATGATACGCATCATGACACGCATCTGCGATCCTCCTCCTACGCTCAGGTGGCCTGGATTCGATTTTCTATCCCCCGCAGGGCCGGTGTGATCGTCCTAGCTTGAGGCTGATTTTTACTTGTCGCGGTCGGCATCCAGGTCCAAACGGCTTTGATACGGTGGGGCCAGGTTCTCCTGGCAGGCGACTTCTACATTTAGGTCGTCCTTGCCGGTCACCTGCCGCAGGATGTCGCCTATGACCGGCAGGCTGCCCTGTATCCGCTGGCAAAAGAACGGCACTGAGGTCACCAGCGTGGCTGTTTTGCCGCGAATTGGCAGTAGATAGGTGGACAGCAGCGCCGGCGACATCTCACCCCGCTCCTGCAGAGTCTGCTTGGCTTGCTCCCAGACCTGCTTGGTGCCCTCACCGATGCCGAGCTCCGTTTCGACAGCCGCGCGGATCTGTCGGTACTCAGCGTGCTCGGTCTCTTTTTGGGCTTCTATCTCAGCCCGCGCTGCTGACAGCATATCCACAGGCGGCTCAGGTTCCTCACGCTTTTGAAACCACTCGGGGATCTGCCAGTCTCGAGAGCGGATTGCCGCTACGGTCCATGCTGCAGGGCTCTCATGCGGCAGCCAGCCCTGTGACAGCTTGTACTCACAGTAAGTGACCCACTGCTCGATATGATGCTCTGCGTAGTTGCCCACAAGTTGCACTGCCACCGATCCGGTGACGCCAAGACTCACCAGGCGCCCGTAGAGTC
>LSQX01312856.1_pt1 | contig 23195 bp, 20 predicted proteins | sample 654561 | NCBI WGS metagenome assembly LSQX01 (sample SAMN04489861, study PRJNA283612) | anaerobic digester metagenome | isolation source: 4 biogas reactors fed with cattle manure at either 37C or 55C with and... | place: Denmark: Kongens Lyngby | collected 2014
TAAACAATCGATCCCGATAGCGATCCCGATCCCGATTTGGATGAAACCTTGAAACCAAAGAAAGTTGAAATTTTTTTAGGCGCAGAGGCACAGAGGTTGCCCTTGTCGGGCCGATACGACCAATAAAACAAACTACTGCTACGCGAGGATGATGGCACGTGCTTCGCGGATAAAAAAGGCTTTGCACGCCTGCCAGTCGAAGGGCACCAGCATAAAATCTGAAACCAAAGCGGTTGCCCCGCGACGTTCGACCCGCGACTTGCGGCTCCTGAATCACAAATCACAAATCACAAATTCTTGGTACAATGGGCGTTGATCGTGGAAACTGGCGTGTCTTGGGCTCATCCATATGGGGGAGGGGCACGGACGCACCGCAAGAAAAAGAGAGGCCTGGATGATGATGAGGACAGTTCGATACGAAAAGCCGGACGCGGGGAAAACACTGCGTGAAATTGCCGGGTGTGTTACGGCGATCGCGGTGGCGGACGGCGCGGACGTGCAGAGCGTGGACTACGAGAAGCTCGCCGCCCGGCTGGAGCAGGACGGGCAGGTGTTCAAGTGAGCGCGCGGCACAACAATCCTGTTATGTAAAAAAACTTGGTGAGAACGTGTTCTGGAGGGAACGGTGATGGCATGGATGGATGCGGAGTTTTGTGAGTCGCGTTGCCCGGTGTGTACGCGGGCGCGGCGGGGCAACCGGCTGGCCAAGCTGTTGCAGAAGCTGGAGATGGCGTTGACCGGCGGCGGCTGCCCGGCGGGCCGGGCGCGACAGCGGAAATACGGCGTGCGCCCGGATGAACCGCTACCGCGCGACCGCGCGTAGCGCGGCGCGTGGAGTTAGGAGTTAACATTTAGGATTTAGGAGTTTCCTGAACAGCCGGAAAAAATTCCTAAAATTGCTCTCACCTCTTACCTATTACTTCTTACTTACCTATTACTTTTTCCGCGATGGCGGCGCAGGTCGGGGCGGAGGCCAGCAGCGACGTGAAGTCGAGCCGCTCTTCGATCGCGCGCTGCGCGGGCGTGGCAAGGTCGGCATGGCCGACAAGCAGTGCGCCGACCATGCGGTTGTCGCGGAAGACGAAGGCACGGTAGCGGTCGGGCAGATCCTCTTCCAAAAACAGTTCGCTGCCGTCTTCCGGCTGGAAGCGGCCGATACTGGTGAGATCAAGGCCGACGGCCTTGATGGTGCTGCTGCGGGGCAGACCGTCGAAGCGCGCGTTGCCGCCGACGGCATTGCGTCCGGCGATCGTGCCTTGCATCTGCGCAGCGGTCCACAGTCCGTAAAGCTGGCCGTCGAACTCAGCCACGTCACCGGCGGCATACACGCCGTCGACCGAGGTGGCGAGCGCGTTATCAACGACGATGCCGGTGTTGACCTTGATTCCGGCCTGATGCGCTAGCGCGATGTTCGGACGCACACCGATGGTAATCACTGCGAGGCGTGCGGGCAGACGGTGGCCATCAAGCAGTTGCACAGCTTCGAGCGCTTTCTCGCCTTCAAGGGACTGGGTTTGCGCCTGCTTGAGGATCGTGATGCCGATTCCGCTCAGGTGGCGCTCCAGGTGTGCCGCTGCGGCGGCGTTGAGCTGGCGCTGCATGAGCCAGTCGCTGCGTTCGAGGAGGGTGACGGCCGCGCCGCACCGCGCCAACGCGGCGGCGGTCTCGATACCCAATACGCCACCGCCGATGCAGATGCAGGGCGTGCCGGGCGTGAGGCGAGCGAGCAATGCGTCCGCGTCGGTGACCGTGCGCAGGCTGAAGACGCCGTCAAGTTCGATGCCGGGTAGCGGCGGCATGTTGGGGGATGCGCCTGCGGTGAGCATCAGGCGGTCGTACGGCAGCGTGGTGCCGTCGGCGAGCGACGCCGTGCGCGCGGTGGTGTCGAGTTGCGTGACCTGCGCACTGCGCAGCAGGCGGATGCGTTGTTCGGCGTACCACGCTTCGGGATGGATGGGCAGCGCATCGCGCGTGATTTCACCGGCTAGGTAGCGGGTGAGGCTGAGGCGGTAGTAGGGCAATCCCTTTTCGGATGAGACCAGCGTGATCTCGGTGGAGGGCGACGCGGCGCGTGCAGCTTCGGCGGCGGCGAGGCCGGCGATGCCGCCACCAACGATCACGAGGCGCGCGGTGGTTGCGGCTGACGCGGTTGACGCGACCGGTGCGGCTTCGGTTTCGACTTTCTTGAAGCACTCGGGTTCTGCACCGCAAACGGGGCAGGGGTCTGGCGGTTCCGGCCCTTCGTGGACGTAGTTGCAGAGCAGGCAGCGCCAGCGCGTCTGTGCGAGGCCCGACGCGGCTTCTGTGCCCGGTGCCGCGTAGGGCTTGAAGTCTCCCGGTCCGGCACCGCAAACGGGACAGCGATCCGGCGGTTCATTTCCGGTATGGATGTAACCGCACGGGACACAGCGCCACTGGCGTATGGAGGTTGGTTGCTCGCTCATGTCGGAAATCTCCTGAACGTCTTGCTGACGAGTGACAAAGTAGGGTCAGCTCCGCTTGGCGCGCAGTTCGTCGGCCTTCGCGATAATAAAGTCGGAGAGGGCGGGGGCGATCTCGGCGTCTTGGAGCGCGTAGAGGATGTTGGTTTTAATGAAATCGAGGGTGTTGCCGGCATCGTGACGGCGCGCCTGTACGCGACAGCCGTGCATGGGGTGTCCGTCGGCCACGCGCGCGCGCAATGCATCGGTGATCTGGATCTCGCCGTTCTTTCCAGGCGGGACGGCGTCGATGTAATCGAAGATGTCGGGCGTGAGGATATAGCGGCTGGCGACGGCGAGGTTCGAGGGGGCTTCGGCAGGAGCGGGTTTTTCGATCATGTCGCGGATGCGGTAGGTGCGGTCGTCGAGTGCATCGCCGGCGATGATCCCGTAGCGGCTGACACGCTCGGGCGGCACTTCTTCGAGCGCGACGACGCAACCGCCGAAACGGTCATGCACGTCGATGAGCTGGCGCGTGGCCGGCACGCCGTCAAGACTCTGCATCAGGGTGTCGCCGAGGAGGACTGCGAAAGGTTCGTCACCCACATGGTAACGCGCGCAGCGGATGGCGTCGCCGAGGCCGAGCATCTTGCGTTGCCAGACGAAGTGGATGTGGGCCAGTTCGGAGATGGCGCGGATGCTGGCCAGTTCCTTGAGTTTACCTTTGGCCTCCAGTTCCAGTTCCAACTCGAAGTTACGGTCGAAGTGCTCCTCCAAGGTGCGCTTGCCTCTGCCGATCACCATCAGGATATCGGTGATGCCGGAGGCCACGGCCTCTTCGACCACGTACTGGATGACCGGTGTATCGACGATCGGCAGCATCTCCTTGGGTGCCGCTTTGGTGGCGGGCAGGAAGCGCGTACCGAAACCGGCGGCGGGAATAACAGCTTTGGTAACCATGGGAAAACTCAACTCTCAATTTTCAATCAGACGATGACAGGTTTGAGGACGCGGATGTTTTGGGGCGCGAAAGCCTTGGCCAGCCGCTCGTACATGGCATCGTCGGTGTAAGTGCCGATGATGGCACCACCGGAGCCGGTGAACTTGGCGGAGGCACCTACCTCACGCGCGGTTTCGACCATGCGCAGATTGCCCTCGCTGAGCTTGAAGATCTGGCGGCGGCGGTCGAAGTTGGCGTCCATCAGCGCGGCAAGGGTGGCCCAGTCACCCTCCGCCAGCGCGGTACGCGCCTGCACGGTGATGTCGGCCCAGAAGTTCATGGCGTCCACGACCTCCTTCTCGCCGCGGTTAAAACGGTCGCGGATGTTGTTGTGGAAGACTTCCGAGCCTTCCGAGAGGTCGGTGCGGTAGGCGATATAGAGCGGCGGCAGGTTGGAAATTTGCAGCGGCTCATAGCGGCCAAAGCCCTGGGTCTCGAGCAGCGTCTTATCGAAGTCCATGAAGACGACGCCTTGATAGACCTGCGCCACGCGGTCTTGCAGACCGGCGGCGATGCCCAGTTCGCGGGTCTCGACGGCGCGGATCAGGTTGGCGAGTTGAGGCTTGGGGATGGTGACTCCGTAGAAGGCCAGCAGGGCGCGCATGGTCGCCGTGATGATGGCACTGGAGCCGGCCAGGCCGACGAGATTGGGGATGTTGGTGTCGTAGCGGATGGTGAAGTTGTTGTCGTGCAACTCAATCTCATGTTCCTGGCAATAGCCGTAGAAGCACTTGATGGCCGACTTGAGCAGACGGATACCGCCGTAGTAGCCGAAAAGCCGCACGTCGTCGTACAGCGACTGGATACTGGCGAAGACCGATCCGTCGCGACGGCAGGGCACGATCTCCAGGTCAGGCGACTCATAGAGCGTGACGCGCGCGGAAAAATTCGAAAAGGTAAAGGCAATGGTCTTTCCGAAATAACCATCGGAAGGATTCCCGATGAGCGCTGCGCGAGGATATGAGGTCGTGCGTATGATCATGGCGGCAGAGCAGTTAGGAGTTAGGATTTAGGATTTAGGAGTTAGGAGTTAGGAGTTAGGAGTTAGGAGTTCAGCAAGTGCCAAACGGCTCCAGGCAACGCTCAAGAATGCCCTGCATGTAGGCGATCAGCACCCCGTAGTTGACGATCGGTACGCCTGCGGCCTTGGCCTGATGGATGCGGTAGCGCATCTCGCGGCGATTGAGCATGCAGCCGCCGCAGTGGATAATGAGCGCGAAACGCGACAAGTCACGCGGATAGGTCATGCCGCTGGTGTGCTCGAAGACGAGATCGCGGCCGGTATGCTGGCGCAGCCAACGCGGGATCTTGACCGTGCCGATGTCATCGCACTGCCGATGGTGCGTACAGCCTTCGGCAATCAGGATGCGGTCGCCGTCCTTCAGCGCCGCGACCGCTTGTGTGCCGCGCACCTGCTCCGCAAGATCACCCTTGTAGCGCGAGAAGAGCATCGAGAACGAAGTCAGCGGTACCTCGCGCGGGGTTTCGGCCGCGACCTTGGCGAATACTTGGGAATCGGTGACCACCATGCGCGGCGGATGGGCGAGCGCGGCGAGCGCTGCGCGCAGTTCGATCTCGCGCGTGACCAAAGCCAGTGCGCCGGCCTCCAGGATGTCGCGCACGGTCTGTTGTTGCGGCAGGATCATGCGGCCCTTGGGCGCGGCGGCGTCGATCGGCGTGACCAGCACGACCACGTCCCCCGGATGCAGCAGGTCGCCGATCAACCGGACGTCGTCAGCGTCGTCCGGCGCGGCCTCGGCCAGCGCCCGCTTGAGCGCCTCGATGCCCGCGCAGGTGACGGACGAAACCGCCAGCACCGGCGCCCCGCTCATTTCGGCGGCTTGGCGCAACGCATCAGGCGAAGGAGGCTGGAGGTCAGCCTTATTGAAGACCGTCAGCAGCGGAATACCCTTGGCGCGCACCAGCGTGAGGATGTCGCGCTCACACGCGCCGATCCCGGATTCCGCCTCCAGCACCAGAATCGCCACATCGGTCTTGTTAAGTACATCGCGTGTGCGTTCGATGCGTAGCACCCCCAGTGCGCCCTCGTCATCCAAGCCGGGGGTGTCAAAGATCATGACCGGACCGAGCGGCAGGAGTTCCATCGCCTTGGAGACCGGGTCGGTGGTGGTACCCTTGACTTCCGAGACGATGGCGACTTCCTGGCCGGTGAGCGCATTGATCAGGCTCGATTTGCCGACATTGCGTCGGCCGAAGAGCGCGATATGCACGCGCTCGCCTTGCGGGGTTGTGTTGAGGCTCATGGCAGATGGTAAAGAGTGTCTGGTTGAAAAGCCCCAGTGTAAATGCGTCCGCCCCGCGCCGTCAATGGTTTGTGGTTGGTCGATAGAATCGAAGGAATCGACGGAATCGAACAATTCGAGTCTTTCGATTCCACCGATTCTGCCGGTGTCCTGAAAAAAATCGGGATGTTACGTTTTCGTGTTGCGGTCTCGCTGCATACTGTGGTATGCTCCCCGTCACGGTAACAGTACAGCTTGCGCAGGGCATGGAGCCCGCGTCAACCGGAGTTGTTTTATGCCCAAATTCGCATATATCGCTGTGGATTCCGCGGGAAAAGAGAGCCGCGGCACAATCGAAGCCCCCAACCAGGCGCAGGCCGTCGCTAAAGTGCGCGGCATGGGTCTTTTCCCCACGGCGATCGGAGCGGCCGGCGGGTCTGAGGGGGGGGGCGCTGCCAAGCCCGCGCCCGCGCCCGCAGCCAAGAAGGCCGGCAAGAAGTCCATGGGGCAGACGAAGATCGAGATCAAACTGCCCAAGTTTCTCCGCCCCAAGGTCAAGCAGAAGGATCTTATGACGCTCACGCGCCAGCTTGCGACGTTGGTGGACGCAGGACTGCCGTTGCTGCGTGGCCTGCATGTGTTGCAGCGGCAGACCCCCCACGTGACGCTCAAGGAGGCCTTGGCCGGGATGTGCGAATCGGTGGAGAGCGGCAGCACTTTCTCGGAGTCGTTGCTGAATTATCCCAAGATCTTCGACAATCTTTATGTAAACATGGTGAGGGCCGGCGAGGCTGGCGGTGTGCTTGAGGTGGTCCTCAACCGCTTGGCCGAGTTTGCCGAAAAGGCCGAGAAGATCAAGAACAAGGTCAAGGGCGCGATGGTCTATCCGATCGTGGTCTTGGTCGCGGCCGTCGGCATCACCGGCTTCCTGTTGGTCGCGGTGATCCCGAAGTTCAAGGACATCTTTAACGATCTGCTCGAAGGCAAGCCCCTGCCGGCGATCACGCAGTTTGTGATGGACGCCAGTAACATGGTGATGAATAACGGCCTGATGGTGGTCGCGGCGATCGCGGTGATCGTGGTGCTGTTTAAGCTCTTTGCCAAAACCAAGTTCGGGCGCTACATGGTCGACACGGCCAAGATCAACGCGCCGATGTTCGGTTCGTTGGTGCGCAGGACCGCTGTGGCACGCATGACGCGTACGCTTGGCACGCTGCTCGCCTCGGGCGTGCCGGTGCTGCAGGCGATCAACATCGTGCGCGACACCACTGGCAACGAGGTCCTCGTGCGCGCCCTGCAGAGCGTGCATGACGCCGTCAAGGAAGGTGAGAGCATGACCGCGCCGCTGGCGGCCTCCAAGGTGTTCCCCCCGATGGTGGTCTCGATGGTGGAGGTCGGAGAGGAGACCGGTGCTCTGCCGGACATGCTGATGCGTGTCGCCAACACCTATGATGATGAAGTGGACAACGCTGTGGCGGGCCTGACCTCGGTGATCGAACCGTTGATGATCATCATACTGGCCGTAGTCGTCGGTACGATCGTCATCGCGATGTTCATGCCGATGATTCAGATCATCACCACACTCGGGTCTCAAGCGTAATAGCGCCGCCCGGAGCAGCAGAATCGCGTGTCCGGCGCCCAAGTGCCGGACACGCACGGATAACCGGCTCGACAGGAGATTAGTAATGAAAATGTTTGAGCAGAAAAGAGCGTCCGACAGGACGCACCGGCAACGGAGTGCCTTCACCTTGATTGAGATGATGGTGGTGGTGGCGTTGGTCGGTATCTTGATCGGAGGCGTGTTCCGCCTGCTCAACGCGGCCGGTGAAGGTGCCAAACGTGGTGAGACGATTGAGCGCATGCAGCGCATCGAAAACGCCCTCTCCGGCTTCTACGCCGCTTACGGGTCTTATCCGCCGGTGGAGCAGCACGGATCGCCCGATCCCTTCGTTGAGGAAGCTGAAGACGGCACCACGTCGCCGGTGTCCTCGTTGGAGGCCAAGAACGCCAACCGCGCGGCAGCCTGCCAGCCGATGTCGTTCGAGTTCCCGCCGATGCAGGCCCTCGACGACTATATTGCCACGAGATTTCAGTCCCAAGGCATCTTGTCTCCTAATAGGAACCCCGGCATCTTCACCCAGAGTGAAAAATGGCCGCAGATGAAGCTGTACCGTTACGGAGTGGTCTCCTTTTTGGTCCCCCGTTACGACGCGATCGGCGATTTCACGCTAGACCCATCCAATCAATACGAACCCAGACCGATTGACACCAAATTGGCACCTAATGAGGGTCTGTACAAGAATCACAAGCAGTGGACGAATTACAATCCCGCGAGAAAGGCTAAGGCAGAGCGGGAGGCTTGCGCACGCTGGCTGCCCAATCTGCAGAGGATTGTTTTCGGTGGCAGAAAGCTGCTGGGGGTGCAGACCGGAACCCCGAACACCGATAATGACGCAGTGTTTTCTCCGGCGTACACCAAAGGCGGCAACAAGTATGTTCTCCGCATGATGACCATTCGGGATGCCTGGGGCAACGATTTCTACTATCATTCGGCTCCGCCCTACCAGAGCTACCGCCTTTGGTCGGCAGGCCCCGACGGCGTCACCTTCCCGGCCGATTATCCGCTACAGCAACTGAACACTTCGGACCGCAAGACCGTGAGCGGTTGGATCAAGGACGACATCGCGCGCCCGTCGCGGTAAAGGGGATTGAGGAACCGCAAGCCAAAATGAGGATGACCATGAGAATGACTTCTAAGAACAAAAAACGTTGCGGCTTCACGCTGGTCGAGATGCTGGTGGTGATCGGCATTTTGGGCATCCTCTCGGCGGGGCTCATCAGCTCGTTCTCGCACGTCCGCAAGGCCGCACTTAAGTCAGAGGCGCAGAATCAGGTCGCGGAAGTGGCGACGGCCTTCACCCTGTATCTGCAAAAAGAGCGGGTCTGGCCGCAAGCGTGGCTAGACGCAGACAAGCGCGAGATGGACGAAGAGGTGTGCTGGTATTTCCAGGATGCCAAGCTGTTGGATGTCTCCACCTACATGTATGAAGGTGGCAAAGTCAAGGAGATGACCGACGCGAACATCAACAAGCAAAGCCTCGACCGTTTCGGGCTGCTGGATCCGTGGGGGCGGCGCGCGCTGAAAAAAAAGGCTAACGCCACGAAAAACGACAGGGTGCCGAACGGCGGCACCTTCGAGGAGCACCGCATCCAGTTCCGCCTCGACAAAAATTATGACGGCTGGGTAGACCAGACTGAAGGGTTGCCCGCAAAGAGCAGCAAGGTGCGTGCGTCAGTCGTTGTATGGTCGCGCGGGCCGGACGGCAAAGATGATCTGGATCGCTTCGGTAAGCCTATGGACGACAGCCTGAGTTGGCCGTTCGCCCTTTACGAAAAATGAGTGTGAGGGATCAAGCATGAAGAGATCGACAAAGAAAATCACGCGGCGCGGCTTCACCATCGTTGAGCTGCTGGTGGTGATTTCGATTATGGCAATCGTCGCCACACTGGCGACCGGCGCGGTTCTGCGGTCGATGCGCCAAAGCCGTGTGAGGCGTGTGGAAATGATGGCGAAATCGCTTGAGGCCGCCATCATGAGCTACCGCTCGCTCACCGGCGAATGGCCCTGTGACTTCGGCACTCCCGACCCTGTGGGGGCTGGTGTTAGAAAAGACGGCCCGGAGCATGCGGAGGTCAAAACTTTCGAGGGCAAAGAAAACGCCAGGGTCTTCAAGAAGATCTTTGAAGAGGTCAAAAAAGGACGTCCCTTGCTGGACACATCCAGCCTCTTGACGAGCGTCAGCGGCAGACGCATGACCGTGCGTGAGGCGCTTGAACGGGGTTCGACCGACATCCCAGTCGGGTATGCTCACCCCGAGAACCAGCAGAATTTTGTTTTCTTTAAAGTGGTCTACAATTTCCAGACGGACATGATCACTGTCCACCAGTGACCCCCGGCTGATGAGGAGCGGTGCCCAGATGTGCGCGAATAAACCCATACAGAGAGCGGCCCGGACGAAAAGGAACCGCGGCGGATTCTCCCTGATTGAGCTACTGGCGGTGATGGCGATTGTGGCAATGCTCTCCACGCTGGCCGTTACGAGCTACTTCAGCGCGATCCGCGGCATGTCGAGTCGTACCGCGCGCGACAACTTCTACAACGCGCTCATGATGGCCCGCCAACGCGCCTGTATCGATGGTTGCCGCGTCAGCCTGATCGTTTTCAACGAAGCCGCCGCCTTCGATGCGTCGGGCACAGCGATCAGCGACCTCGCCGCTTCGTTCGTCGTGTGCCGTGAACTGGGCCGGTTCTCGTTCGTCAGCGGGAACTTCCTGTTCGACGAGTTTTCAGATCTGGGTTCGCTGTTCCGGAAAAAACAGGCGGGGGACTCCGCTGGCACCTCGGCAGGGTCGGTCAAACTCTACAATTTGTCGCAGGGCGCCTGGACACTGGTCGGGCCCTATGTGGACTGGAAGACCGTGGGTTCCTCGGCTGAGTTGCTCTACAGCGGAGGGAGCTTTTCAATCAAAGCCCACGCTTTGGAGAGGTTAACCGGAAGCGGCACCGCATCGACAGGGAGTACGAACTGGAAAACCGGAGACTCGTATGGGGTCGAGATCACGCCGATCAAATCGTTGCCCAAAGGGTTCGTTTTCGACGAATTGAACAACAACCTCACCTCAGGCGATACACTGAAAGATGTTAGAAGCGTGACCTTCGAGCCGGACGGCAGCGCCATCAGAGGCGCAACCTTCACGATCCGGAGCCAGACCAGAGATCCCAACGTCCAAGGGATGAGGTTTACAGTTTCCACGCAGGGCAATATCACGGTGACAACAAACTGAGCGCAGAGAGAAAACAGATGAAACATGCAGCACATAATGCCGGCTTTTCGCTGATGGAGGTTAACATGGCGGTTTTCGTCATGGCTATCGGCATCCTGGGCATGGTGGCGCTCTTCCCGCTCGGGTTGCGCGAGGGCGTGCAGGCGCGCTCCGATCTCAAGCAGGCGATGTTCGCTGACCATGCGCTCAACCAGATCGTCGCGATCCTCTCGCAGACCAACATGACTTGGAGCGTGTGGAAAGGGTTGGACGGATTTGAAGGCGACGGCAACAAGCTACAGGGTAAATTGACCGCCGGACTGACACCCAGACGGCTTTCAGGGGGATCGGTCGATTTAGGGGGAACGCTTCCCAAGAATTGGACAATCGGTGTCGGCGGGACAACGATGAAGAACACCCATTTCCATATTGTCTGCTTCATGCCGGATGATACGCCTTCTGGACGTATTCTGGGGGTCACGGTGCGCTCGACCGATACCGACGATCCCTACCCCTCCACCGAAAAAGAACGGAGAGCCTGGGAAACCCGCCATCCGCCCTACTACGCTGAGGTATTGTTCAACGGCGACCCCACGTAATGACCCCTTGGGAAAAGAGAGCAATGAAAAACAGAATCAGACACGGCTTTTCAATGATCGAAGTCATGGTCGCCGCGACCATTCTGGTGGTGATCGTCATGATGCTCGGCATGCTCTTTCAGCAGACCAGCGTGGCGTGGCGTACCGGCTTGATGCGCAGCGACGGCTACATGCAGCTCCGCGCCTTCATCGGCGCACTCCAGCGAGATGCTAGCGCGATGATTGATGCCAACCAGATCCCCCAGAGCCTGCTCTGTAACAATCAAAAACAGAAATTCGAGGCAGACGAGATCCGGTTCTACACCATGACAGGCACGTTGCGCACCAAGCCGAATGGCTCGCTGGAGGACTTCCGTGCCCTGAACTTCATCACATACCAAATTGGTGGCAAGCGGACCCAACGGCGGCTGAAGCCGGATGGAACATGGAGCGAGGAAGAATCCTCCAACGTTCTGTCGCCGCCGAGCATCGGCGCAAACCCCGATAAACCGCAGGTCAAGGCCACCCATTTCGATATCGCCTATCAGCAAGGCACGGAGTACGACATCGCTGGCAACGTAGTCCCCAACGCCAGCCGCTACCCGCTCTTTCTCACAGTGGAGTCAGATGTGACCCAGAAAGGGCGGTTGTACGATGTCGGCGCTGAATGCTCGGGACCGGACAAAAAGTTCGGGACCGGGCCATCGGATGTGGCCGGCAAAGACGACATCCGGACGTGGGTGCAGTAGAAGACGGAGGGGCACGGCGTGAAAACTGAATGCAGAACGTTCAACGCTCAACGCCCAACACTCAATTTTTGAAGGAGAGAGACGTGAACAAGCGACGGAGAGAGGCCTTTACCTTGATGGAGATGATGGTGGTCATCGGCATGCTGGGCGTGCTGATGGGGGTCACCTTTTCCGGCATCGGCCAGGCCCGCACGCGGGCGCGCGTCGCCAAGGCCAATGCCGAGGTGCGCGAATTGATCAATGCCCTCCTCGCCTATGAAGCCGCCGAGGAAGAACTGGAGGTCACGCCCGAACCGGTCGAAGCCAATGCGACGACGCTCAAGAATTTGCTCGGCGACTCGGGCGGTCCTGTGTACCTGAACATGAAGTCGCGTGACGGTGTCTTCCGTGACCCTTGGGGACAACCCTATCGTTTCCGCATCGGACTCAAATTGGAATCAAGTAGTGCGGAGAAGATGTCCGCGACGATAACTTTCCCGAACCGCCACCAACATGCCAGATGGTAACCCCCCTGATATGATAGGTAACAGTATGCGAAAACGCCTCTTTCATACCCCTTTAAGCCGGTCGCCCGTGCGGCACCGCGGTTCAGCCCTGTTGATTGTGCTGGGCTTCTTGAGCTTCATGGTCATCAGTGCGGTCTCGTTCGCCATCTACATGCGTACCGAACGCCAAGCCTCTTCAAACTACCGCCATGCGGTCAACGCACGCCACCTGCTCAATCTCGGTCTCGTCCGTGCCATGGAAGAGGTGGACTCCGAGTTGCGGCTCAAATCCAACACGAGCCTGAAATTCCCGGATTGGCCCGGCCGTGTGCTGGTCTCGGCTGTCCCCGACAATGACGATGACGTGCAACGAGATAGCGATGCGCGTGTGCTCTCGCTGGAGGCGCTGAGTTTCCTGCCGCCCTTCCTGGTCAATGACGTGCGGCGTTATGCGTACAGGCAGGACGGCGACGAGGTTTACAAGGGCGCCAAATGGCGCTCGTTCAGCAGCGGCATCGATGGCGGAGACGCCAGCGGTTCAGTGGTCGGCCGCTACGCCTATGTCTGCGTCAATGTCTCCGACATGCTTAACGTGAACGTATGCAGGGCACAATACCGTGACATCGCCACCAACCGGGTCAGCCTCGGCCATCTTTTCAATGGCGATAGCCAGCGCCAAGACTTCGACAACAATGCTCGGGACGACGGTCACTACTTCTCACTGCAGGATTTTTATTCGGCACGTTATGAGCGGGACAGCAGTGTCCTGAGCAGCCCATTCCATAACTACGTCATAGGGAATAGCGGTTTCACGCCATTCGACAACGGGGGGCTGTTGAAGCAAGTCTTCATCACCGACGGTATCGCCAAACCCCAGCCGACCGCACAGGATGCCTGCAACATCTGGCTCAATCCGCCGATTGAAAACACGCTCCTAAATAACAAAACGCCGCAACCGGGCCAACTGGCGGGCGCGGTGAACAATGAGTTCTGGAAGGCGTTCACCCACTCAGACCTCTTCCCGGGGACCGACGAACAGGTCATGGCGGCACTGCTGAAAGATTATATCGATGTAGATAACGTGCCATCCCTGCTCAATGCGCCCTGCTTGGAAATGGTGCCGATGATTAGCCAGGTCACCATCCCGAAAAACATTATGAAGTATTCGGTCACCAGCCGGGCCGAGGGCGGAGCACAGGGACAGCCCCAAGTCACGGTGTACACGCTCCACCTTTTGGATGAGACGACGCTTGAGTTCCCGATCCAGGTTGAGGTTGTCTGGCCGTTCAAAAACACGCAGTATAGAGGGCTGGCGCCCCAACAATACTCGCTGGAGGTCGAAGCGTTTCTTGTGGTGGACAAAAACGGGGCTGAACGAAACACAAGGGGCTTTCAGAACAAGGGTGAGTGGCTCCGGCTGACGATGTCCGGCGGAGGCTCGATCCCCCCCGTTTGGAACCAGAAAATCGTAAACGAGAACGATTGTTTTAGAGTCGTCGACGCAACCCTGAAAGCCAATCTGGCTGATGTCTCGTTCGATGTGATGAAAGATGCAGAGTATCTAAACGGCTTCACGGAAAACTTCAGGGTGTCGCTCTGCATGTTCGTCCGTGTCAAAGAGGGGAACGTCTGGGTCGACAGCGTACCGCATTACCCCCCTGTCAACCCCTTGCCAGAAGAGGAAAAAGGCACCAACCCCAAGCTTTACTATCAGACCGCATCAATCGCGTTGGTCCCCGGGGTAGTCGTTCCCACTCCTTACGCATGGGACTGGACCAACCTCGAAGTGGCTGATCCGCGCTTTAATCACAACGCCTCAAACTGGGTCAAAAACGATAACGAGGAATACCCGATCACGGACGGGATAAACAAATCCACCCTGGATATCCGCACGTCGCTCGAAGGCCGTGACGCCGACATTTTTATGTTCGTCGCGAATACCGGCGTATTACAATCTCCCGGCGAGTTGGGTTTTATCATCCGGCCGCACAATTTTAAAAACTCAGCAGACCCAGCCCGTAACTTCAACACTGAGACCGAGCCAGCAGAAAAAGAGAACATGTTCCGCACCATCAGGCTGTATGACCATGGCGGTACCGGTGCCAACGAAAAAAGGGACGAGATCTACAAGCATTTCTATGCCATGAGTCCGGACGGCACGTTGCCCGGTGCGCGCGTCAATCCGCTTTCGGATATTGACGAGGTGCTGGAGGCCGCGATCTGGGATACGCCGCTGGACTACTGGATCGCCTCGACCAACAACGGTCTCTCCGAAGTGCAACGCAAGGACCTGACATTCACGCGCGACAACAGCTATTTCAACACGACCTCGCCCAACGACAGTAATTGGCAGAGTTTCCGCGACAAATGGGTAGACGGGATGGAAAAAGCGATGGAGCCTGGAAGCAACCCAAACAACCCGAACAAAATCTGGAGCCGGTCCCTGGCTGATTACTACGGCGACGAGTCGTATTTCAAGTGGTACTCTATAACCCCGACTGACATCTTTGGCACCACCGTGCCGAACAATCTGCACGAGATCGACCGCAAGATGCTCTACTCGTTTTCGCTCGACTCCTTCTCGGACCGTCAGCAACTCTTCCTCTACTTCGTCCGCGCCGAAACCACCGTACCGACATTCGGCAGCGCCGGAAAAGTCAATATGCAGTCCTTAGCCGGCAGCCGCGCTGTGGCGCTGGTCTGGCGCGATCCCTATCCACGTGGATTCGTGAAGGATAACGACACCAATAACGACAATGACACGATGGACAAGAAGACCGACTGGTATCCGGACAATCGGAACACCGATTTCGAGTCGCCCTGGAAGCGGTATCCCGGATCTTCCAGTACCGCACGTCATGCCACGCACCACGATACCCGCGTGCTCTTCTTCAAACAGCTCGGGCAATAAAGCTGACGCGCACGCTTTGCTCGGCTTCAGGTTTCATTTTTTGACATGATTGACAGGATTGACAGGATTTGGAGGGCGAGTGTCCCCACGAGCCGCCTTTCGCTGTGCGGAAGACTGGTTTCAGGCTTCATGGTTGCGACCGTCATGGCGGCGATCACCGTCTGTGCGGCTGAATCGGGAGCGCCAACCGGAGTCCCGGACGTGCTCAAAACCGTAGCCGGAAAACCGGTCACCACCGTCGAGACGTGGGAACAGGTGCGCCGGCCCGAAGTGCTGGAACTTTTCAAAACGCATGTCTTCGGACGCAATGCCGTCGAACGGCCGTCAACGCTACGCTTTGAGCCGATCGAACCGGACCGCGAAATGATGGAGGGCAAGGCGCTACGCAAACGCGTCAACATCCGTTACAGCGGGCCGGGCGGCGAAGGCGCGATCGCCCTGACCGCCTTCATCCCCAAAGCCGCGCAGCCGGTGCCGGCCTTTGTGCTGATCTGCAACCGCTCGTCTGCCAAGCATATCGACCCCGACCGCCTGACGAAGAACCCCTTCTTCCCGGCCGAGGAGTTGGTCGCGCGCGGCTATGCGGCGCTGGCGTTCCATAACGGCGACGTCGACCCCGATTTCCACGACGGCTTCACCAATGGCGTACACGCGGTGTTCCAGCCTGATCCCTCCGTGCGCAAACCCGACGCCTGGGGCACCATCGCGGCTTGGGCGTGGGGCGCGAGCCGCGTGATGGACTGGATCGAGACGCAACCCACCATCGACCGCACGCGCGTCGGCGTAGTGGGCCATTCGCGCGGCGGCAAGACCGCGCTCTGGTGCGGCGCGACCGACACCCGTTTTGCTCTGACAATCTCCAACAACTCCGGTTGCGGCGGAGCGAAGTTCAACCGCATGGCGCTGCCCAAGTCTGAGAGCATCGCCCGCATCAACAAGTCCTTCCCGCACTGGTTCTGCACAAATTACAAGCAGTACGGCGACAACGAAGACGCGCTGCCGGTGGACCAGCACATGCTGGTCGCGCTGATCGCCCCGCGCCTCGCGTATGTCGCCTCAGCCACGCTGGACGACTGGGCCGGCCAGCCCGGCGAGTTCCACTCCTGCCTGCTCGCCTCCCCCGTATGGCGTCTCTATGGCCAGCAGGGTTTGGTCGGGGAGACTCTTCCCGCGCCCGACACGCCGTTGCATCAGGGGCGCGTCGGCTACCATCTGCGCACCGGCAAGCATGACCTTACCCTCTACGACTGGCAGCGCTTCATGGATTTCGCGGACAAACACAGGTAAGAGGTGATGTGTCTCTTAACCATGAAGCACATTAAACTTCATGAAAATCGGGGAATCCCTTTTTTAGGTTTTACCGTGTGTTAGCGGGTAACCGGCGGCGGTATGCATCTTTGTAAAGTCCGATCTTGTCGAACGGGATCGGCTCGAACACCGGTAGCTCTTTCAGCAGGCGCGCACCGCGACGCAGTGTAAGATCACCGGCCGCGCGGTCAGTAAAGCCGAGATCAATCGGGTTGTCAGCCGTGCCGGCCAAGCACGTAAAGCCCTTGATCCCATCGGCCATCGCAATGCCGTTGGTCGCACCCGAGGTGTTGACCGCCAGATTGTCGGTAATCTCGAACTTGTCGAGCAGCTTCTTGACGTTCCCGTCGAAATCACACACTTGGCGGGTGCAATCGACAAACACATTGCGGCGGATCGGATTGTACAGCGGCTCGCGCGGTGAATCATTCATGATGGTCGCCAAGCGCGGATAACGCACACTCCACGGCGGCTGGGTATAGTTGAACACCCGCGCCTTGGCATCCAAGCACCAGCTCGGATCGTTGGTATTGTTCCAATGCTTCCAGGTCATGCCGCGCGAATCGATGTGCAGGCCGATGGGGCAATCCACCACCAGATTGTTGAGCACCGGGTTATCGCGCCCGCCACCAATCATCAACGCCCGGCCGGCGCGGTAAAAGACGTTGCCTTCCAGCGTGTCGCCGCAGTCGCAGTCGTCCAGATAAATGCCCATCGTGTTCACATGCTTATCATCGCCGCCACCGAGATTATGGATAAAGTTGTGGCGCAGGATGTTGCCTTGGCTGGTCCAATCGCGTCCGGTGTAGAAGGCACCAGCGTCACCGGTCTCCATGACGACGCGGTAAATCTCGTTACGCTCGAAGCGGTGCTCGTTGCCGCCATAGAGAATCGCGTTGTGCGGAGCGTCGTGGATGCAGTTATTGCGCACAAGCTGGCCGCAGCCCTGAGCGCCGATGCCGGGCGCATAGGTCCGCTGGAAGAGACCATAATGGTGTATGTGATTGTTCTCGGCCAGATTACCGGCCGGTGTCAGTGTCTTGCGGTCGCCACCGTTAAGCTGGATGCCGTAAGTACCAAGATTGAAGAGGTCGCAGGAGCGTATCGTGTTGGCGCGACCATTGACCGAGACTCCGCCGCCAGCGAAATTGGCGATCACGCAACCGGCGATCTCGACCTGCTCGGCGTTTCGCAATGAGAGGCCCGAGGCATGTCCGTACTCAAAGGCCAGTTCGATAAAGGCCACATGGCGTGCGCCGTCGATTTTGACCAAGGGTTCGGTCAGGGTAGCCAGCACGATCGAGGCATCTTTGAGCGGGCTTTCCGGATAGAAGTAGAGGCGTTTGGCGGTGCGATCCAGATACCACTCGCCCGGCGCGTCCAACTCTTCCAGTACATTCAGCGCGAAGAAGCGGCGCTTGGCCGCGCCCCATGTTCCGCTCATGATGCCGTAGTTGTGCGGTGCCGCCAGTGTGATGATCCGCTTTTCGCGGTCATACGCAGCCACGCGGATCACCTCGTCAAACCAGTCGTGCGTCCAGTAGCCGAGCAACCACACCCCCTGCTCAAGATTCCAGCGCTCGGGACGCGGATCATCGAACACGAACGCGCCGGGCCGTGCCTTGCGCAACGCGGGGTCCGGGGAATCGGGCTTGGGCAGGCCAGAGTCCACCGCCTTGGAGAAGCTAGCCCAACCGGCCTCGGGCGCGTCAGCGTTAGGCCAGCGCGCCAGCGTCATCGGACGCCGGTCGACATAAAGCCAGGGTGCCGCCGGCACGCCGCGATAGGCGGTCTTGAACGGCGGCAGCGCGTCGGGCACCAGACGCGACAGGTCGCAGACCCGCACCTGCTCGCGCACGGATGGATCAAGCCGCGCCAACACGGCGGGATCGGTCACTGCCGTAAAGTCGGCGGCATCCAGCGTGATACCGCCGTGCAATCGCGCCTGCCCACGCTTCTGGGCGCGGTAGACCACCGGTGCGCCCTCGCTGCCGCTATCCTCCGCTGTCAACTCAAATGCAGCCTGCTGCCGGTAGACGCCCGGTCCCACAAGCACCGTGACCGCCTCGCCACTCGCCAGCGATCCATCCTTACGCGCCGCGCGGATCGCATCGCGTGCCTGCTCCAGAGTTTGGTGCGGCCGCCGCCGGCTACCGTCGCCGCCGGCTTCGGCTTCCGTGGCGACATAGATGTTCCGCTCCGCAAAGACGCACGCCGCCGCACCCGACACCAGCCACGCCGCCACCACACGCAAACGCTTTCGCCGCATCATCATAGCTCCCCCTCTCCTCCTCTCATCTCACCCAATTCTTTTACAACATCCGGCAAATCAGCGTATTTCCGCCACTGGTTCAATGACGCCCAACTCGACAGCAAGGTTCCGTCGGACCATGCCTGAATGATCACGCCCTTCAGTTTCGCGCCACTGATCCGTTCTCGTCCACGCAGGGTGTAATAGTAGTAAACCCGCTCCGAGATTTCATCGGACTGCAACGTCACACGCGTGATCTTGCCAGGGTCCAGCGTGACCGTCTGCTCCTTCTTGTCGACCACCAGATCGCGCTTGGAAGAGGCGTCGCCAATGAAGAATGCCTTCAGCGTAATCGGCCGGGACTCATCGCCCAGCCCCCGCAGTTCAACACCATATGTGAGCGAGCGCCGCCGACTGCGATCATAATACCATTGGCCGCCCAAATCGCCGGACTGTCCCACGCGCACGCAACGCATAAACAGCAAAGACTTCGTGTCGGCGGCGGCCGCACTTTCGCTGGCGGACTGCGACGCGGGCTTGGGCGACGCCTGCTGCAACACAAGCGCGATTTTCTTTCCGCGCAACGGCTCGCCGCCGCGCCTGACCTGTCGAAGCATGTAGGGCTTAACCACTGAGGGGAACACCTCGACCGCTACCGGCTCGGCATCCTCAGGCAACTCATAAAATGCGCAGTAGAGCTTAGAAAAACCGGGCTGGAGCGCATCAATACCGGCAAAAAGCGTGCCCTCAGGAATGTAGTACTGGGCCATACCGCGCTCGGCCTGCGTGAAGACGCGCCCCTGACGATCATGCAGTATAGGCGCGGGGATTTCGACCGGCGCACGCGAATCGTTCTTCACGCGGTAGGTGACAAAGATGAACTTGCCGTCAGTCGTCAAGGCATCGCCGACCCCGTCACGGCGCGGCAAGATTCTCTTCCCCAGCGCGTCGATCGATTCGATCTTCCAGGTCGTGTCCTCCTTGAGTTCCACCGGCGCACCGTCGGTCACCGCGTGATCGACTACCAGTACCGCGCTGTCGCGATACGTGACCTCATCCGAGGAGCCCGACTCCACATAGCCGGGGCCGAGTCGCTCGCGCTTAAAAACGACTTTGATCTCGCGCGGCTCATAGGTGATCTCCGCGACGTACGCACGGTCCGCATCGCACAGCGCATCCAGCTTGGCCTGAACCGTAACGCCATCCTTGCGTTTGAGCGTAACAACCCCGTTTTCCTCTTTGACGAACGAGGCTTCAATAGCGCTCCCCCCTGTTTTGCCCTTCCACGCGCGCACCTCGTTTTCCGCTCCAGCCGCGCATGCCAGCACCATCCCTACAACACAGATCATTCGGCGCATGATGATTGTTCTCCGTTATGATTCTGCCAGTGTAGCAGATTGCGTTTTCCGCAACCAAACTCTTTTCTCATTCTACACAGAAATAGAGGTCTCTGGCGATCCCTGTGCAGGGAAAGGTGAGGCGCACACCCCGCCCTCAGTTGAGAAGACACCGATTCGCGTCAGATTGGCCCACGAAAAAAACATCGCATCGGCTTGCCTAGCATGACGGAATCCGGTAAACTTCATGGTCTTTATTCAACAGCGATGAAGCGAAACTAAGGAAGCGACAATGCCAGTGATTCTGGGTTTGCCTAAAGGAAGTTTGCAGGACGCGACTTTCAACATCATGCGGAAAGCGGGATTCAACGTGCAGGCGGGCGAGCGCTCGTATGCGCCGAGCGTGGATGATCCCGAGCTTCAATGCCGCCTGATTCGTCCGCAAGAGATCTCTCGTTACGTCGAGCTTGGACTGCTTGACGCGGGCATCACCGGCTACGACTGGATCTACGAAAACAACTCTGACGTGCATGAAGTCTCGGAGATGCGCTATTCCAAGGCCACCTCGCGCCCGGTGCGCTGGGTGCTCGCCGTCCCTAATGACTCGCCGATCCAAGGCGTCAAAGACCTGCAAGGTAAACGCATCGCCACCGAGGCGGTCGGGCTGGCCAACCGCTATCTCGCCCAACACGGCGTCACCGCCGAGGTCGAGTTTTCTTGGGGCGCCACCGAAGTCAAAGCGCCCGAGCTGGTCGACGCCATTATAGAGCTGACCGAGACCGGCTCTTCGCTGCGCGCCAACAACCTGCGCATCGTCGATACGATCCTGACCTCCACCACGCGCCTGATCGCCAACAAGAAGGCGTGGGCGGATGCCGCCAAACGCGAAAAAATCGAACAGCTTTCGATGTTGCTGCAAGGCGCGCTGGCCGCCGAATCGCGCGTGCTGCTCAAGTTGAATGTGCCGGCTGCACAGCTTGAGACCGTCACCGAGATTCTTCCAGCGCTGCACGCGCCGACCGTCAACAGGCTCAACGATGCCGATTGGTTCGCGGTTGAGTCGGTGGTTGACGAAAAGGTCGTGCGCGATATCGTTCCGCCGCTACGCGCCGCCGGCGCCACCGGCATCATTGAACTGCCTTTGAAAAAAGTCATCTTTTAACACACAACACCGCGTGACGGCCCGGGCGGGCGGTCGCGCGTCATTCCAGGAGAACAAACGTGGGTTCGATTAAGAAGAAACGCCGTGCGAAGATGTCTAAGCATAAGCATCGGAAACGCCTGAAGGCGCAGCGGCACAAGAACAAGAACAGGTAAGGCGCGCACGGACGCGCACATGTGCTGGAAGACGGCTGGGGAGCGCCTTCCACGCTTGCTATTCTGGAACGCCGGTCCGCGCATCCGCCGCGGCCGGCCTTTACCCATCACGGGAGAAACGACATGAGACCGATTCGACACGCCGCACATAGACGGCCGATCGAATCGGCCTTTGTCGCTTCTTTTCTGTTTTGTATGGCGTTGGCCTGCGGGTGCACGTTCTTTCAAGCACCGACACCTGCCCCTCTCTCTTTCACGCTACCGGAGCACGAGGCGCGTCAGGCCGGAGCAATGGCACTCTACGCCAAGGGCATCCTGTTGGAGAGCAGCACGCAAGGCGATGCCAACACAAACCGGCAAGCGGCTTGTGAGGCCTTCCGTCAGGCGGTCGTGTTGGATCCCGACAACCGGCGTCCGTTGGAAGCGCTCGTCAGCGCCTTGAAGGACGACAAGCGTTTCGCCGAAGCGCTGGAGGCCCTCGAGCCTTTTCTTGCTCGCCATCCTGAAGAGATCGAACTGCGTTTCGAAGCGGCGCGCCTGGCCGAAGCCAGCGAGCGCCTCGACGACGCCGCGCGCCATTGCGCCGTCCTCTTCGCATTGAAGCCCGACCATCGCGAGTTGGGACATGCCCTGATCCGGCTCTATTTCCTGGCCGACCGCGTCCCTGAAGCGCTGGATGCCATGCGCGAAATCCACACCCGTTTCAACGACACTAAGAGTGCCTCCCTGCCGTTGCAATGGGCCATTCACTTCACGCAGGAAGGTTCGCAGACCGCCGATCGCGCGCTCGCCTGCCTTGATCTAGCCCTGCCGATGCGCACCAACGCGGCCGAGCGTGCCGCAATCCTGACCCTCACCGCTGAAAACCGGTTGCTTCTCGGCGAAACCAATATAGCGGAAACCATCTTTCTCGACGCCTATCACCTGAATCCCGCAGTTAACACGGCCATCATGCGGCTCGGCGCGCTCTGGTCGACGCGTCCGGACGCCACCAACCAACTCGCCCACCTGATCCGTACGACGCCGGACGCCTATGTCGAGCGCCTCATCCTGACCGCGACCCATCAGGCGCTCGGCCAGTTCAACATTGCGGCTGACGTACTCAGCGACACCTATGCCTGGCGCATGCGGCAAGGCTACTTCCCCAGCGAAAACGTCTACCTCTGGCATGCCACGTTACTTGAGACCACAAAACGCATACAGGCGGCTGAGCGAGTCCTGCGGGACGCCATCGCCGCCTATCCGCACTCCCCCGAACTCAAAAACTTCCTTGCCTACCTCTGGGCCGAAGCGGGCACGCATCTGGATGAGGCCGATCGCTTGGTGACCGACGCCCTCCGGCAACGCCCCGAGAACGCCGCCTATCTCGATACCAAGGGGTGGATCCTTTACAAATTGGGGCGGCATTACGAAGCGCTGCAGTGGCTGCTGAAGGCCGCCGAACTCGACAAAGAAGAGCCTGTGATCCTAGATCACGTCGGCGATGCCCTCAAGTCCATCGGCCGCGATAGCGAGGCGATTCTCTTCTGGAGCCGCAGTCACCACTTCGACCCCCGCCCCGAGGTTGAAAAAAAACTGCGCGCCCACAACGCCTTCCCCCTAGGGCGGGGAAGCCCGCAGCCCAATCATGTCGAAAAATGAAACTTGAAGCCAATTCCTAACCATGAAACACATGAAACTTCATGAAAATCAGGAACCCCCTTGGTGTTCTTGGCGTCTTGGCGGTTCAAAAAGCCGAGCACTGCCACCCCCAAAAAACTCTGCGTCTCTGC